>UEXW01000145.1_pt1 | contig 56782 bp, 34 predicted proteins | sample 4301151 | NCBI WGS metagenome assembly UEXW01 (sample SAMEA4773176, study PRJEB27434) | metagenome | biome: 2259; feature: agricultural soil; material: soil | place: USA | collected 2014-09 | depth 0.25 m | reverse complement strand
GGCGGTGTAGCTCAGGTGGCTAGAGCGAGGGTCTCATAATCCCTAGGTCGTTGGTTCGAGTCCAACCGCCGCCACCAATTGTATGAGTTCCAGCCCGGAAACATGGGTTACAGAACCTACCGGCCACAAACGTACCGGCTACATAGGTAACAACTTTGGACCGAATGGATTTTCGAGTGGTTCGAGCACTCGAGTCTCCAGATCGAAGGATCCCACATCATAATCCATAAAGCTGACCAGCCAGATGTCGTCCTGGACTTCTTTAATGCCGCCTGGCCGGCAAAGACCTGGCTGAAGTTAATCTTTTTTGCCGGGCGATCGAATCCAGAATGTCTTAAACATTCAGCCCGTGATTCCAGTTGGCTTGGCAAAAGACTGGAACTTGATTGTCCGCTGGGAAACCATAAGGCAAACGGTCGTGGGTATGGGCATCCCGGAAAACCGAATCGTGCTCACAACCGGATGGGGACAGCTCTACCCGGTTTGTCCGGAGAAGAACGACGCATGTTGGTGCAGGAACCGCCGAGTGATCTTTCGCTATGCGCCAAGCCCACAAGGCTCCCAGAAATGAAGTGTCATTGGCCTGCGATTTCTCATGGTGATGTCTGCTAAAGGTTTGTACTTGCCGAATGGCATCGAGTTCAGCACTGATCTCGTGAAGTGCGGGGTGTCCCAACGACGCTGAGATGGTGCTCACCCTTCCTTTTCTTCTTAACCCCCATCACTTCAGGCCAAATGTCCAGCTGAGGCCGAACTGGTACCGTAGTCACTCCCGGAAAAGCCCGGCGGAGGGCGGTTGTCCCAGTTGCCGTAGAACGATAGATTCCACGACAGGTTGCTGAAGAGCTTGACGTAATAGGACGCATTCGTAGCGAAGCGGACGCGGCCGGGCGCGGCGGCAAGATTCTGCGTTCCCAGTCGAAAGATCGACGGCTGATAGTTTGTCTTTTGCCAAGCAGCTCCACCGAGCACCGAGCACTGAGATGCTGGCTCGGTTTGAGTACACCCGAGTCGAGTCCGTTGATTTGGCAGGTCATGCGGTCGCCGTTCTTCATGATCATCACGTCGGTGTCATGTGCAAAGAGAGGATTGGCGACAAGAAGGGCATAGCTAAAGGATCAGGGCTCGAATCCGCATGGCGGCTCCTGTGCTTCACGCCCGCTCGTCGGACACCCTGGGTTGTGGCCACTTGCGCATCGCTCGGGAGTTTTCAATCTGGTTCGACGAAGTCCACTTCGCCGACCCGATGAACATCCGGCAACGGTCCAACTTTGGGCTGTTTGTCCGGATGACCACCGGGCGCGGGTCATCCATTTCTCTTTCAAGTCCAACCCACGGTTCCGGCCCCAAGCCAGTGGTATGGGCAAAGTGATAGCTCCAGGCCTCAATCAGGGACACTGTTACTAATGACAGTAATCAGTCGTGCGAGGGACAAAGCATTCAATTCGGCCTCGGGCATTTCGTTACAGCCTTAGGCGAAAATCACGGAGCAGCGATCGAGCAATCCGCAGCTGGAGCATGTGCAAGTCGAGTACCATCGTGCGATCCATACTCAGGTGTGACTAAGGCGTTGCTATCTGTCACGGCGCGGCTGTCCTTACGGTCAATCATGGAGGATAATAAGCTGCCCTTGAGTAGGATAGGGTTATGGCGGAGACAGGGACTTAGCTGGAAGTGTTGCCATGCGCTCATCGACTGCTGAAGTCACTACCGAGCCTTCCGTTCCTCTTGACCCGGGAGGTGCTGCGGCTGGCACTCGGCCGCCGGCTCCGGGCTCCGCGCCGTACGCCCGTGTGCTACTCATAGTCCTGGCAATTGCGCTAGTGGTGGGTGTCGTTGTTTTCGCAGCCCTGCGCAATTGGAGCACACCAGTCAGCAAGCCATTACAGGGTTCCACCACCAGCTTCAATCCCGATTCCAGCATGCGCCTCAAAGGTACAACCGAAGCTGTGCGGATGCGCGCGATCCTTACACCCATCTTGTCCGGACAGTTTGTGGCCACCTTGACTCTCACCAAACTGACGGCATCCGGCACTAACGTGAAGCAGGGAGACGTGATCGCTGAATTCGACCGCCAGGCTCAGATTCGCGACTTCATCGACAAACAGGCTGATCACGACAAGCTTGCCGACCAGGTGGTGGGAGAACAGGCGAAAGAAAATGCAGCGCGTGCCAAAGATGAAACCGAGATCAAACAGGCTGAAGATCGGTCAAGCAAAGCGCAACTTGAGATGCAGAAATCCGAGATCTTGTCGCGCATTGATGGCGAAAAGGCACAACAGGAACTCGAAGAAGCCCAGGCCACGCTTGCCCAACTCCGCGAAACCTTTGCTCTGAAGCGGAAGGCCGCACACGCCTCCATTCGCACTCTGGAGATTCAGCGGGACCGCACTCTGCAGATCATGCTGCACGCGCGCGCCGATGCCGAATTGTTGCAGATCCGAGCCCCGCTTGACGGCATTGTCGTCCTGAACACCATTTGGAAAGAAGGAAGAATGGGAGAGGTGCAGGAGGGGGACCAGCTCCACCCGGGAATCCCGTTCATGCAAGTGGTCGATCCTTCGTCGATGGAGGTTCGGGTGCTCGCGAACCAGGCCGATTTCCTGCGCCTGCGGGTCGGTCAGTCCGCCCGCATGCACCTGGACGCCTACCCGGAATTGGTATTTCCCGCGAAGCTGGAAGAGATAGCCCCGGTTGGCCGAAGCGGAGATTTTTCCTCCCATTTGCGGACCTTCACCGTTCTGTTCTCCGTTGAAGGTCACGACCGCAAGCTCATGCCTGACCTTTCTGCCGCAGTAGACGTCGATCTCGGAGCACAGCATCTTGCGCCGGAGGTGCGCCGTTGATCGGCATCAGCCGGCTATGGACGGAGCCGAAGCCTCGAATGATCCTCATCGCGGTCCTGGCGAGCACTGCTCTGTTGGGGGCCATGCGCTACAGCAATCGATCGCCTTCGATTCCCACGATCGTAGTAAAACGCGGAGATTTCATCGACTCCGTGCAATTCCGTGGTGAAGTGAAAGCCCTGAAATCGGTTTCGATTGTGTCCCCGGCAGAGGCCGGAGACTTCCAAATCATCAGAATCGCGGCGGAGGGCACTCCCGTCCAGAAGGGCGACGTTATCGTTGAATTTGATCGCACAAAGACAGAGCAGGATGTTGCCCAGTACAAGTCAACTTTGAAGTCGGCACAGGCCGAGATTGACCAGGCTCGCGCGCAAGCCCGCCTGACAGAGGAAGACGACCTGACCGCGGTCATGAAGGCACGTTACGAGGTGGAGACCGCGAAACTTGACGCCAGCAAAGAGGAAATCGTCTCCAAAATTGAGGGCGCTGAGTCAAAGTTGAAGGTGGCGGACGCCGAACAGAAAGTGCACGAACTCGAAGAAAAGCTCAAGTCTGATCGTATGGCCAGTCAGTCCACCGTCCAGAGCAAAACGCAGGCCAGACACAAGGCCGAGTACGACTTGCAACGCGCGCAGCGCGCGCTGGGCAACATGACGCTGAGGGCGCCTCTGGCCGGCATGATTAGCCTGGTACCGGTCTGGCATCCGGAGGGGGAAGCGACCTTTAAGCCCGGCGATCGTGCCTGGCCGGGTGCGCCTATCGCTGAATTGCCTGACGTGTCCACTCTTCGCATTTCGGCTCGCGTAGAGGAAAACGAACGTGGAAGATTGGCTCTTCACCAAAAAGTGACCGTGCACCTGGATGCGATCTCGGACCGCGAATTCAGCGGAACTGTGGAGCAGATCAGCACGATTGCGAGCTCGGATTTTTCCGGAGGCTGGCCTTTCCCCCGCAATTTTGATTCCCGGATCGCGCTCGATCAGTCCGATGCGCGGCTCAAACCCGGGATGACAGCGCAGCTCACGGTGGTGGTCGAGAAAGTCCCGGACGCACTCGTAATCCCGGCACAAGCATCTTTCCAGCGGTCTGGACAGACAATCGCCTACGTCTGGGACCGATCGAGGTTCCAGGAACGAGTGATTCAGATCGGCCGGAGAAGCGGCGATCGCATCCTGGTTACGAAGGGCCTGCGGCCCAATGACCAAGTGGCACTCGCGGACCCGACCATCAAGGAGTAGCACAACAGAATGAAGAAGCGCGCCATTGCGTGGGGAACCATCGCAGTTGTCTTCGCAGCCCTCGCGGGGGTACTCGCGACCACGCGCGCCACCGGCGATTCTGAGGATAATGGCGTACCACTCGCCCAAGTCGAGCGCGGGGACTTGGACCTCAAAGTTTATGCGACGGGGGAACTGCGAGCCACGCAGGCCATCGTGTTGACCGCACCCTCGGTAGCAGGCGGGGCCTTGCAGATTACCCGGCTGCTGCGTACGGGAACACCTGTGAAGAAAGGCGACATCGTCTTCGACTTTGACCCTGCGGAACAGCGTTACAAACTGGAACAAAGTCAGTCCGAGTTGTTGCAGGCCGAACAGGAGATTGTTAAAGCAAAGGCGGATGCCGCTGTACAGGCCGCACAGGACAAGGTGGCGCTGCTCAAGGCCCGCTTTGAAAAGAGGCGAGCCGAACTTGAGGTCCAGAAGAACGAGCTCGTCAGCGTGATCGATGCCCGCAAGAATGATCTTGCCCTGAAGCAGGCCGAAGCCGTTCTCGTAAAGCTCAAGCAAGACGTCGAATCGCACACGGCTTCCGGAAGGGCCACGACCCTGCTGGCCCAGGAGAAGGATCACAAAGCCAAACTGGCAATGGATCAGGCGCGGCAGAACATTCAGAAGATGCTTGTACCGGCTCCCATGGACGGACTGGTGGCTATCGAAAGAAATGTCAACGCCATGGGCGAGATGTCGTGGCGGGGGATGTCATTGCCCGATTACCGCGCGGGCGACCAGGTCCAACCTGGAAGCGCCATCGCGCAGGTTCTCGATGCTGCTGGAATGGAATTGAAAGCCAAGGTCGGCGAACAGGAGCGTGGCAATGTGGACGTGGGAAAGTCGGCGGACGTGGAGTTTGATGCCCTCCCGGGACAGATTTTCCGCGGCACCGTGAAAGCCGTCGGCGGAATGTCGATGCGCGAATTCTGGGAAGCGAATACCGAAGGGAAATTCGAGATCACCATCCAGTTGTCCACCGAGGATACACGCTTGCGACCTGGCCTTACCGCCAACCTTGTTATCTTGGGGGAGAAAAGGAAAAATGTGTTTCAAATCCCTCGGCAAGCTGTGTTCATGAAAGACGGAAAGCGTATTGTCTACGTGAAAAACGGAAAGGGGTTTGAGGAGCGCAGTGTCAAAATTCCGTACGAGACCGAAAGCCGCGTCGTGGTCGAAGGCTTGCGGGGTGACAATCAGGTCGCCTTGCTGGACCCAACCGCTCCTCGGCACAGCGGGGAGAGTTTGGCATCCGGCATCGGGGGAGTGACACCCTGATGAAGGCCGTGATTGCCATCGACAAGAAGCGGGTGCTCCGCAATTTCCAGCAATGGATTCCGGATCTTAATCTCGGGCTCCAGAACCTTCTTCTGCACCGCCTGCGTTCTCTGCTGACCATGCTGGGCATGATTTTTGGAGTGGCGGCGGTGGTCACCATGCTCTCGATTGGAGCGGGCGCACGCCAGAGAGTGATGGCTTTCATCGAGCAGATGGGTGTACGCAACCTGATCGTGGAAGCCAAGGAAACCACGGAATGGCAGGCTCACCGCAAACTCCGCAGGATCTCGCCCGGGCTCACTCTGCAGGATTATCGGGTCATCGCCGATGACATTGACGGCATCGTTGCCTCCACTCCTCGAAAACGGTTCGTTCCCTCCAAAACCATTCCAAAAGCTCAACAAGACGTGCCCTCGGTGTACGGGGTAAGGCCATCCTATAAAGACATTGCCGCACTTCACCTGCTGGAAGGCCGCTTCTTTGATACGGGCGACGAGAGCCGTGGAGATCCTGTCTGCGTTCTGGGCGCGGGCGCGCGCTCCAACTTGTTCGGTGCGTCGGACCCCATCAACCAGTACGTTAAAGTCGATGAGCAGTGGTTTCGTGTCATCGGTGTGGCCGGACCTCAACTCAGCACGAGTACCGAAATCGCTGGCGTGCCGTCGCAGGACCTGAATAACGTCATTTACGCTCCGTTAAACGCGGTCGTACTGCGGCTGGAGAATACCTATAGTGAGTTGCGAGACGACATTGACGGAATTTATCTGCACTTGCCGCCCTCAACAGACGTCTCCATTGCCGCGCAGGTGGTGCGTGCTGTGCTCGGATCCTCACATCACGGTGCCGCCGACTACAGCGTGATCGTCCCAGCAGAGTTACTTGCTGAGCAAAAGCGCACCGAGCGCCTGTTCAATGCGGTAATGGTGGCCATCGCGTCGATCTCGCTCCTGGTGGGGGGCATTGGGATCATGAACATCATGCTCGCCAGCATCCTTGAACGTACCCGCGAAATCGGTCTGCGGCGCGCGGTCGGTGCCCGTCAGAGTGATGTGGTTCGGCAATTCGTTATCGAAGCGGTCATGATCTCCTTTGTAGGGGGAACCTTCGGCATCGTGTTCGGCTTCGTGATGTCGCGCATGATTGCTTGGTTGGCGGGATGGTCCACGATTGTGACCGCGAGTTCGATTCTGCTCGCTTTCTTTGTTTCGATCACCGTGGGACTTGTTTTCGGGATCTATCCGGCCGTGCAGGCCGCTCGTCTGGACCCTGTCGAAGCAATTCGCTACGAGTGAGGCGCGTGAACTGCCGCGCGCAGCAGCAATCCAAGGCGTTTCGTTGGTCCGGCAGCCTATGTACGGAGGATTGTCGCCATGAGTCTGTATCGTGTCGGGGCCTGCATTGTTCCTCTATTACTCTCCGTTCTTCCAGTGAATGCCCAGCAGGGCGAATCGTATCGGGCATTGCTGGCCCAGCGGGTTGCCTCCAGTAAACTTCCCGGCCCGCAACATCTGCGCGATTACGTAGCCGACGGCAAGTTGCGTCTCAGCCTCGCCGATGCGGTCGGCCTGATGCTCGAAAACAATACCGCGGTCCGCGTGCAGCAAACCCAGGTGGAGGCTGACAAGTTCGCTCTGCTGCGCGCCTACCAGCCCTTTGACCCTCAATTGCAAGGCATTTTCGACGTGAACCGATACTCCTATGGCGGATCGAACCAGTTGCAGGGCGTGGGAACGTCAGGCAATGGCACTCTCAATACCCTCAGCCAGTCGGCACAAATCAATTACAGCCAGACCTTTCAGACCGGTACCAGCCTGTTGCTGGGAATTGGAAGCTACAGGACTTCGACGAACAGCGCGTTCTATTTTCTGAATCCCTACTTCAGCTCGACCTTACACCTTCAGTTCACCCAACCTCTGCTTCGCAACGCATGGCGATTTGCCAATCAAGCGCCTTTGATCATCGCGCGCAAGACTCTGCAGCAATCGCGCGCCAGTTTCGAGGCCCAGGTCAACGTCTACATTCTCCAAGTCGTCTCCCAGTACTGGAGTGTCGTCCAGGCCCGTGGCGATCTGGAAGTGCAACGCAAGTCACTCGAGGCTGCCGACGTCAGCTACCAGCACGATAAACGCGCGCTTGCGCTCGGAGCTCTGCCGCCGCTCGACATCTATCGTTCTGAGTCCGAGGTGGCATCTCGCCGTGTGCAGATGATCCAGGGAGAGTATGCCCTGAAACGTGCGGAAGACATTTTGCGCTTGACCATTGGAGCGGACCAGGATCCTTACTTCCGCGCCCTGGATCTGGACCTGACGGAGAAACCGGACCCTGAAGGCGAGCTGCGCACCACCGATGCGACAACCGCGCTGCAACAGGCCGAGGCGCGACGTCCTGAATTTTCGGCGGCTCGCTATGCCCTGGAGAACGACGAGACCAGCATTCGCCTGGCGCACAACCATCTGAAACCCGATCTCACTTTGAGCGGTTTCTACCAGAGCAATGGCTTGGGCGGCAACGAGTTCAGCCTCACTACGGGCGAGTTGATTTCCCGAGGAGGGTTGGGGTCGTCGTTCAACCAATTGTTTGGCTTTGGCTTCCCGGGCTACGGGGCAACGCTCACGCTGAACCTTCCCATCAAGAATCGCGGGGCGCAGTCGGATTTAGGCAATGCTCTTGTATCGCGCCACCGCGACCTGTACGCGGCTCAGCAAGTCCGCGAGCAGATCGTGCTCGATGTGAGCAATAGCGTCCATCAGCTGGAGGAGGCCAAGCTCACGTTGACCGCCGGCAAAGCGGCCTTGGATCTCGCTCAGAAGGCGCTGGCCGCCGACCAGCGCAAGTACGAACTTGGCGCGGAAACGATCTTCTTCGTGCTCGATGCGCAAACGAAATTGGCACGTGCCGAGTCCGATCTGCTGCAGGCTCAAATCTCCTATCAGATCGCCGTCGCTGCCGTGGACCATGCCACGGGAGGCCTGCTGCAGCCATACCACATCCAAATTGCTGAACTCTCGCAATAGCAGAAGTGTGGTCTGTGGAAGTCTAATCAGTGCGCCAGCGCCAGGTAGTTGCCATAGCCGACAATCACGGTCGAGCCGACCAGCAGTAAAAGAGCCAGCGATAGCAGGCGCATGGCGGGTTTCCCTGCGCCCTTCCACTCCTTCAGGCCTAGCCCCCACAACGTGCTGAAGATAATGATGCTGGCCATGTGAAGGGTCCAACTGGAGAATCCGTACTTGCCCATTTGCGTTTCGCCCATCGTGTAGAAGAAAAACTGGAAATACCAGGTGACCCCGGCGAGCGCGCAAAAAAGATAGTTTGCGAGCATCGGAACCGAGTGCTGATCTTCTTTTCTTGGAGAGGGCATGTGTTCAACGACTTCACGGCTGGGCGCATCGATGGCGGTCTCGACGATGGTTTCGTCCACGACGGCTGGATATCGTCCCGAATCCGCGGTGAAGTACTGGTACCCCGTTTTGTTTCGTATGTTAAGCGCCAGGCACCAGAGGAAGTTGGTGGTGAAGCCGCCGATCAGGACGACCACAAGCACAGGCAGCCCTTGCCAGAGAGTGGGCGTGCCATGCTGCAGCGTGAGCTGCTTGATGGGAGCGCCGGCAGCCAGGCCGTAGGCGAAGCAGGCGCTCATGACACCTGACAACGTCGCTACCCCTAAACCTTTCTCCAAGTCGAATTCCTTGATGGCCGCTTTTTGTTGCTCGGGCGACATGGCGCGCTCTTTGAAGATTCCCGCGAGTCCGGCGGTCGCGATGCCCAGGAGGCAAACGAAAATACCGAACAGGATCACCTGTCCGGATCTCGTGCCGAGCACCTGAGTCATGAAAACGCCACTGAAGATCGGAGGCATAAGAGTTCCGAATGCGGCGCACAGTCCCAATGCGACTGCCATACCTAACGAAAGTCCGAGGAAGCGCATGGTCAAGCCGAAGGTGAGGCCGCCGATGCCCCAGAGAAGCCCAAAGAAAAAAGCCCAAAAAAGAGTTTTGGCTGACGCTTGCGAGAGAACTGCGAGCAAGTCTTTTGTCAAAAGACCGCCCAGAACCCAGGGCGCGATGATCCAACTAAAGAAGCCTCCAACCAGCCAATAGGTCTCCCAGGACCAGCGCTTGACGCCGCGATAGGGAACGTAGAAACTCCCGGAAGCCAGACCACCTAACCAGTGAAAAAAAACTCCCAAGGCAGGATTCGGGACCATGTCCGTCCTTATTGTTTGGATTTAAAGGTGGAAGACTTCTTCCAATGGTTCCATGGCGCGATCGGGCAACGCCCCGTCGGGCTGAACGAAGAAGTCGGCCATCTCGCGCTGCCAGCGTTCGTTCACCTCGCGCTCGGCGATGCCGGCGCGGGCGCGCTCGAAGTCTTCGGTTTCGAGATATCCGACCAGCATGCCGTCGGAGCGGAGGAACAGAGAATAGTTCGTCCAGCCGGTTTCGCGCAGCGCCGCCAACATTTCGGGCCACACCGTGCGGTGTCGTGCTTTGTATTCCTCCAGCCGATCGGGCTTCACATGCAGGATGAAGCAGATCCGTTTCATGCGATTCTCCTAACGCAGGAAGGCTTCCGATAGGCCGCCATCGACAGGAATGACGTGACCAGTCGTTTTGGAACTTGCGTCGCTCGCCAGCCACACGATGGCGGCCGCACAGTCCTGAGGAAGAATCGGGCGCTTCGTCAAAGTGCGCTGTGCGTAGAAGTGAGCGAGTTTGGAGCGCAGGTCCTCGGTGCTTTCCGACTGCGAGAATTCAATTTTGTATTTCTCCAGCGACTGCATAACGCGGTCACGCGGGAACATAGTCGATCCGGCCACCACAGTCGCGGGGGCGATTCCGTTGACCCGCACCGTGGGGCCAAGTTTGATCGCCAACTCGCGAATCAGGTGGTTCAAGGCCGTCTTGCTGGTGTCGTAGGCTTCGCTACCTTTCTTGGAAACAACCGCGTTCGCAGAACTGGTGAGAACCATGACAGCGGGAAGATTCTGATCCTTAAATACCCACTCGGTTTTTTGCGCCAGCAGATAGTTACCGGTGACATTCACAAGAAACGTCTTAGCCCATTGTGCTTCGGTCAATTCGCCATCTGAGCCAGGAACGGCATAAATTGCCGCCGTGTTGATGACCGCGTCGATGCCGCCGAATTGCAGAGCGGTAAAGCGAGCGGCCTCGGCCAGGCTGTCGGACGAGCTGAGATCCACCTGCGTCGCAGCGACGAATTCGTCGGATGAGAGTGCGCCAGCTTCGTCGGCAACGGCCTTCGCCCCTGCTTGATCGAAGTCGGCCACCACCACGTGCGCGCCCTTTCGGGCGAGCAGGAGCGCTACCTCGCGCCCGATGCCACTGGCCCCGCCGACCACGAGCGCGATCTCCCGGCTGAATTCCGCTTCTGCAGGCATGCGCTGAAGTTTAGCTTCCTCGAGTGCCCAATACTCGATACGGAACGCCTCCGAGCGGGGCAGGGCCACGTAGTTATGAAAAGCGGTGAATTGCGCGGACTGCTCAGGGCGGCGAGCTTGGGGCAGAGGATGGGTCGTTTCGCCGTCCTCAAGCGCGTTGGCGCCAGCCATGACGTGGATCGCGTTGATGAAAAACTCGGTGGTGATGCGGGCTTCTTTCTTATTCTTGCCAAAGCCGAACAGGCCCAAGCCGGGGACGATCACCACCGACGGGTTGGAGTCGCGGAGCTTGGGAGAGTCGCCCGCGGCCCAGGCATCGTAGTACTTCTTGTAGTCAACGCGATACCCGACGGCTTGTTCGTGGATACGTGACTTAAGGACAGCAGGGTCTTCCTTCGCGGGATCCCAACGGACGAATAGCGGGCAAACCCGCGTTCTTAAGAAGTGATCTGGACAACTAGTGCCCAAGGCGCTTAGTTCCCTGGACCACTTCGATCCAGCGAACGTCAGGGCATCTTCGTCGTCGGCGTAGTGACCGACTACGCGGCGGTTCGACGACACTACACCGCGCAATGCTGGCAAGATATCTGTGGCAATCCGCCTTCGGTCCTTGAGTGGTGATTGCTCGAGCCCACCAAACAGCACGCCCTTCTTCGATTGATGCTCCAGGTTGAATTCGCCCATTTGATCGATCGTGTGAATGCTGTTCAGGTAACAGTCACGCTGCGTCATGCCCCACGTAAAGAGGCCATGGCCTCCCAGCACGAGGCCCTCGGTCCCGGGATTGTCTTGCACGGCTTTCTGGATCAGGAGCGCCAACTCGAAGCCTGGACGCTGCCAGGGAACCCACACGATCTTGCGGCCGAATTTTCTGTTGAATTCCTCCAGTTTTCGTTTGCCGTTCGCGCTGGCGGCTAGTGCAATGGCCCAGTCGGGATGCAGGTGGTCGACATGAGGGAAGGGCAGAAATGCATGCAGAGGCGTATCGATCGACGCGGCCACGCGATTTTCACCGAATGCCGAGAGCGGATAGTAGCGCACCATTTCGTCTTCGTATTGCTCGCCACGATACAGGCCCCGCAATTGTTCCAGCCGATCGAGGTAGAGCAGGGCGAAGCCGGATTCCTTGATGGATCCGAGATCGCCGCCGCTACCCTTCACAGCCAACACTCGCGTGGACGCGCCAGTGAATGGGTCGGGCAATTCGATTTTCGAGCTGGTATTGCCGCCGCCAAAGTTGGTGATGCGCAGGTCGGCGCCGAGCAAGTTGGATCGATAACGCAGCACGGCCAATTGATCGGTGCCCAGTGCGCGGGCCTGCTCCTCGTTCCACAAATCCTTCAGATGAACGGTCTCTTTAATTTCAGGCATACGTCGGCTCACTGTAATGCTGGAAGCGCTCGGCTTCCTTGTTCCATTGATGCGTGTCAGCGGGCTCAAAGACTTCGGTGGGGAACGAACGGTCAACGATCGCGCGCACTTCCTGAAGGGTTGTGGCGCCCCCCGTGGCCAGAATTTGAATGGTAACGTTGCCCAAGGCCGTGGCCTCGGCTGGGCCAGCCAACACCCTTCTCCCGGTCGCGTCGGCGGTGAACTGGTTCAACACCCGGTTCTTTGATCCGCCACCAATCACACGAATTTGCGCGATGGGATGTCCGCTCACCTGTTCCAGGTTACGCAGCACCACGCGATACTTTAACGCCAGACTTTCTAGAACAGCTCGCACGTAGGCTCCCGGCGTGGAAGGTACAGGCTGATGGGTCTTCGTGCAGAACTGGTCGATCGCGGTCAGCATGTCCGGCGGGCGCAAGAAAGACTCGTCATCCGGATCGACCAGATGGCGGAAAGGGGCTACGCGGGCCGCCAATTCCATGAGTTCTCGATATTCATAAACTTGCCCTTGATCGCTCCAGGATTGACGGCAGCACTGCAGCATCCACAGTCCCATCACGTTTTTCAGCAGGCGAGTGGTTCCGCACACGCCTCCTTCGTTTGTGAAATTGAGCCGCAGAGCTTCAGCGGTCAGGACTGGCGCGTCGAGTTCCGTTCCAAGCAAGGACCAGGTTCCGGAACTTAGAAAGGCTGTGCCATCTCGCGCAGAAATTGCCGCCACTGCTGAACCGGTATCGTGCGACGCGGGCGCGATCACAGGAGTTAACGATAGCGGCGATTCCCGTCCAATCGCTGGAAGCAATGTTCCGATCACCGAGCCTGGTTCTACAATCCGCGCGGGCAATTCTGAGGGCAGGTCCAGGCGGTCCAGCAAGCCCGTAGCCCAGGTCCTCGTTACAGGATCCACCATCTGCGTGGTGGTCGCATTTGTAAATTCACAGGCTGCGATTCCCGTGAGCCAATAGTGAAAGAGGTCCGGTATCGTGAGGAATATTTCCGCAGATTTCAAAAGTTTGGGCGTGTCACGCCTGGCCGCGAACAACTGATAGAGCGTGTTGATGGGCATGAACTGGATGCCGGTGGTGGCGTAGATCTCTTCTTTCGAGACTCGACGGAAGACTTCCTCCATCACGCCCCGGGTGCGGGAATCGCGATAGTGGTAGGGATTCTGGACCAACTCCCCGCGCTCACTCAGTAAGGCATAGTCCACCCCCCAAGCATCCACGCCGATCCCGGCCAGTTCCACTCCTTCCAGTTTTGCAAGCGCCTTCCGCATTTCGAGCCATAGGCGCGCAACATCCCAGTGCAGCGCACCCGAGTATTCCACCGGCTCGTTGGGAAAGCGATGAACTTCCTCGGTGGTGAGCACCCCGGAATGGAGACGGGCAAGCACGGCGCGCCCACTCTCGGCGCCGAGATCGAATGCCAGGTACGGTTTGCCGGGGTCCCCTTTAGGCATAGGACGACACGTTGTGCGCATTGCGAGCAGCCCGCTCTTTGGTGATGCGCTCCATATATCCGCTCTCCCGGAACGCAGCCTGCGGATCCTTCGGAAGACCTTTCGAATCCCGCCAATCTTGGATGGCCGGCCGCACGTCGCTGGCGAACGCATCCTGCAGCAGAGACTCCGCTCGCACCAGGTCACAATTCTTCTGAGCTACGGCGAGGGCGGGATAGTCGACAATCGCCGCCTTGGTGAAAAGCATTTGCGCCATGGTCACCGTCTGGATCATGGCCTCGATCTTGCCTTTAAAGTTGTGACTCTGATCGATCATGTAGGCAATGTCGGGCTGTTTTCCAGTTTCCCACTCGAAGTAGAGGATCTCGTGGAAGATGCGGAAGACCTGGTACGGGTCAATCGAACCCAGAGTCAAGTCATCATCAGCATAACGACGATCGTTGAAATGGAAGCCCCCCAGCATGTCTTCCGAAAGCAGCCAGGTGACAATCTGTTCGATATTTTGCGAAAGATAGTGGTGACCGGTATCAACCAGAACCTTCGCCTGGGGGCCGGCGGAACGCGACAACAGAAGAGCCATTCCCCAATCCGCGATATCAGTGTGGTAGAAAGCCGGCTCGAACGGCTTGTATTCCACGAGCAAGCGCTGCCCCGGGGACAGGTCCGCGTGGCACGCTTTCAGATTTTCCTCGAACCATTGCTTACGCTGCCGGATGTTGGCGGTGCCTGGATAGTTTGATCCGTCCGCAAACCACAAGGAAATATCACGGCTTTGCAGGCGGCGCGCAATCTCGATGCTGTCTCGCGTATGCTGCAGAGCGATATCGCGGACTGATTTGTCCGGATTCCCGAAAGAACCATACTTGTAGCATTGATCCTGAAAAAGATTGGGGTTGATCGATCCCGGCTGCACGCGATACTGGCTGGCAAGTTTCTTGATCTCAGTGGTGCTGTTGATTCCGTCCGGACAGTCCCACTGAACGTGCAGCGCCACGGTCGGACACACACCGGTCAGTGAGTGAACTCGGGCGGCGTCACTAAATTTCTCTTCGATGTTAGTTGCGGCCGCGGGCTGGATGAATTTGCCAAAGCGTGTGCCGGTATTCGCAAAACCCCAGGAAGGAATCTCGATGCGGAACAATTCGAGAGCCCGAAAAACGCTCTCCGCCTTATTCGAATCCATGGCAAGGCCTCTCGGGGGTGAAGGTTACACATGCGGTCAGTTGCAGGTCACGATCTTTTTGCGGAATCCTCACATTTTGCAGTGTAGAACATACTGCGCTGCTTCCGCCTCGCCCAAAGCGGTGAAATTGGGGAACACTGAGCGCTGGCCACATTTGCACAGATCGAAATGTAAACGTAACCAAATTCCAAAGTAAGTTTCGCTTTGTAGAATGCGCAGAGGGCAAAGGACCGCAGTCCATCTCGCCCCTTCCGCAACGAACTCGACATTCTCGCGGAAATTGGCGCCTCGGCGGATTTCTCAGCCCGGGAGTGTCGGCGCCTTGCTCGATGTTTTGCATTGCAGAACACGCGGCTGGCTGAGCTCCCGTCTGAATTCCCCTTTTACTCGCAGGCAAATCGTTTAGGTACTGGAGTTAGACCCAAATTTAGCGGTCTTAGAAATGACCATCCAGAATTTCGCTTGGCAAAATAGAAATTATGGATATGATGGCCCACTGTATGAGCCCCGGTGCCCCATCTAGGGATCGTTACCTGGTCAAATCAATCGTTCACTCTTCCCAACTGCTAACGGCGTTTCGGTCGTCCGGAGAGGCTCTACCGCTCAAGGAGATTGCCGCGCGCAGCGGTTTGCCCAAGACGATGGCGTTCCGTCTGCTGTACACGTTGGAAAAATGCGGCATGGTCGATAAGGTCGGCGAAAATCTTTATCAATCCTGTGTGCGGCCCTGGAAGCAACGACTTTACCGTCTGGGCTACGCCGCCCAGGGGACCGACTACCAGTTCTCCCAGGAGGTCACCGCCAGTTTGCAGCGGGCCGCGGTGGCCGAAGGAATTGAGCTGATCTCACTGGACAATCGGTATAGCGCGAAAACCGCACAACGCAATGCAGATCTTCTGGTCCGGGAAAAAGTGGATCTGGCCATCGAGTTCCAGACCGACGAACACATTGCGGCAGTTGTTTCTGCCAAATATCGCGAAGCGAACATTCCCATGATCGCCATCGATATCCCTCACCCCGGTGCGACTTACTACGGGGCGAACAATTACGAAGCAGGCCTGATTGGAGGTCGCTATCTTGGCCGCTGGGTGAAGGAGCACTGGCATTCCGAGGTGGATGAAATTCTCCTGCTGGAATTGCCGCGTGCCGGGAATCTGCCGCGCATGCGGCTTACGGGGTTGCTGGTCGGTTTGAACCTGCAACTTCCCAACGCGAAAAACTGTCACGTGACCTATCTCGACGGAGATGGAAATCTGGGTCCAAGCTTTGAAGCGGTTCGCCGACACCTCCGAACTTCTCGGCATCGCCGAATCCTGGTGGGCGCCATCAACGATCCCAGTGCGCTCGGCGCATTGCGCGCTTTCCAGGAAGCTGGGCGCACCGAGAACTGCGCCATCATGGGTCAGAACGCGTCGCCCGAAGGACGCGCTGAGCTTCGTCAGGCGGATACGCGCCTGGTCGGCTCGGTGGCCTTTTTCCCAGAGCGTTATGGCGATGACCTGATTCGCGTTAGTCTCGATATCTTGAACCAGAGACAAGTGCCGCCCGCCGTGTTTGTCGAGCACAAACTCGTCACGCCTTGCACGGTCGACCACTACTATCCCAACGATGGTCTTGCCGAGTTAGTGAAGGCTGGTATTCCGACCAGTCACACTCGCAGCGCGTAGCCGCCTCGTCAGATTTGCGCACACAGGAACTAGAACATCTGCTCTTGCACGTTTGCGGATGATTTTCGAGCGCGACTGTTCTGCCCCAGGAGTTCCTCATTTCCTTATGAACGTGAGAATTTAGAATGGGGTGGGATGCGCCTCTCGAGATCACTTAAATATTCTGCATTGCGAAACTAATGGAATGAAAGCCGGGCACTACGCAAAACTGGAGACTGCCTCCAAGCGATGCGAAATGCGCTTCAAACCCGCTATTTGATGGTGTCTCCATAATCCTGAACTTGTTTCTCACTGAAAAATGAACGCTGTTTTCGAGTTGCGCGTTGACCATTGCGCTCGACCAATGGGAGTATCCGCGCCGAAGTGGGGTACGTCCGTGGGGCACAAAATAAGGAACCCGTCCATCTGACGAAAGAGTGAGCGACCGGGGTTCACAAACATTGGCTGTAATTTGCATTGCCTGGCCTTGACCGCGAAGTGCGCGACGAAGGTTCCAAGATTCTGTCGCCGACAAGGGTCTAATGCGGAAGAAGTAAGGCAGCAAGCCTGGAGTCCCACCAAGCAAGCGCTCATTGGGGACAGGAGAAACCATAATGATGAGATTGCGCAATTTACTGGGATGTCTGGTCGTTCTCATTTCGGCGACTTGGGTTTATGGCCAAGGCGGCGCGGTCGGAACCATTCTAGGAACTGTGACCGACAACACGGGGGCCGTTGTGGCGAATGCTGGTGTGGACGTCTTGAACACCGCCACCGGCATCACGAACCATGCTCAGACCGGTTCTTCAGGAGACTTTACGGTTCCTTACCTGAAACCTGGAACTTATCGGGTCACGGTGGAGGCACCCGGCTTTCAAAAAGCCGTCGTCGACAATATTGGTCTGGTGGTTGCCCAGCAATCAAGAGTCGACGTTACGCTGAAACCCGGCCAGGTGACCGAGAGTATCGAGGTGCAAGCTGCTGCTGTTGCTCTCGACACCGACAGCTCCTCGGTTTCGCAGTTAATTAGCCAGAAGCAAGTCGAGCAATTGCCATTGAACGGGCGAAATTTTCTGAATCTGCTTTTCATCGGCGCGGGAGCGGTACAGACAACCGGTGAGCAAGGACAGATGCGTCAAGGCGAAGGCAATGCCATCAGCATCAACGGCGGGCGTCCAACCTCGAACAACTACACTCTCGATGGCTTGGTGAACACCGATACTGCATTGAATACACCCGCAGTCATTCTATCGCAGGATGCAATCCAGGAATTTAAAGTGCAGAGCGAAACCTATTCTGCCGAATACGGCTTCAGCGCAAACCAGGTCAATATAGTCAGCAAGAACGGAACCAATCAGCTTCACGGCACCGCATTCGAATTCTTGCGGAACGATGCTTTTGACGCAACGGCGCCCCTGCAATCTGCAAAAGCCGAGCTGCGGCAGAATCAATTCGGATTTGTGCTTGGTGGTCCCATATATATCCCGAAGGTCTACGACGGCCGCAATAAGACTTTCTTCCTCGCCAACTACGAAGGCTGGAGGATCCGCCGAGGCCTCAACCAAGGCACGTTCAATGCGCCGGACCCGGCGCAACTTGGTGGAGATTTCTCCGCTTCCGGCCTGGCCCCTTACACCGGTCCTGGAGGGGCCTGTATTCCGTCTGGGAAGCAGTTCTGCTTGCCGATCGATCCCGAGACCGGCGCTCCTTTCCCGGGCAACATCATCCCTGCGTCAAGGTTCTCTCGTTTGGCAAACGTGTCATTGGGAGCTCACCTGTTTCCGGCTCCAAATTGCACGACGTGCGGGACGGGTGCCAACTACCGGCTGATCACTACGCTCGGGAATACGACCGATCAGCAAACCTACAAGCTCGATCAGCAACTGGGACACTTCGGATCCGTCTTTTTCCGTTACACGACCGCGACCTATTCCAACGACAACATCAACGGCTCGATCACACTTCCCTTCGGGGTTGGAAAGTTCAACGAAAAATCAGAAAGCTGGATGATTTCGCACACGCTCAATATCGGACAAAGAAACATTAACAACTTCCGCTTCGGACGCCTCGAGCCGATTGCCATTCAGGGGGGTGTGCCGGCTCCCACGGCGGACGTGACAGCGCTTGGGCTAACGGGCGTGTTTCAGGACTTGCCGAATTACGCGCGCCTTTACCCCGGGATCTCCCTGCAGGGTATAAACGGGACAAGTTTTGGCAGTCAGGGAAATGACACAACCACCAGCGATATTCCGACCTGGGAATTCGCAAATTCGCTCGCCATGATTCGTGGCAGGCACACATTAACCGTGGGTTTCGATTACCGCCGCTGGTTGCAGAAGCGAGATCTGTCGGCGGATTTCCTGGGAAGTTTCACTTTTAACAATGACACGGTCATCAGCAACAATGGTGGATGCACGACCGGGTCCGGTCTTTGCGGCACAGGAAATTCTATCGCCGATTTCCTGCTAGGCTACTACAACAACGCCAGCACATTCGAACCCGGGCCATTTTCTCCGACCGGCATTGCCGGCAATCTCAACCGCTATCACTTCGTATATTTCGCCCCGTTTGTGCAGGACGACTGGAAAGCAACGAATCGGCTGACTTTGAATCTTGGTTTGCGCTGGGATTACCGGGCTGTTCCTACCGAACTGGACAATAAGATGTTCTGGTTTGATCGCGGCAATGCGGGCGGAGGCCTGTGTTACGCGGACAAGAAACTGGGCACGGCGGATGTATCCGGTCTGGGCGGACCCATCGCTCCGGATGGCAACGGATTTTACCGGTACTGCGGGCGTGCCAACCCCGCAGCCGCCTCGAAAAAACCCTTCGCTCCACGGTTTGGGTTTGCCTATCGATTGACAGACAAGACGGTGGTACGCGGGGGATACGGCCTCTTCTTCGATTCCGCAGAGACGCGCGAAATCGACGACTCCGGGGACATTTACCCGTTCGTCGTGCGTGCGTCCCCGAACCCGACCACCGACAGCACGCTGCCAAAGGTGACCGACAATATGTTTCCGCCGGTCACCCTCCATCAGGTGAGCGCAGCGAAGGACGGCAGCCAATTCTTCGCCGTGATTATTTCGGAGTTCCCACACAATCCTTACGTGCAGCAATGGTCCTTGTCGCTGCAGCGTGAATTGGCTCGCAACACGACTCTCGAAGTAAACTATGTTGGCAACAAGGGTACGCACCTTCTCAATCGCATCAACATCGGTCAAGGTCGACCACCAGCCGATCCCACCGCCTGCGATCCCAATCCACCCTACTTTGGCGATCCAACGGCCGGGGATTGTCCAGCAGCCTCCCGGAGGCCGTTCTCGAACATCACTTCTGCTCTTGGATTCTTGGATAGCCAGTGGAACGGTTATTCCAAGTACAACGCGGGAAATGTGAAGCTTGAACGTCGTTCTAGTTCAATGGCCATAGTCGCGGTCTACACGTGGGCCAAGAGTCTGGACGACAAGTCTGCGGCGGCGGGCGTGGGGGGAACGAACGCTTTCGCCGGACACATGGACGAGACGAATCCTCGGCTCGACTATGGCCGTTCCGATTTCGATGTGAATCATCGATTCGTGACCAGCTTTGTCTACCAGTTGCCGATCGGGCGCGGGAAGAAGTTCGGCGGCAACATGGGAAAAGCTGCTGACTTGGCCATCGGTGGCTGGCAGGTGACGGGCATTCTCACGTTCCAGAAGGGTTTCCCATTCTCTGTGCTAGCCAACGACCAAAACGGCCTGCTCACGACGTTTACGCAACGCGCGAATCTGGTGCCTGGTTGCAATCCCAGCGGAGGATTCAGCAAGAGCGTCGCGGAGTGGTTCAATACGGCATGCTTCACGCAGCCACTATCTGGGCAATTCGGCAACAGTGGACGCAACATCATCCGCGGCCCTGGGATCAACAACTGGGACATGGGGATCGGTAAGGACTTCAAGTTCAGCGAACGAGTCGCCTTCCAGTTCCGAGCCGAAGCGTTCAACCTGTTCAACCACACCCAATACGGGTACGACCCATTTACGGCTACTAACATCAGCGCCCCGGTCAGCAACAATCCCGTGAACGGAGATTTCGGCCGTGTCATTGCCGCGCGCCCCGGCCGCATCCTGCAATTCGGAGGGAAAGTGGTCTTTTGACCTGCGTCCCCCAACCCCAATCCATGCCGCCAGCTTCCCACAGCCTGGCGGTTTTTTCTTGCGGAGAGGGATACTTCGTGTGAGATAGCATGGCAAACATGTCGCCTGTGATGGCAAGATTCTGTTTGCGATGTTTCTTGATGACGCTCTCCGCCATTTTCCTGCAATCACCTCTTTGGCCACAGTCGGCCAGTGGTGAAGCAGTGCAGCGGTATGCGGCAGATGGGCAGCGGGCGATTGCAGAAGGTCGCTACTCTGATGCCGAGGCAGCCTTTGAAAAACTCGCCCTCTTGGACCCGAGCATTGCGGAGACTCACGCGAATCTCGGCCTGATCTATTTCCAAGAAGGAAAATTTGACAAGGCAGTACCCACCCTCCGTCGAGCTCTCAGGCTCAAGCCCACTCTGACGAAGACCGAAAGCCTCTTGGCAATGTCTTTGTCCGAACTCGGCCAATATCGCGAAGCGGCACCGGGTTTGGAAAAGTGTTTCCGCCGGTCCAGCGATCCCGAAACAAAGCGCATGTGCGGTCTCCATCTGGAGAGGTCGTACACGGGCCTGCAACAACACAGCAAAGCGGTTGAAGTTGCACTTGAGTTGGACAAGCTATACCCCGACGATCCCGAAGTCCTCTACCACAGTGGCCGAGTGTATGGGAGCTTGGCGTATCTCACAATGGAGCGCTTGTCCAAGGTGGCTCCGAACTCAAGTTGGCGACATCAGGCGATGGCTGAGGCTTACGAAAGCCAGGGGAACAGCATTGCCATCGACGAATATCGCGAAGTGCTGAAGTCGGATGCGCTACGTTCAGGCATTCACTACCGCTTGGGTCGGGCCTTATTAGCCCGATCGCAGCAGGCCAACTCCGCCGAGGATGCGGCGGAAGCCTTGAAAGAATTTCAGAAGGAATTGGAACTCGACCCCTCAAATGCGAACGCGGCATACGAGATTGGGGAAGCCCATCGAAAGGCCGGGCAACTCGATGAAGGGCAGAAGTTCTTCGACATGGCGCTGCACTATTATCCCGACTTCGAAGAGGCGCATCTGGGACTGGCGGCAGTCTTGATTGCAGTGCAAAAACCAGCTGAGGCCTTGCCGCATCTGCAAAAGGCCATTGCGGCGGATGCGGAAGACGAAGTTGCCTGGTACCGCCTCGCGCAAGTGCAAAAGATGCTCGGCAACGTAGCCGACCAGCAAAAAGCTCTCGCCGAGTTTCGACGCCTGCACCAGCAGGTCAACCAGCAGAAGCTGATCGAAAAAGTCTTCTCGCCCAGTGAAGTGACGAAGCAGGAACTGGATCCGAATGCTTCGTCGCAGATGCAGCCCTAAGGCAGGGTAACTGCAGCCACCGAAAATCCACCGAGCGTGATCTTGTCACCGTCCAGTTTTGACGACGCCGGAGGCTGAAACGCCGTCGTCTGATCCACGACCTCTACCTGCCCCCCGTGGGCGTTGGCGATAGAAACTTCAAACGGTCGATCCCGCTTGTTCACCAGCAGAACTCGTTTCTTGCCCGCCTGCGTGACAAACGCCAGCGAGTACACGTGGGGATGGTTGGGCGCAAACGGGCTCACCGGTCCGATCTCCACGACTTTGTCACCTGCATGAAAATTGTCGTGAAGCAGCTTCAACACCCAGAAACGAGCGTTCGGTTTGCCATCGTTCCAGTCCACCATCGAGACGCTGGGAAATTGGGTCGGAAAGCCGACTAGTTGCGATTCTCCCGCCACGTCGATGCCGATCTCGGTCAGCTTCCCAAAGAGATAGGCGTACAGCGCTCCTGCGAGATTCCAGTACGAATTGGGAATCGGCTGGGCGACATGCCCGGGTTCGCCTTGGGCAAGATCGTCCGCGGAGATCACGCCGAGCTCGTCAATCGTGGTTTTCGTTTCCGGAGACAGACGCTTGCGGATGCTTTCCACGTAGCGCACAGTTTTCAGAAATCCGTCGGCCTGATCAAAATAGGTGAATTGCTCGACCGCCGGCGTTTGATCGGGGGTAGGAATCGCGTAGAAGTGGTACGAAATGTAGTCCAGCGGGATGCCTGGCTTGTGATTCTTGTGATCAAGGAAATATTCGAAGTATCGCGGCTCGGTTGTCATCGCCAATGCGAGCCCAACAAACTTCATGTCGGGCTGCACCTTCTTCACCGCGGTTACGACCTCATCGTAAAGCCGCGTATAGACCTCGGGCGAGATGTGATGTTCGAAGTCAACCTCGTTTAGAACTTCCCAGTAGAGGATGGAATAGTGGTAGCCCGACCCGTGACGCTTCCCGAATTCGTCCGTGAAGCCGCCTTGCGTGTACCAGCCAATGAGCCGCGCGAAGTACTCGGCCACCTCCTTGCAACTCGGGTCACGCAGTTCTGTCCCCTGCTCGTACTCCCACGTTACCTGGTTCGGGTCAGCAGGATAAGCATTTGGCTTATCTGATTTGTACATCCATTGTGGGATGGTGCTGAAGTTCAAGATGGCCGAGTGTCCCTTAGTGGCTTCCAGGAAATCGATGGTCATCGGATCGATGACTGAGAAATCCCAGGATGTTTCCCCATCCTTCGGCGGCTCCAGTTCGGCCACTCCGAGTTTCGGGTAGGGCAGCCACGGAACGTAGCGCACGTAGTCCGCGCCCAGATCGCGCAAGGCTTTGTGCGCGTTGTCATGAACAGGGGTTCCCCGCCGCAACGGCGGATTGACCACCACCTGCAAGGTCGGCGTGGTCTGGGAAACGCGCACGACCTTGTCCCAGTGAACGTCGACTTTCACGGGTTGTTCCTGAGCGATCGCGGACTGCAGTGAAATCAGACTCAGGACCACAAGCGCGGGGGACTGCCGGCGGAAAAGGGACGTCATGAATGTCCTCCGGAAGACGGATACCTACTCGGCTGTTCACACCGAGTGAAAGGATCAAGACCGCGAAATACTCACATCGGCTGGAGCGCACGTCAACGCCAATCAAAAGTTAGGAGACGTTTCGCAATGACAAACATCGAACATCAGTTCGCGTATAACAATTCCTGAACGTGCGCCTGCCGCCCCCAACGATCTCTCCAAAGTCGGACATGGTTGGGGTGGCCCGAGAGCTGCTGGATTTTCGCACTGCAGAACGCGATCCTCTCTCGGGAACTAGGTGCTTGCATCGAACATGACGCGCTGAGTATTCTCAGCAACTCATTCCCATTCGACAATGACGACACCAGCCACCCATCCGTTGAAAATCGGCGTTTTTGGCATCGGCCTGGAAGCCTACTGGCCGCAATTCGCGGGTCTGGAGGACCGCCTTCGCAGATATACGAAGCGGGTGGCTGAAAAACTGCAACGGCCAGGCGTTGAAGTTGTGAATCTAGGACTGATCGACACGCCCGAAAAAGCATTCGCGGCCGGCCATGACTTTCGCAAGGCGGACGTGGACCTGATCTTCCTCTACGTCACGACGTACGCCCTGTCCTCCACTGTCCTGCCTGTCGCGCGACGTGCGAAAGTTCCAGTGATCATTCTGAATCTCTCTCCGGCGGCGGCGATCGACTACGAAGCCTTCAATCGGCTCACGGACCGCACGGCCATGACGGGCGAATGGCTTGCCTTTTGCCAGGCTTGTCCGGTGCCGGAGATCGCCAATGTTTTCAACCGCTGCGGTATTCCATTTTTCCAGGTCAGCGGCGTGTTGGAGAATGATCCCGTTGCCTGGAACGAGATCAGCGAATGGATTGACGCGGCGCGCGTTGCGCACGCCATGGAGCACAACCGTCTCGGCCTGATGGGTCACTACTACAGCGGCATGCTGGACATCTACTCCGATTTGACCCAGCAGAGCGCCTGCTTCGGCGGCCACATCGAGATCCTCGTGGTTGAGGAGCTAGCCGCTCTTCGCCGCGAAGTCAGCGACGAGCAGTCCGAAACCCGCGTCGCCGAAATCCGCTCCTCCATGGACGTCCAACCCGATTGCCCCCCCGACGAACTTGAGCGCGCCGCCCGCACTTCCCTGGCACTGGATGCCCTCGTGCAAAAACACAGCCTGGGATCGATCGCCTACTACCACAAGGGCACCGGGAATCCCGAAAATGAAGAAGTGATCAGCTCAATCATCCTGGGTACAAGTCTGCTCACGGCCAAAGGAATTCCCGTGGCCGGCGAATACGACATCAAGAACGTGCAGGCTATGAAAATCATGGACTGCTTCGGCGCGGGCGGCTCTTTCACCGAGTATTACGCCATCGACTACACGGATGACGTTGTGCTTATGGGGCACGACGGTCCGGGGCACATTGCAATCGCTCAGGGACGAACGAAGGTCCGCCCGCTCAAGGTCTATCACGGCAAGGTAGGACGCGGACTGTCGGTGGAGATGTCGGTAAAGCACGGACCAGTGACGTTGCTCTCCGTCGTGCAAACTGCAGATGGACAACTGCAATTGCTTGCGGCAGAAGGCGAGTCCGTGCCCGGTCCAATCCTTGAAATCGGCAATACGAACAGCCGGTACCGATTTTCTCTCGGGGCCCGGAATTTCATGAACAGCTGGAATGCGCATGGTCCTGCTCACCATTGCGCTGTCGGGATTGGGCACATCGCCGCCAAGCTGGAGAAACTCGGTGCCTTGCTGGGAATGAAATGCATTCGGGTCTGTTGATTCGGGGCGCGGTTTCAGCTGCGCTCTATTTCGCTCTGCAAAACGACGGTTCTCGCTTGAGGCGCTCCAAACGGACGCCGCCGGGGCACCAGCAGCGCGACTCCTCCGTCGTTGGTGCTGTTCGCCAGTCGCAAGAACGAACAGCCGCTTTTCTCACTGCGAAACGGGTGCCGTCCTCTGCTCGCTCGTTGACACTTGCCGCGGAGGGGTGTGACCATCCACAGCGGTTTTATCGAAACCGCTCTTACGGAGACGCTTCATGGGAAAACGCCTGCCTGCATGGACGCGTGCGGTTCTGTTCGCGGGACTCTTCCTGGCCGTGCATCTTGTCGCACAAAACACGAACGATGATCCTCTGCTGACAGGCTTCAAGAGTCCGCCTGACTCCGCCAAGCCGCGCGCGTGGTGGCATTGGATGAATGGGAATGTCACCAAGGAAGGCATTTCGGCCGACCTGGAGTGGATGAAGCGCACTGGGATTGCGGGCATGCAGATGTTCGATGGCAACCTTGGGACACCTCAATTCGTCGAGAAGCGCCTGGTATGGATGACGCCGGAGTGGAAGGAGGTGTTTCGCCATGCGGGCGCTGAGGCTGATCGCCTGGGGCTGGAGATGGCGATGGCAGCTTCGGGAGGTTGGAGTGAAACGGCCGGCCCGTGGGTGAAGCCTGAGGAAGCCATGAAGAAAGTTGTTTGGAGCGAAACCCTGGTTCAGGGACCAAAGAAATTCTCAGGGCCACTGGCCTCTCCACCAACCGTCAACGGACGTTTTCAGAACCTGCCTTTACCGCCAGATTTTCAGTTTCCTTCCAACGACGATTTGCCGGGTGCGAAGCCGCAGCCGAAGCTTCCACCCGAGCCTCCCGACCCAACCTATTACGCCGACACGGTGGTGCTCGCGTATCGCTTGCCCGACTCCGAAGTCACCACCGTCGATCTACATCCAAAGGTGACCTCGAACGCGGGCACAGTTGATGGAGCTGCGCTCATGGACGGCGACATCAGCAGGAATATTGCTTTGCCATACGCGCCTGATGGCAAGCCGTCCTGGATCCAATTCGAATTCGAGCAGCCCTTCCGCACGCAAGCGTTCACAATCGCCGCAGGCATCGGCAGCACATTTGGAGGCGCTGCAATCCCAGACGGCGATGTCCAAGTTAGCCAGGACGGCGCGGCCTGGATGACTCTCGTCAAGCTACCCGGTCCCGGGCATGCCTTCTCCGGGTTCCCAGTCCGCACATTCTCCTTCCCGCCGGTGAGCGGCAGGTACTATCGGGTGGTGCTGCGTCCGGGCCCTCCAAATCGATTTGCGGCTATGCTTGGGTTGCCTCCGGCACATGAGTTCCAGATCGCCGAAACCATGTTTCACTCGTCGCCCCGGGTGAATCGCTGGCACGAAAAAGCCGCTTTCGCCAACATGCTCGAGTACGGCGATACAGTGGCCACCCCCGCTATTGCGGCCAGTGATGCTGTCCCCGTCACCAATGTGGTGAACTTGACTTCGAAATTGCGCAAAGACGGCAGGCTCGATTGGGACGTCCCCGCAGGCAAATGGATCATCCTCCGCATGGGCTACTCGCTTACCGGAGAGAAGAACCATCCGGCTAGCCCCGAGGCGACCGGCTATGAAGTCGACAAGCTCAGTAAGAGACATGTTGAGGACTACGTCAAAACTTACGTTGAGATGATTTCCGGAGCTCTCGGTCCATATTTCGGCAAGAGCTTTCGGTACTTCCTGATGGATAGCTGGGAAGCAAGCGACGAGAACTGGACCGAAGAGATGATCAGCGAATTCCAGAAACGTCGCGGCTACGATCCCACTCCGTACTTGCCCGTGTTAACAGGTAGAGTCATTGGAAGCGCGAACATGAGCGACCGTTTCTTGTGGGATTTTCGCAGAACGATCGCAGATCTGCTGGCGGAGAATCACTACGGAGCAGCGACCGAGTATTTCAAGCAACATGGTGTCGGCCTTTACGCGGAGGCCATGGGAGCCGGCCTGCCCACCACGGGAGACGGTTTGCTCAATAAGGCGCAGGTCACGATTCCAATGGGCGAATTCTGGGTCCCTCTGCCGGGACAGAACGACACGCCCGAGCATCCCAGCGATTTGCGCGAGACGGCATCCGCGGCGCACGTCTACGGCAAGACACTCGCCGCGGCCGAGTCCTTCACAACCATGCCCTTCGTGCCCATGTGGGGCGAGTCACCCTTTTATCTAAAAGCATCTGCCGATCGTGCACTGGCACTCGGGATCAATCGCATCGTATTCCACGAGTCGGCCGCTCAACCGTTTACCGATGATCAGCACAAGCCGGGAATGACATTGGGGTTCTTCGGCCAAAATTACACGCGCAACATTACCTGGGCGGAGCAAGCCGCCGCATGGAATCAATATCTCGCTCGCAGTTCCTACCTGCTGCAGCAAGGATTATTCGTAGGCGATCTCGCCTACTGCTACGGTGAGGGAGTTCCCATCACGGTACCGTTCTGGAAGCATGTCCAACCACAGGTTCCCGAGGGCTACAACTACGACTGGGTTGATACCGAAGCGCTGCTGACCCGCATCAGCGTCAAGGACGGCCGACTGGTGCTGCCCGACGGCATGAGCTACCGAGCGCTGGTCCTGCCGGACGACGTGAATCACCTAACGCTTCCTGTAGCTGAAAGAATCCGCGACCTGGTGGACGCTGGAGCAATCGTAATCGCGCCCCGACCTGAAGGATCGCCGAGCCTGTCGGCTTTTTCCTCCGCCGATGACAAGATTCGCTTCATCGCAAACGACGTCTGGGGTCCGATCGACGGCAAGAGTGTGACGGAACACGCTTATGGAAAAGGCAAAGTGTTTTGGGGAAAATCGGTGGCGGAGGTGTTAGCCGGGGAACAGACTCCGCCGGACTTCGAACACAACCGGCCGGAGATCGACAGCAGTCTTGTATGGATCCACCGTCACTCGAATGATGCCGACATCTATTTCGTAGCCAATGAACGCAACCGCGCGGAGAACATCACGGCGAGCTTCCGAGTGGATGGTAAAGAAGCGGAACTCTGGCATCCTGACAGCGGTACTGTTGAGCCCGCGGAATACACACTCGAGCGGGGCCGGACCACGGTTCCCTTGCATTTCGACCCCAACGGTTCGGTCTTTGTTGTCTTTCGTCGCAAGGCCTCATCACCGTCTCGCACCTTGCCGCCTGTCGTGAACACTGACCTTGCAACCATCCAGGGGCCGTGGAATGTAGCCTTTCCCCCAAACTGGGGGGCGCCCTCGAGCATAAAGCTGGACAATCTCGTCTCCTGGACCAGTTCCTCCGACACCGGCGTCAAGTATTTTTCCGGCACCGCGACTTATACCAAGGACTTCGACGTTTCCCAGCAATGGCTGCAATCAGGTGCCCGGCTGATGCTCGACCTTGGCAGGGTCATGGACATCGCCGAAGTCTCCGTCAACGGCAAGCCGCTCGGTGAAGTTCTTTGGAAACCTCCCTACCGAGCAGACGTGACCGCGGTGGTCAAGCCGGGGAGTAATCATCTGGAGGTCAAGGTCACCAACCTCTGGACCAATCGCGTGATTGGAGATCACCAGGCGGCTGGCGGTAAGACCTATACGTTTACCGATTTCAAACCAATGAATCTCACCAAAGATTCGGAACTGCTGGACTCCGGACTCCTGGGGCCGGTGCGTCTTGTGTCGGTGAACGCGCGCTAAAAAATGTGATGTACAACGGCGATATAGAATCCCTGCCGAACATCCTCGGCAATTGATTCAGAGAGGGCTCTATGACGAAGTTTCGGATCGTGTGTGCGCTCCAAATGTGTTTCATTCTTACCGCAGTTTCCTATGGCGCGCCGGTCCGCCTCCGCTGTGAATCGCTGCAGAACCCGCTCGGTATGGATGCCTTAAAGCCGCGGCTTTCCTGGCAAAGCGACAACTCGGAACGCAACTGGCGACAATCCGCTTATCAGATTCTTGTGGCCAGGAGTCCTGCGCAACTCAAAGCGGGTCATGCTGACATCTGGGACAGCGGCAAAATCTCTTCTCCTGAATCGGTCGGCATCGTCTACGGTGGCCCAAACCTCGAACCTCGCAAACGCTACTACTGGGCCGTTCGGGTGTGGGACGCTGCAGGAAAGAGTACGCAATCCGCAGAAACCGCCTGGTGGGAGACTGCTCTCCTCAATAAGGCGGATTGGAAAGCGCAGTGGATTACGTGGGCTAATCCCGAAGCGGCAGTTGACCGCTCCGGCATTCGCTGGATCTGGGTAAATGGGCAAGACGCATTGAGCATGACTCCCAAAGTGTCTGCGGTATTTCGCACGAAGGTCGAAGTCCCCGAGCATCCGCGGGAAGCCGCATTGTTCCTGCTGTCTCGCGGCAACTTCCTGGCGAAGGTGAATGGCCAACAGGTCGGTGCCAAGCAACGTTGGAACTCCTTCGACCGCATCGATCTCGGACTCAACCCTGGCAAGAACTCAATTGAAGTAACCGTCACGGTGGCTGAACCGAACGAGTTCGGGCCCGAGGCTGGCGCCAAGACGATGAAAGCGGCCTTGGCAGGCTTACTCAAGATCACGCGCTCGGATGGGACCATACAGCGGGTGGCCACCGACTCAGGATGGCAGGCGAAACTTGCAGCCGACTCTTCGTGGCAAGCGGCGAACGTAATTGGAGACCTCGACGACAAACGATTGGGCGACGTTCCTCCCCTTCCTCAGCCCGCCGCGCTTCTGCGCCGGGCATTTGACGTCTCAAAGCCGGTGAAACAGGCGCGCCTGTACGTGACCGCTCTCGGCAGCTATCGTGTCTTCCTCAACGAAAAGCGCGTCGGCAACGATGTGTTGACTCCCGACTTTACCGACTACACCAAGCGGGTGATTTATCAGAGCTACGACGTCACGGAATATCTCACTCATGGCCACAACGCAATCGCCGCCGTTCTGGGCGAAGGATGGTTCGGCAGCGGTCTCACCTGGGAAGGCCGCTCCTATTTCTTCCTGCCCTCGCCCACTCGGTTGCTCGCACAACTCGAAATCACCTACAGCGATGGCACCAGCAGCACTGTCGTGACGGACGAATCGTGGAAGGGATCCGCATCCCCGATTCTGCGCTCCGAAATTTATGCGGGCGAAGTTTATGACGCGCGTCGACGCCAGCCAGGCTGGAACCGATCGGACTTTGATGACAGTCGCTGGACTGCGGTGAGCGTGCTAGAGGCACCGCCCATTCTGCTTGTCAGCCAGATGTCTGCACCGGCCCGTGTAACTGAGAGCCTCACACCGAAGAGCATCCAGCCTTCCGCCAACGGCGCCTACATCGTCGACATGGGCCAGAATATGGTCGGGTGGGTTAATCTCAAGGCAACCGGACCTGCGGGGACAGCCATCCTTCTGCGATTCGCAGAAATTCTCAATCCGGACGGCACCATCTATCGCGAGAACCTGCGCAATGCCGATGCTGCTGATGTCTTTGTATTGCGGGGCGAGGGTGAAGAGACGTTTGCGCCACACTTCACGTTTCACGGTTTTCGCTACGTGGAAGTCTCTGGCTATCCCGGTGTCCCCACCACTGGTTCAATCACGGGTCAAGTCGTGAGCAGCGTGAGTGGAGAACCCACCGCCAAGCTAGTCACGTCGAGTGACCTCGTCAATCGCATGTGGTCGATCGGCATCTGGGGCCAGCGCGGGAATTTTCTCAGCGTGCCCACGGACTGCCCGCAGCGCGATGAACGTCTGGGCTGGATGGGAGATGCTGGGGTCTTCTGGCGTACCGGCAGCTTCAACTTCGATATCGACGCCTTCTCCCACAAATGGATGCATGATGTGGTCGACGCGCAGACCGAGAAGGGAGCCTTCACGAATGTCTCGCCGGATGTATTGCGCCCGTTCGGAAGCGAGGGTGCTCCGGGCTGGGGCGATGCCGGCGTCATCCTTCCGTGGACCACTTGGGTTCAATACGGCGACAAGTCCATCGTCGAACAAAATTGGCCCGCGATGGTGCGCTGGATGAATTTCATCGCACAAGCGAATCCTGACTACCTACGTAAGAAAGGGGTGGGACCAAATTTTGCAGATTGGCTGGCCCCCGACGAACACACTAATAAAGATCTTCTAGCCACAGCCTACTGGGCGCTGATCGCGGACATGATGGCGCAAATGGCACACGCGCTCGGCAAGGAGGCCGAGGCGAAACAATACTCAGACACGGTGGAGAGCATTCGCAAGGCGTATCAAGGAGCGTACATAAAGGAGAACGGCGACGTGGAGGGAGGCACCCAGACCTCCTACGTTGTCACCCTGTACACAAAAATGGCCCCGCCCGCTCTCGAGGCCGCGATGGTCACCAATTTAGTCAAGGATATTGAGGCGAGAGACTGGCACCTCTCCACTGGTTTTCTAGGCACTCCTTTCCTTCTCTTCGCACTGGCAAACCATGGTCGGGCAGACGTCGCTTACCGCCTGCTCTTGAATGAGACGTATCCGTCCTGGGGTTACATGTTGTCCAAGGGAGCGACGACATGGTGGGAGCGATGGAATGGAGATACCGGCGATCCGGCCATGAACTCCTACAATCACTATGCCTTCGGATCGGTCGTGGCCTGGGTCTACCGATCGGTGGCGGGCATTGATACGATTCCGGCGGCGCCCGGGTACCGTGAGATCACCATCCATCCACGTATGGACTCGCGCGTCACGAAGGCTCGCGGCGAATATGAATCTGTCTATGGGAAAATTGTCACTGACTGGAAGAACGAAAGCGGCGGCCCATTTTTCCTGGAGGTGACCATCCCGGCCAATACGACCGCAAAGATTTTTCTGCCAATGGCAGGAAGTGGCCAGGTAGCCCAGGATGGAAAACCTGCTAAGTCAAAGAAAGAAACAGACTCGTATTTGGTTGAGGTGGGCTCGGGTTCATACAAATTCGAGGTGAAATAAGCCCCGGCGCATTACCCGTCCTTCGGAGCCGTTCTTAACAACAACCGCGACGCCGGTTCGTCCGTCCGAAATCTGGCGGTTGTTTCGAATCTACTCCCCGATGATACAGCAAAGGCTGTATGTGGGAAGTTGGACCTGCGATGCATACTATAAACTTTAGAAGATTTTGGCATCGTTCCCCTTCTCTCGCGATTAGCTGGGAGAGCGTCCAAAAGCCGACCTGAACGCCCCAAACCTTATCGGTAGTGGTTTCACTTCGTCGGGGGTTGGGGAAGGAGGCGACAAATCCCGGAGCGCCGCGACAGTGGGCGCCTTCCCGGCGGTACGCACCACGATCGATGGAAAAGTCAGCCCAAAACCTAAACCGTTCCTCAGCAAGTGTCCTCATCGTCGACGATCATGCCGCCGTACGTGCAGGTCTCAGAAAACTGATTTCATCGCGAGCAGGGTGGGTCATTTGTGGAGAAGCTGCCGATGGAGAACAGGCAGTTTCACTCGCGCTCAAGTTGAAACCCTCGGTCATCGTCATGGATATCTCCATGCCCGGCATCAGCGGGTTGGAGGCAACCCGTCGGATACGGGAATGTCTTCCAAGCGCAGAGGTACTGGTCGTCAGCCAACACGATTCGGAGCAGGTGGTGTCGGAAGCTCAGCGGTCGGGAGCTCGGGGCTTTGTTGTCAAGTCGCATTTATCCGCCGATCTGCTTCCAGCCCTGGAAGCAGCGCTTCTTCATAGCTCGCGGATTTCCGCGCCGGTATCCAAAGCCTGGCAGAATGCCATCTCCGACGTGAAGCAGTCGCCCAAGGAACCTTTTGGAGATCCGGGCCCGCACGATGACTTGGATTTGATGTCCGGCGGGGGCGAGATGGGCGCCCTTATGCGCTCTCATGACTGGTCGAGAACTGCATTCGGTCCCGTAAGCGCATGGCCGCAAAGCTTACGGACTGCGCTCAGAATCTGCCTGGATTCCAGGTTCCCTATCGCGGTCTGGTGGGGGCCAGAACTGCGTCTGCTTTACAACGACGCTTGGAAACCGGCATTGGGTACAACGAAACATCCGCAGGCTTTGGGGGCGCCGGCTGCTGACGTTTGCTCGGACGTCTGGGAAACGATTGGCCCTATACTGGAAGGAGTGATGCGAACCGGGCAAGCCACCTGGGAAAACGACCAGTTGCTCATCTTCGACCGCGACGGCTATCTGGAAGAAAGTTACTGGACGTATTCCTACAGTGCCATACGGCTGTCCTCGGGCGAGGTCGGTGGGGTCTTTTCGGCTGTTCATGAAGTCACGGATCGCGTGCTGAGCGCCCGCTGGCTCAAGACTCTGCGGGAGGTCGCAGATCAGGTGGTGCAGGCCAAAAACGAAGTAGACGCCTGCACTCTGGCCATGCAATCCATTGTCCGCAATCCGGCGGACTGCCCATACGCGATGATCTTCCTGTGCCACGGCGACAAGGTTACGCGCGTCGCCACCAGTTTTGATGCCGGGACTCGAATACCTGCAATGTTGAACCTGTCTAAACGAGATGCATGGGGACTCAAGAAGGCCTTGCAGACTCAGACTGCTCAGGTCTTCAATGTGCACGATCCCGAGTCACTGCCCGGAGCGCCGTTCGGCGCTAAGTGTGAAAAGGCGATCTCCATTCCGATTCTGAGCGGCAGCCGCGAGCCTTTAGGCGCGATCACCATAGGAATTAGTCCTTATCGCAGGCTGGATGGCGGCTATCGCGAGTTTCTTGAATCCCTCGCCAAAAATCTGGCCGCGAATGTGAACAATACAAGGGCCTACGAACTAGAGCGCAAGTTGCGAGTGGATGCCGAACGCTTGGCCGCGATCGTCGCGTCCTCCGACGACGCCATCATCAGCAAAAATCTCGACGGCACCATTACCACTTGGAACAAAAGTGCGGAACGAATATTCGGATACACCGCCGAAGAGGCCGTAGGTCGACACATTACCCTTATCATTCCGGAGGAACGTCGGAATGAGGAAGCAGAGATTCTAAAGCGACTCCGCCAAGGCGAACGCGTTGACCACTTTCATACGGTGCGTGTCCGGAAAGACGGCCGCAGGCTTGACGTGTCACTCACGATTTCCCCGGTGCGAGACCCCGGTGGGCAGGTGATTGGAGCCTCGAAAGTCGCGCGGGATGTCAGCGATCAAAAACGCGCCGAAATCGCATTGCGGGAAAGTGAGGAACGGTTCCGCGCCATCGTGGAGACCACGCCGGAGTGCGTCAAACTCGTGGGTCCAGATGGCACTGTGTTCCACATGAATTCCCCCGGATTGCAGATGGTGGGTGCGAACTGCCCTGAAGCGGTGATCGGCAAAAGCATCTATGACGTGATTGCACCGGAGGACGTGGAGCGGTTTCGTACTTTCAACGAACGCGTATGCGCCGGAGAGAAAGGTTCCCTGGAGTTCGATATCGTCGGGCTCGAAGGCACCCGGCGGCGTATGGAGACGCATGCGGCGCCAATGCGCAATCCTGATGGGACGCTGGTGCACCTTGCCGTAAGCCGCGATATTTCGGAGCGCAAGCGGGCTGAGGAACGGGAACAGCGGATCACGGCGGAGGCAGTTGCAGCCACAGCGAAATTCCGGGCGGTCTTTGAACAAACCAGGGTGTTTGCCGGAATCACTACGAAGGAAGGAGTCGTTATCGACGCTAACAAACTGTGTCTTGAGGCATGTGGCTATCGTGCCGATGACGTTCTGGGACGACCCTTCTGGGAGACCGGATGGTGGCGCAATTTTCAGGAATCACGAGATAAGATTCGAGCCGCTACCCCAGCGGCTGCGCAAGGTGTTCCTTATCGCGAAATTCTTCAGTATTCCTGGGCGGACGGCACTGAGCGGCTAATGGATTTTGCACTTTATCCGATCGTCGATGAGGCGGGCCAAGTCCTTTTTCTTCATCCCACCGGAGTTGACATCACCGACCTTAAGCGCGCGGAGGAGAACTACCGGCAGCTCGCGGAAACTCTGGAGGCAGAGGTTCGTGCGCGGACAGCCGAACTGGAGAACCGGAACGTTGAGGTGTTAAGGCAATCCGAGCTTCTTCGCGAGTTTTCACGGCGTGTGCTACAGGTACAAGACGAGGAACGGCGACGCATCGCCCGCGAATTACACGACAGTGCCGGTCAAACGCTTACCGTACTGGGCATGAACGTCGCGCAGCTGGTGCAGAAGGCTGGACGCAATGCCCCCGATTTTGCGAGCGCTGCAGAAATGATCCAGGAGACCGTTCAGCAGCTGCATCGGGAAATACGCACGACCTCCTATCTGTTACACCCTCCCTTGCTGGATGAGAATGGCTTGGCCTCGGCACTGGAATGGTATGTGCAGGGCCTGGTCGAGCGCAGTGGCCTGGACATCACACTGCACATCTCTGAGACGGTTGGAAGACTTCCAAACGACATGGAACTGGTGATTTTCCGCCTGGTGCAAGAATGCTTGACGAATGTTCATCGCCATTCAGGCAGCAAGATAGCCTCCATTCGTATCGCTCGCGAAGGGGACACGGTCACCGTCGAGGTCTGGGATCAGGGTAAGGGGATGTCTCACGAAAAATTGGCTGAGATTCAAATGCGCGGTTCCGGCGTGGGCATTCGAGGAATGCGCGAACGACTTCGCCAGTTCGAAGGGAATTTGAAGATCGAATCTGGCAAATCCGGGACGCAAGTTGTGGCGTCCATTCCAATCCCCAAGCCTACCATCTCCAAAGATGGGAGTGGGATCGAACCGCTGCAGGCTGCGGGCTAGCTTAGCTTGGAGATGCGACTAATCGTGCGAATTCTGATCGCCGACGACAATGCACTGGTCCGTCGCGGCATAGCTGGCCTGCTGTCGACCGAGAAAGACTGCGAGGTCTGCGGAGAAGCCGTCGATGCCACAGACGCCCTGCAGAAGGCAAGTGATCTGCGGCCGGATGTGGTGTTGCTGGATGTTAGTATGCCGGGTACGAACGGGCTGGACACCGCGCGCCTATTGCGTCAAGAATCTCCCAAAATGAAGATTCTGATTATCAGCCAGCACGATCCACAGCAGTTGCTGCCCCGTTCGCTCGAGGCGGGCGCCAATGGATGCGTCGACAAAGCCCGAATCGCTGCAGATCTGCTCCCCACCATCAGGAATATGTTCAAGGCTTGATTGCCGTCCCCGCCCCGCATCCCACTTTAATCGGACGGACGTTACTCAAATTGCAGCTGTACAATGATCTTTCATTACTGCGAATTAATATAAGAACGACCCGCGAATCTGGCCCCCCGGACCGGCTACCGGTTCATCCGGGCGGCACGCACGCGGTCAATCGCAACCGCGACCACGATGATCACGCCGATGATGATTTCCTGGATGTAATTCGGCCATCCCATCAATTGGCACCCGTTGCGCAGGAAAGCCATGATCAGCGCGCCGATCATCGATCCCAGAATGCTGCCTTCGCCGCCATTCAAGCTTCCGCCACCAATTACAACCGAGGCGATGATATCCAGTTCCACGCCGATCGCCACGGTCGGGTCGCCCTGGCGCAGGCGCGACATCTGCACCAGGCCCGCCAGCCCGAAGAATAGTCCACCCACGGTGTAGATCCATACTTTCAATCGATCCGTACGAATCCCGCAGGCCCGAGCGGCACCTTCATTGGAGCCGATTGCGAAGACGTAACGGCCAAAGATTGTGCGCCGCAAGACCACAGCCATCAATATCGCCAGCAGGATTGCGATCCAGACGCCGGGAGCAAAAAGCATCCAGGGATGCGCCGGGAACGAAGTGGCCAACTCGTTCAGCCAAGTGCGAGGAATATTGACGGTCTGTTGGTCAGCGACCCATTTCGCGACGCCGCGTGCGACACCCAGCATGCCCAGCGTGGCAATAAAGGGGACCACCTTCAGACGCGTGATGACCAGGCCGTTGATCAGGCCCACGACGCCCCCGACAATCACGGCCAGCAACAAGGCAGCGAATGGAGGCCATCCGGCCTTGAGGGCGATCGCGGCGCTGACTCCCGTTAACGCGATCACCGAGCCAACGGAAAGATCAATGCCGCCACTGATGATGATCACCGTCATACCGATCGCCCCCAAAGCGACGATGACAGTTTGAGTGAGCACGATGCGAATGTTGTTGGCCGAGAGATAGCGTCCGGGATTCCCGCTGATGATGGCGAAGAACACGATGACGACCGCAAGCCCAAGGAATGGACCCAAGGCCCGCAACCAATTGCGAGTGTTCGTGCGGTTCGGTGTAGTTACCTCAACGGCAGGTGTGGATGTGGTTGTACTCATGCTGGCAGGCTAGCCTCCGCATGCGAGTCAGCTGCGATCGCAGCTTCCAGCACCGACTCCGGAGTCCATCCTCCAATCGGACGCGCCGGCGACAGCACGCCGCGTACCATCACGGCCAGACGATCACAAATGCCAAACAGTTCGGGCAGATAGGAACTCACCATCAGGATCGACTTGCCTGAGGCCGCCATCTCTGCGATCGCGTCGTAGATCTGCGCTTTACTTCCTACGTCCACTCCGCGGGTCGGTTCGTCCAAGAGGATGATGTTGGCGCCCTGATGAAGCATGCGGATCATGGCGACCTTCTGCTGGTTTCCGCCCGACAGCGTCGCCACGCGTGACTCCGGGTTTCTGATCTTGACTCCAAGTTTCTGAATCCAGGTGTTTGTCTGACGCGCCTGAAGATCGAGATCAATCCATGACCAGTGCGAGCAGGAGGAGAAATTGGTCATCGTCACGTTGTCGGCAACGGACAGCGAAAGGGCCAGCCCCTCGCCCTTACGATCTTCACTCAGATATCCAACCCCGCGCGCCATCAGCCATTGCAGCCGCGATCTCGAGTGCGCGGCCAGAAACGACTCTTTACCGACGATGATTTCTCCGCTGTTTGCGGGCATGAGTCCGAGCAGACTTCGAATCATTTCAGTGCGTCCGGAGCCGATGAGACCCGCGATGCCGAGGACTTCCCCGCGATTCATCTGGAAACTGGCTTCGCGGAGCGCGGGCGGAGCACTCAGATGCCGCACTTCGAGCACTGCGTCCTTCGTCGTCGTGGGCGAGCGTTGGGGGTACATGCTGTCGACGGATCGTCCGACCATGGCAGTGATGATGATGTTGTCGGACACATCCTCGAGCGCGCCGGTCAAAACGCTGGCACCGTCACGCAATACGGTGAAGCGGTCACAAATCTCGCGCACCTCTTCCAGAAAGTGGCTGATGTAGATCACGCTGATGCCCGCCTCGCGCAACCGGCGGATTGAAGCGAACAGGCGGTCAACGTCGGAGCGCTGCAGGCTGCTGGTGGGCTCATCCATCAATATCAGCTTGGGATTCTGTGCGAGTGCGCGGCTGATCTCGACGACTTGCCGGGCCGCAAGCGGCCGATCGGCAACCCGGCGATGGCGAGTGATGGTGGGTTGCTCGAAATCTCGCAGCACTTCGAGTGCCTGTTCCTCCAAGGCTCGTCGATTGAGCCATCCCCGGCGGGCGGGCTCCGCGCCCAGCATGATATTTTCCGCCACGGAGAGGTGGGGACACAACGAGAGCTCTTGATGAATATGGGCAATTCCGTGGCGGCGCGCAGCCTCTGGATCCGATGGACGGTATTCCTGATCGTCAACGTGCATGGTGCCCGCGTCGGGCGCAAGCATCCCGGAAAGGATATTGAGCAGAGTGCTCTTGCCCGCGCCATTCTCACCAATGAGCGCATGAACTTCGCCTTTGCGAACTTCGAGATGGATGCCAGCCAGGGCCTGGGTCGCCCCGAAGCTCTTACGAAGTCCATTCACTCGGAGCAGCGTCACGAGCCCTCCAGGTACTTGGCGAGGGGTGGGTGTAGAAGACGCTGCCCTTCGGGAGTGTCGAGATTCTGGGGCGTCACCAGGGTGGCTCCGGTATCGATTCGTTTTTCCACTGGCTTGTGCAGCAGGGAGTTCACCATGGTTTCCACACCGAGTTCGCCCATGCGGAAAGGGTCCTGCACAACGATACCTTGCAGCTGTCCAGCGCGCATTGCTTCCGTAAAGGCAGAATTGGTGTCGAAGCCAAGGAAAACAACTTTGCCCGCCTTGTCGATGTCCTGAAGCGCCAGGAGCATTCCCGCCGTGGAGGATTCATTGGGTGTGAAAACACCTTGCAGTTCGTCGGCGTAGCGAGTGAGCAGGTTCTCGGAGGCGCGTTTGGCAGTGTCGCGAGTAGGCCCAGCGTATTGATTGGAGGAGATGAGTTGGATCTTTGGAAAGGCCTGCCGGATGCGGTCGACAAACCCGTCTTCGCGGGCTTGCGTGCTCGCCGAACCCTCCTGGTAGCGCAACACCAGGACCTTGCCGGCACCATGCAACAACTCGCCCATACGATCTGCGGCCAGCGCGCCGCCCTTGTAGTTGTCGGTCGCGACAAAGGCCACGATCTGATCGGTGTCCAGCCCCGAGTCCACCACTACGGTTGGGATGCCCACTCGAGCCGCTTCTTCCACCGGACGCACCAGCGCATGGCTGTCGAAGGGCGCCAGCACGATGCCCTGCACGCCTTGAGCGACGAAGCCCTCGACGACCTGCGTTTGCTGCTCGCGATCATCTTCGCGCAAGGGCCCCTTCCAGATGATGGCAACCTTCGTGCCCTTGGCAGCTAACTCCTGTACCGCTTTCAATGCGCCTGCGTGGATGGATTTCCAATACTCGTGCGTGGTGCCCTGGGGAACGACCGCAAGAGTCAGAGTGCCGTCATCAGGTTTGTTACAGCCGATGCTTGCGATCAGCAGCAGGATGGCGATCAAGAGGCAGCGTTGTCTTACTCGACGCGACCTGGACTTGCGAGAATGTGGACCTGAAACCAATTCCATATCCCCCAAAGATAAACGATTACCTTTGCGTTTCTGGTTGGAAGCGCATTGTACACCGAGTCCGGCCGCTCGATTCAGGGGGCGAAAATGTTCTTGGTTGCGGGATACACGCGCCGGTAAGCCGCGTAGGAGGCATTCATTGCGGTCGCGACTTCGGCTCGCGAGGCAACACGCCCCGCCAGGCGCACAATCGAGTTGCAAGCGTCGTCGACGCTCGGCCAAATCCTGGCGCCGACGCCAGCGAGGATGGCCGCTCCGTAAGCCGCGCCCTCCTCTGCTTCCACGATTTCCACTTCGTGTCCGTACACGTCCGCCTGGATTTGACGCCACAGCTTCGATCTCGCTCCACCGCCGCCGAGCCGAATGCGGTTCACCGGCACCTGCATCTCGCCAAAAATCGTAAAGCTATCGCGCAGGCTGAAGGCAACTCCTTCGAGAATGGCGCGGATCACGTGGCTGCGAGTGTGCGAAGCCGTCAGTCCGACGAGTGCCCCTCGCGCATTTGCGTCCAGGTGCGGCGTGCGCTCGCCCATCAGGTAGGGCGTCCACAAGAGGCCGTCCGAACCCGGAGGCGCAGCTGCCGCCTCATCGCTCAACCGTTCGTAGGGGTCGCGTCCGTCATCTTTGCCAGCGCCGAACTGGTCGCGGAACCAGCGCAACGAAAGGCCGGCAGCTTGCGTGACACCCATCACGTGCCAGCGTCCGGGCACTGCGTGGCAGAAAGTGTGTAGACGTCCCTTGGGATCGAGTGCCGGACGATCGGTGGAGGCGAACACGACGCCCGAGGTCCCGATGGTGGCGCTCACGGCGCCCGCAGCGACAATGCCCATTCCGGTTGCGCCCGCCGCCTGATCACCGGCTCCGGCAACTACGGGTGTTCCCGGTTTCAAGCCGGTGGCAGTCGCACCGTCCGTGGAGACCTTTCCGCAAACCTCGGGAGACTCGTACAGGGCAGGAAGTAGGCCCTCATCAATCTCGGCGGCCTGCAGCATTTCCCGTGACCAACAACGGTGGGCAACGTCCAGCATCAGAGTGCCCGAGGCGTCCGCCATGTCGATGGCCCGCTCGCCGGTCAGGCGGAAGCGAACGTAGTCCTTGGGAAGCATGACCGAGCGTACGCGCTTCCAGGTCTCCGGTTCGTTCTTCCGCACCCAGAGAAACTTGGTCAGAGTGAAGTTTGGAAGCGCGGGATTGCAGGTGAGTTGGATGATGCGGTCCGCGCCTATACTCTCGGTAAGCTCGTGACACTGTGGTTCAGTACGGACGTCGCACCAGATGAGCGCAGGCCGCACCACCTGGCAGTGCTCGTCGAGCATCACGGCACCGTGCATCTGCCCGGAGAAGCCTACGCAGGCCACGGCATCTCCAGACAGGCCGGCTTTGGTTAACGCCTGTCGAACCGCCAGGCAAGCAGCCTTCCACCAGTCTTCCGGTTGCTGTTCGGCCCAACCGATTTTTGGCGATGCCAACGGCTCGTGTTCCGCGGTGGCCGACGAGATCAAGGCGCCCTTTTCATCAATGATGAGCGCGCGGGTTCCGCCCGTACCAACGTCAATGCCGAGTACGTATATGGGTGCCTCCCTGATCTACAAAGTGATGTTGAAGCGGAGAAACAGTGTACAGCCGCAATCCTAGGTCAGGTTCGCCGTTTTGCAGTGGACTCACGGACAATCAATTCCGGTTGGATGGCAATTTCTGCCGGGTAGTCCTTGTTGCCGTCAATGCGTTCGAGCAGGGTTTGCGCAGCCAGGTTCCCCATGCGAGTGAGAGGCTGGCGAACCGTGGTCAGACTGGGCGTATTGAAAGCGGCGCCTTGGATGTCATCGAATCCCACCACAGAGATGTCTTGCGGAACGCGAATGCCAACTTCCTGGAAAGCGCGAATCGCACCCAGGGCTGAAAGGTCGTTGTATGCGAACAGCGCCGTAAAAGGCACTTTTCGCTCCAGCAGCTTCTTGGCGAAGGGATATCCGAGCTGCGGCGTGGGATCGTCGAGGTCGATCTCGACCGTGAGCTCCGGGTTGATCTCCAGCTTTAGGTCCCGCGCCACCTCGAAGATCGCCTTCCACCGATCTTCAGAGTCGGAGCTTTGTGCGTGCCCCTTCATGAATGCGATGTCCTTGTGTCCGAGTTCCATCAGGTGCTGGAGCGCAACCCGGGCAGCGTATTGATGGTCGAGAATGATGTTGGTGACGCCGGGGAAAGGAGTATGTCCGGCGACTGCGACAGTTGGCAGTGAAGGGGCTTCACGTAGCCGCATATCGACCGTAATGAACCCCTCCACACCTCGTTCCAGCAAGATCTGCGCATAACGGTCCAGGAGTTCGGGATCGTGGCGATGGACGACGGTCAGGAAGAAATAGTTTTTCTGGCGAAGATACTGCTCGATTCCACTGATCACCAGAGACCCATAGGCGTCACCAATCTCTTCCACGATTACGCCGATGGTGTAGGTACGCTTTTTGCGAAGGGACTGGGCAAAGAAATTCGGCCGGTAGTTCAGTTCACGGGCTGCAGCCAGAATGCGGTTCTTTGTATGCTCGGGGATCGAGCGGGAAGAGGGGGCATTATTCAGGACGGCGGAGACGGTTCCCGGAGTCAATCCGACATGCTCGGCAACTGCTTTCAGAGTGACTGCAGAGGGTTTCTTGGGCCGTAGTTTCTTGTCCTTCACCATGGGCTAAGCCTGACACGATTGCGCGCCGGCAGAAGATGTGCCGGCGCGCATTCTACACGAAAAATGCCGAAAAAATCGGTTTACCACTAGGGAGAAGGGTGCTTCTCAGGGACGGGCGGCTGGAATCTGGCGGGGTCGATGGGAACATTCTGCTCGGCTTGTTCAATCTGGATTGTGAATTTCCCGCTCGGACGGGCGATTGTCCAGCGGAAGGGGATCTTCACGCCCCCGACGTCACGGTAGTCCGCATAGTCGATTTGAGCTGGATTCAGTCCTAGCGGACTCTCGTAGTAACGCACCATGCGCACCAGCAACCCCGCCTGCGGATCGAAATACAGCTTTACGGGCGGCTTCCCCTCACGGAGCCCCCGCACCACCGTAACCGAGTGGTCGCCGATTTTCTCGTCGGGCCCGACCTTCAACTCCGGAAAGATTTGCTTGATGTGCGCTGCAAAGGATAAGTCAGCATCGAGCCCGGCTGCCTCGGATTCCGCCGCTCCCATCGGCCGGGCGGGTCTCCCAGGATTGCCCAACCACCCGGCACGTCCGTCGTAAGCGGTAATAATCTCTCCTTCGGGCAGATGCGTGATGGACATCCGCTTGTCAGGAGCCAGCGCAAAGATCTCGATCGGCAATGGATGGCCGCCCATAATGGCGGAACCTTTCTCCACGCGGCTGGAGATTTTCCTCAGAGCCTCCGCACCTCCGACCGCAGCCAGATATTTCTCGAGAATGGGGTCGGCACTCGGCGCCGGAATCGATTCCGATTCAGAGCCGTGCTCGTGTTCCGCGGTCGGGATTGCTTGGTCTGGTGCGATAGCCGGAATGCCTGCCGGATGAGGGCTTCCGCGATGGCATGAGTTGCAAGTCACTTCGCGGTGGCCTTCGAAGCTCTCCTTGTTAATAGCGAACATCATCTGGATCATCTTGCGGGCGATTGGCTTTGGTTTCTTGTCGTCCTTATCGAAAGCGTTCTGGACATGGCAGTAGTCGCACTCGACTCCAAGAGACGCTGAAATGAACTGCATCGACGGGATTAGCTGGTCCGCAGGAAGGCCTTTCAGCACCTGGATGTTTTTGAATGCTTGTTCAGTCGTTTTCGGCTGTGTGGCTGCCCCGTTCGCCTGACTCCAGGCGCACGGCATGATCTGAGCCGGTCCTATTACGATTGATGTCAGGAATATCAGCGAAACCAGCGTTCCATCCGATCGCTTAATCAGTGTCATGCGTTCGTCTCTCTGCTTGAAATGAGGTGCGAGTGTATCAGAGTCAAATCATTACCGCGCCTTCGCTTGTGGGAGAGACGGATCAGGAGAAGGCAGCGCCACTTTTTCCTTGATCCCCTCTCCCTCCACGATGGTGTAAATGAAATCTGCCGCGACATCTCCAAAGCTTTCGGTCTGGCCATTGGGCCAGCGCACTGTGACCTCGTCGATCTTCTCGTTCTTTTCCAAGCCGAAGTGCTGGCGAAGGTCGTTCTGCGAGATGTAGCTGGATCCGCCCTTAACCTCGCTGAACTGAGTTACCTTTCCCGTCCGCACTGTCACGCGCGCACCGATTGCAAGCCGGTTGCTTTTTGTGCCAAGCAGCCGGAACAACACGCGATGATTGCCGTTCTGGCAGTGATTCAGCAGCAGGGATGGGGTTTCGCCGACGTTGAGCGTCACAATATCCACGCAGCCGTCGTTGTTGATATCGCCGAAGGCCGCGCCGCGCCGCGATCGCAGCGCAATATCGGAGAAACCAACGGCCGCGCTTGACTCATCAAAAGTCCCGTTGCGCTTGTTGCAAAACAAGAGCATGGGCTGCTTGAAGTGCGCCGCGTTGGGAATTGTGTCGACCTGCGGGTAGACATGCCCATTCGCCACAAAGATGTCCAGCCAGCCGTCGTTGTCCACGTCGAAGAAGCCCGTGCCCCACCCCACGTAGGGGTGACTCGGCTGTGCGATCTGGCTGTTCCAGCTGACGTCTGCGAACCCGTCGCTCCCATTGTTGTGGTAGAGCGTGTCAGATTGGTCCACGAACTCCGTCACGAAAATGTGCAATCGGCCGCTATGGTCGTAATCTCCAAGATCGACGCCCATAGATCCCAGTTCCTGACCGTCCCCGCTCAGATCCGTTCCCAGCATCAGGCCAACTTCTTCGAAGGTGCCGTTGCGTTTGTTGCGATAGAGGTAGTTGGGGCCGGCGTCGTCGGCCACATACAGGTCAGGCCAGCCGTCATTGTCGTAGTCGCCCCACACTACTCCCATTCCATAATAGTGATGCTTGTCATCGACGCCAGCTTTCTGCGAGACCTCTTCGAAGGTGCCGTGGCCTCGATTGTGAAACAGGAAGTCCCCTTCGCCCTGCATCCCCCACGGTCCGCATTGCACCAGCACGCCACGGAAGCGACAGAATTTTTCGTCACTGCCCAGCTCGGGAAGTTTGTCCATGTCGACGTGCACGTAACGGGAAACGAACAGATCCACACGACCGTCACGGTCGTAGTCACCCCATGCGGCCCCAAGACTCAGTCCGCCGCCTGCGACTCCCGCCTTTTCGGTGACGTCCTCAAATCTGCAATTCCCCAGATTGTGGTAAAGGGCATTCAAGCCGTAGCCGGTCACGTAGAGGTCCGGTCGACCGTCGTTGTCATAGTCGGCCACCGCGACACCCATGCCCCAGCCCTTGTGGGTCAGCCCTGCCTGTTGCGTGATATCGCTGAACTTGAGATCAGCATCCTGATGGTAAAGAGTCACCAGCGGATCGCCACCTTGCTGGCGATAGCGGTCGACATTCGAGCCGTTGACGGCGACAATATCCAGCTTTCCGTCGCCATCGCAGTCGATCAGGCCAATCCCTCCGCTTACGGATTCGACGATGTAGCGCTTGTCCGGCGATGAAATGTGGGCGACGTTCAGCCCGGCTTGCCTGCCAATATCTTCAAAGTGAGGGGCCGGAGTGGAAGATGCCGGTTTTTCGGTAACTTCCTTAATAGGCGGTGGGGCCGTCTGCGCAAGCGCCAGCATTGTCGATAGGACGCCGGGAAGAAGAAACCTGCGCATGAGACTGGAAATGCCCGAATTATAGCCGACACCTGCCCGAGCGTATCAATTCCCCTCCTTTAGCCGTGCGTTTTTCAAGGGATTTTGCGTCCAGCGATCCCATAAGATTCAGCTAGTAGAAAAACGATTTTTTTGACACAATGCGCACGCCATCATTACTGACGTGCGGTTGATTCCGAGTCGACTCTGAAATGGGGGTTTGGAGGATGTATGCAGCTTTGTCTGGCTAGCCGTGCGGTTGTTCTCGTGTTGCTCGTGGGTGCACCCTGGGCATGGGGTGGAGACACGATCCCGCAAGCTGCCTGGAAGCGTCCAATTGGACAACCCCTCCCCAATGCCGGTACCCGCAAAGCCGCTCTTGAGTCGACCCACATTGACGACGGCTACTGGCAAGGGGCTCCGGTGGGCGGATTCGGCGCTGGCACCTTTTCTCGCACCTATCGCGGAGACTTTGCCCGCTGGCATGTGAAAACCGGGGTTCATAAATATGAGACGGTCAACGTCAACCAGTTTGCCATGTATCAGAAGGCCGAAGGGTCGGAAGCGACGGCGCAGGTTCTCACGACCACGCACCCCGCTGGCGGCGAACTGAGCAGCTGGAAGTGGGACTACCCCGTCGCGGCGGGCAACTACTATTCGCTCTACCCGAAATCCTGGTACGACTACCAGTGGAATCAATTTCCGGCGCACGTGACGCTCGAGCAGCTTTCCCCCGTCCTTCCCGACAACTACAAAGAAACCAGCTATCCGATCGCGGTCTACCGCTGGCACGCTGAGAATTCAACCGACCATGCCGTGACAGTTTCGGTCATGCTTTCCTGGGCCAATATGCTGGGCTGGTTTCGCAATTTCAACCGCGACTTCAGCGGACGCATGAGCTACGGCAATCACAACCGCTTCATGAACGAGCCACAAGGCTCTGACGGTGTGATGAAGGGTGTCGTCCTTGACCGCAAGCGCACCGGTGCCGTTCAGGATGAATGGGACGGTCAGTTCGTGATTGCTGCCCTGGAATCGCCTGGAGTGGAAGTCACCTACCAGACCAGCTTTGATCCCCAGAGCGACGGCAGCGAAGTCTGGAAGCCGTTTGCCAAAGACGGAAGGCTTACCAACACCGGAGAAGACTGGATCAGCAGCGGCGAAGACATTGCGGGCGCCATCGCGGTGCGCTTCACCCTCAAGCCCGGAGAAAAACGCGTCGTTCCCATGGTCATCGCGTGGGACCTTCCCATCGTGGAATTCGGCTCCGGGCGCAAATGGTACCGCCATTACACCGACTTTTATGGCACCCGTGGGACCAACGGGTGGAACATCGCGCGCGACGGCTTGCTTAACTCGGGAAAGTGGAGTGATGCGATCGACACCTGGCAGGCGCGCTTCATAAATGACGAGAGCAAGCCGCTCTGGTATCGCGGGGCTTTGTTCAACGAGATGTACATTCTGGCGGATGCCGGTTCCTTTTGGGGCCGGCCGGTAAGATCCGATCCGAAAACTCCGCATACCTTTGCTTTCATGGAGTGTTTCGACTATCCGTTTTACGCGACACTCGATGTGCGTTTTTACGGGTCGATGCCTCTGGCCAAGTTCTGGCCGGAGATCGACAAGCAGGAGCTTCGGCAGTTCGCCGATACGGTTCCCGAGGACTTGACTGACAAATACATGTGGCTGTGGAAGTCGCAGCAGAGCGGATCTCCGGCCTATCGCGAGCGCAAGTCGAAAGGGGCGGTGCCACACGATCTGGGCGTACCCGAGGAGGACCCATTTTACCAAGTGAACCAGTTCAGTTGGCAGAACACCAACGGGTGGAAAGATCTCAACAGTAAATTTGTGCTCATGGCGTGGCGCGACTACGTCTTTAGCGGGCGCAACGACAAGCTGTTTCTGCAATACACCTGGCCCGCCGTGCAGGAAGCACTGGAATACCTGCGCAAATTCGACCGCGATGGCGATGGCATTCCGGAGAACGATGGCTATCCGGATCAGACCTACGACGTCTGGGTGGTGCGCGGGGAAAGCGCCTACTGCGGCGGCTTGTGGCTGGCTGCTTTGCGGGCCGCGGAGGAAATCGCGAGCGTTCTCAGCGACCGCGCCGCTGCTGCAAAGTACAAGGAGCTGTTCGGCAGGAGCCAGGCCAGCTACATCAAGAAACTCTGGAATGGCACTTACTTCCGCTACGACACACAAAGCGAATATCGCGACAATATTCAGGCCGACCAGTTGGCGGGGCAATGGTATGCCAACATGACAGGACTCGGAGATCTGGTGCCTCGCGAGATGCAGCGCAGCGCGCTAAAGAAGATTTTTGACTATAACGTCATGAAGTTCGGTAAGGGCGAGATGGGTGCCGTCAACGGCATGGCTGCGGATGGGAGCATCATCACAACGAACGAACAAGTACAGGAGGTCTGGATCGGCACCACGTTCGGCGTGGCGGCGTTAATGTTGAGCGATGGGATGAAGGATGAAGCATTCCACACCGCCTGGGGGGCCTATCACGTAACCTACGAAACTAAAGGCTATTGGTTTCGCACCCCCGAGGCTTATGACGGCACCGGGAACTATCGCGCTTCGATGTACATGCGTCCGGCGGCGATTTGGGCTCTTGAGATGACGCGACCTCCGGCGTCGGTGGTGCAGTCCGCGGAGAAGCACTAAACCACAAGGACACTAGGGGCACGAAGGAAGTCGTTGTCGGTCCTTCGTGTGCCGTGTCTTGGCTTTTTTGAAAGGTGGTTTTCCCCCGAGCCATGGCGTGGCCACTCGACCGGACATGTCCTTCTTACCGCTAGCCCTGCGTCCAAGGTGTTGGACTTCTCCACCTCCGTAACTTGATGCCATGGTTACTGCCGACTAGCCTGATGCGGATGGCTCTCCGCGCCCTTTTGTTCTCGTCCGACGGAACCAGCACGTCGACACTCTGCCAAGTCCTTACGGATCTTGGCATCGAGGCGGAGATCTGTCCGGAAATGCTGGTCGCCGTTCAACGCGTCTCCCATGAAACCTACGACGCCATCGTGGTGGATTGGGACCAGGAAGAGGAGGCGATCTCTCTTCTGAAGGCGGTTCGCGAGCACAAGGCTTCCGGCCAGGCGCTAAACCTCGCGCTCGTGAAGAACGACAAAGATCTGCCGCGCGCGCTGCAGCACGGGGCAAATTCCGCCATCAGGAAGCCGATCGATCCGCAGCAAGCGCAGGATACCCTCTCGACCGCCCGCGATCTGATCCTTTCGCGCCGCACCGAGCAGAAGACGAAGGAAGAGCGCGTGGCGGCCGCTCAGGCTGCCATCGCCGCCGCCGCTGCTGAGTTACAAAACGAGGCTGAGGCTCCTGCGCCCAAGACCGGGTTTGTTACACAGACCGCGCCGCGCAGTGCGTTCGAAGCAGCCGAATCGACAGGGATCCAGGATTCTGGCAGCGAAGCGCCGCCGCGGCAGGCAGCGCCACGTGCGATGAAGGCGCGCGAGCCTGAGGCCGAGCCTGAACAAGTACAACCCATCATGAAAAAGCGATGGGATGAAAAGCCGCAACCTCAGGAAGTCCCAAGCGCCAAAGTTGCTGTCGTTGAGGTTCCCCAATCAGAGGACTCCACCCGGGTGTTCTCATCCCTGCCGGAGGAAGACGAAGCGGCGCAACCAGCGTCCGAAGGGGAATCTCGTCCCCGATACGTGGTTTACGCATTATTGGCCTGCCTGATCATCGCGGCTGTCTTGTGGGTCTGGGCTCCCGGGGATTCGTATCAGGGGCGGCTCAGTTCCATTATTCACTCATTCTCTCGCACCGCTCAGAAGCCTGCATCGCAGCCGACAGCAACGACAGCGACCGTCCCTTCCTTGCTTCCGGAAGAGCCTTCACCTGCCCCGCCGCCTATAGCACCTTCTGCGCCGGAGGAGGGGCTCGCGCCGGTCGACCCTGGTCCGACTGGCTCTGCGGAGGGCGAGTCCAGTAGTCCTGAGGTGATCGAAACCAAGGCCATCCCCAAGCCGGGTGCGCAGCAGCCACCCCCGACGGATGCTCCGGCCGACCCGGCACAAGCGCAGTCTGAACCTGCGAAAACAACCGAGGGGAGTGTACTCGCCGTCCAACCGCCTCCCCAGGTGCAACCCGTTATCGTGCCCGTGGCAAAGCCGCAAAGTCCGGTTTCGGTGCCCGTTCGCGCGAATCCGGTTCCAGCCCCTGCTGGTCGAACCGGCGTCATCATTCCCGATAGTCTCAGGGGCGGCCCGTCGCAGGCACCCGCTAGTTCCCTCGACTCCGGGGTGGTGCCCGAGGAAACTTCCCGCTACCTCGTGGAGCACCGAGTTGAACCCGAATATCCGGCACAGGCGTTGGCAAAGCGCCTCGAAGGGGCGGTGGTACTGCAGGTCTGGGTGACGAAAGAGGGCTCTGTGCAGGACGTGAAGTTGATTCGAGGGAATTTTGGGCTGGGGCGGGCTGCCGTCGATGCGGTGCGGCAATGGCGGTTCAAACCCTACGGCCCTAATGGAAAGCCCGTTGACTTCCAGACCATCGTGACCGTTAGCTTCAAGTATCCCGGATAGAGCAGGTCGCCACCACCGCCGGGGGCAAGAAGGGGGTTGAATCGTTCCCCTCTCTAACGTTTTGATTTCAGGAACTTAGAGGAGAGAACACTGAAATGCCTCGGGTCCCTGCTCGACACGGTTCGCGAGATCACAAAGTGGCTGAAGCGGTTACCGCCGTTCAATTTCTGGCAGCCTTGGGGCTGCAACGGACATCAATAGAGATATATAATGCGACTATCCCTCTGGAAGTGACTTCCCTTCCTTTCTGGATGATTACAAATCGATGTCAATAAAGACTAAAGCCGCGATCCTCGTGACCTCGTTTGCTGTGTTGTTGTTCATGGTTGTGGGCGGATTGGGAGGCGTTCGCGCTTCCTCGAATGATGGCCCCTTCCGTCAGCTTCAGGTCTATAGCGAAGTACTCAACCGGGTGAACACCGAGTACGTCGAAGAACCCAATATCCCGAAAGTTACCGACGGCGCTCTGCACGGCCTGCTCGAGGCTCTGGACCCGAACTCGAGCTATCTGAGTCCCAAGGAGTATCAGGACTACAAGGCGAAGAAGAGCGATGCGAAAGCCGATATCGGTGCGGCCGTCTCCAAGCGATTCGGCTACGCTGCGGTGATCTCCGTCATTCCGGGAGGTCCGGCTGACAAAGCGGGCATCCAAGGTTCGGACATCTTTGAGGCGATTGAAGGGCACAGCACGCGCGAGATGTCGCTGGCCGAGATCCGCGCCCTGCTAGCCGGCCAGCCCGGCTCGAACGTCACGATTTCGGTGGTGCGTGCGCGCCGCGCCGAGCCTCAGAAAGTCGTCGTCACTCGCGATGTAGTGTCGATCCCCGGCGCGACCGACAAGATGGTGGACGAAGGCGTGGGCTACATCAAGGTGGACGCGCTGACCAAGGGCAAATCGCAAGAGATTACGAACCACATTAAGTCGCTGCAGAAACAAGGTGCGAAGAAACTCATCCTCGACCTGCGCAATAGCGGCGAGGGCGAGGCATCGGAAGGCGTCGCCACTGCCAACCTCTTCTTGAATCACGGGACCATAACCTACCTGCAGGGGCAAAAGTATCCCCGTGAAGCATTTGCAGCTGAGCCTTCCAAGGCAATTACGAATCTTCCGGTGGTTGTGCTGGTGAACCGCGGAACTGCGGGTCCGGCGGAAGTCGTGGCGGCTGCGATTCTTGAGAACGCACGCGGAGACGTCGTCGGCGATAAGACTTTCGGCGATGGCTCGGTTCAAAAGCTCATCGATCTTCCGGATGGTTCGGCATTGATCCTCTCGATCGCGAAGTACTACTCGCCGAGCGGCAAGGCGATTCAGGATACCGCTATCACTCCCAACATTCTGGTTGCCGATACGGACGACGAAGCACCGCTTCCCGATGAGGAGCAGGATTCCAACACCCCTGACGAAAACAAGACCAAGGCCCCTCAACCGGACGAACAGCTGCGCAAGGCGATCGAAGTTCTGAAGAACCGGGAGGCGAGAGCTTAGGCCTAGTCGTCCGCCAGTCTTCCGTCGTCGGATCTCAGCTCTTACCGCCGCGTGCTTTCGGGCACGCGGTTTTGCTTTCCGCAGATGCCATCTCTGATTAAGAATTGTTATTTTGAACGTGAAAGGCGGATCAAGGGGTGTTTTGGGTCACCGCAGGCAAGGGGCGAGAGTCCATTGAAATGACGTGGGCCGCCTGCGCGGACGGCTGATGACCAACGACCGACGACTGAGTGCCATCCCATGAAGTCCCTGTTCGAAGAAGTGCAGGAAGTCGCGATTCCCCGCAGACGAGTGGTCAGCCGTGTGCTGCTCGGTCTGCTGGTGCTGGCTGCAGCGTTGGTGGGCGCGACAGCGGGCCTTCTGCTCGTCTATTCCACCGATCTGCCACAGGTCGATGAACTCGAACACTACCGTCCAAGCTCCATTACACAACTCTACGACGACAAGGGGAGCATCATCGGCTCTTTTGCGCTCCAGCGCCGCGTGGTCGCGGCCTATGAAGACTATCCTCCCGTCTTACGGGATGCTCTGATTTCGATTGAGGACAAGGATTTCTACCGTCACTGGGGCATCAATGTGTGGCGGATCATGGGAGCCGCCTATCGCGATATTGAATCGGGCGGCAGAGTGCAGGGTGCATCCACCCTGACCATGCAACTAGCGCGCAATCTGTTTCTTTCGCCGGATCGGTCTTTCCATCGCAAGATTCAGGAAGCACTGTTGGCCGTTCAGATCGAGCGCAAGTTCACGAAGTCGCAGATTTTTACGCTGTACGCAAACCAGATCTTCCTGGGCCACGGTGCGTACGGTTTCGAATCGGCCTCCGAGTACTACTTCAACAAGCCCGCTAAGAAGCTGAGCCTCGATGAGGCCGCCCTGCTGGCTGGACTCCCCAAGGCGCCGCAGTACTACTCCCCTATCGTGCATCCGGACCGGGCGCTCAAGCGTCGGAATCTCGTCATCAATGCCATGCTCGAGGATGGCAAGGTTACCGCACAACAAGCTGCCGATGCGAAAGCCATGCCCCTTAAGCTGAACGTGCAGCACGATCCCAACTCGCTGGCGCCCTACTACGTGGAAGAAATTCGGCGTTATCTCGAAACTAAGTACGGCAGCGATCAGGTTCATGAGGGCGGGCTGCGAGTCTACACGTCACTCGACATGAATTTGCAGCGTGCCGCCAATCGCGCGGTCCTGGATGGCGTGGCCGCCTATGAACGTCGGCATGGCTGGAAGAATCGCCTTGTAAATGTGCTCTCCGCCAACGTCACGCTGGACAGCTATACACATCCCGATTGGGATGACGAGCCGGAAGTCAACGGGTACGTGCACGCGCTCGTGATGGCGAGTGCGCCGGGTGCGGCCACCGTCAAGTTCGGCCGCCGCCACGCGACCCTCAATCAACAGGATGTTGCCTGGACCCGCAAGAAAGTGCAGGACATCCTGAAACCCGGCCATCTTTGTTATGTGAAAGTGCAAAGCCTGGGCCCTGACGGTGCGGCGCACGTAACCCTCGAGCAGGATTCAAGCGCGCAGGGCGCTCTGGTTGCGATCGACAACGCCACCGGAGAGATCAAGGCGATGGTTGGCGGGCGTGACTTCAACGAGACGAAATTCAACCGCGCCACCCAGGCCCTGCGCCAGGTCGGATCCTCGTTCAAACCGTACGTGTACACGGCGGTGATCGATCAGGGTGGCAGCCCCGACGACACCATTCTCGATGCGCCAATTACCTTCGAGACGCAATCGGGGTCTTACCTTCCCCACAACTACGACGAGAAGTTCGAAGGCACCATCAGCCTGCGCCGTGCCCTCGCACAGTCCCGTAATATTCCTGCGCTCCGACTCGCGGATCGAATCGGTATCAAGACCATCATCGATTATGCTCACCGCTTTGGGGTGACTTCAAACATCCCGGCCTACCTTCCGGTTGCACTTGGGTCTGCCGAAATCACCCTGCTCGAACAAACCGCTGCCTTCAGCGTCTTTCCGAATGATGGAATTCGCCTTACGCCGCGCTACATAACCAAGGTGACGGACTATGACGGCCGCGTGCTGGAAGAGAATTTTCCGGAAGTGAAGGACGTGATCTCTTCGCGCACGGCGCGCATCATGACTTCGATGTTGCAAGAAGTAGTCCAGCATGGCACCGGCATCGCGGCCGCCAGCCTGAAGCTTCCGGTGGGCGGGAAGACCGGCACTACCAATGACTTTACCGATGCATGGTTTGTGGGATTCTCGCCTACGTTGTCGTGCGGCGTCTGGATTGGCTACGACGAGAAGAAATCACTGGGCGCGAAAGAAAGTGGAGCACACGCAGCGTTGCCCATCTGGATCGACTTCATGAAGACCGCGATGGCAGGCAAGGATCCAGGCGAGTTCCAGCCTCCGCCGTCTACATCACCCAATCCGGGGGGATTGAAGTTGGACACGCCGGACACGGCTCCCGCGGAGGATGAAGTCCATTGATTGCGATTTGTCGCCCGCCTCTCCTCGTTCGAATCTCCCCTTTAAGGTTGTCGTTCCGACGCCGAGCGCAGCGGAGTGGGAGGAATCTGCTGGCCGGCTGAACGTTGCTCGCACGAAGGTTACTTACGCTGGATCAGGTCCCACAGATTTCCGTACAGGTCCTTGAAAACCGCCACTGTCCCATAGGTCTCCTCGCGCGGTTCGCGGACAAACTTCACGCCTTGCGCCGTGATAGCCCGATAGTCGCGCCAGAAATCGTCGGTATGAAGAAACAGGAACACTCGTCCGCCGGTCTGGTTCCCAATGCGGCTGGTCTGCTCGGGTGTAGCAGCTTGGGCTAGAAGCAAATTCGTTCCTTCTGAATTGGGGGGAGCGACTAGTACCCAGCGCTTTCCGCCGCCCAGGTCGGTATCTTCGATCAAGCGGAAGCCCAGCGCCGTTGTGAAGAACGCGATTGCCTCATCGTAGTTTCGGACTACCAGGGCCACGTGCCCGAGAGTTTGCTTCATGTTTTGATTATTGCATTCGGTCAGAGTGTCCCGAATCCCATGATCTAAATCTCTGTTCGTAGCAAGTTAAAATGTCCGGTTTTCGTAGCACATGAAATGTCCGGTTTGTGCTGCACGTTCAGATCGAAATATCGATCTCGGTACAGCCCCAGAATCTGCTCTACCTGGGCCAGCGGGACTCGCTTGGGCGAGGGCTTACCCCGCCGCCGGTCGAACAACCCGTCATCGCCGAACTCTTCGTAGCGCTCGTGCCAGCGCCGCATCTGCCGGTCGCTGATGCCAATGATCTCCGCCGCCTGTCACCAGCTAATTTTCTTTGCCATCGCCCGTAAGATCACTTCCTGTACTTTCATGGCCCGCTTCACCGCGGCCTTCGAATAAGAGACCATGCTCTGCATGTTCTCCTACTCTCGCCGCCTGCCAAGCGGACATAGCACGTGCTTTTTGGACCGGACATATCATGTGCTACTGACACCATGATCTAAATCTCTTGACCGCACTGCCTAACAAGTGTAGCCTCGCGTCGAATTTCTTGCATTCGACCTCGGACGTCAAGGAGGCGTCGTCGCATGGTTCCTCTCTCCGCTCTCTGGCTGCCGATCCTGTTGTCGGCGGTCATCGTCTTCGTAGCCAGTTCGATCATGCACATGCTGTTGCCCTACCATAAGGGCGACTATCAGCAACTCCCCGATGAAGACAAACTATTGGCCACCTTGCGTGCCGCAAATCTGAAACGCGGCCTTTATGTCTTCCCTTTCTGCCAGCCCAAGGACATGAAGTCACCCGCAGCACAGGAAAAGTACAAGCAGGGACCAGTCGGCACGATGACCATCATTCCGTCAGGTCCGCCGAACATGCCGAAGTACCTGATTCAGTGGTTCCTCTATTGCATTGTGGTCAGCTTCTTTGTCGCCTATCTCACGGGACACACGGTTGCGCCTAACACGCATTATCTCGCCGTGTTTCGTGTGGCCGGCACAGCGGCGTTCCTCGCTTATGGTGTGGGATGTTTGAGTAATGGGATCTGGAAGGGACAGCCGTGGAGTAACACCATCAAAGAAGTGATTGACGGTCTCGTCTATGCGTTGCTGACCGCAGGCACGTTCGGCTGGCTTTGGCCGCACTAGATATATCGTCTGTTGGTCTAGACTACCAAGGGCCCGGGGGAAACAGGGCCCTTCAAACGCGAGACGGCTCTGGAGATCCTTCACCGCGCTGTATCGCCCGAATAAACCGAAGCCCCGCGATTTTGACTGGCAGTGTCCGATATTCGCAGTGCAAAAATTTCTCGACCGCGCAGAAGATGGCAAACGCGTGCCTGTGCTCCTCTACAGGGTCTTCTGTAACTCACTCCACAGCCGCCCCTCAGATCTGCTTCATGAATTGACGATGCCATGATGCGCACCCTCGCTAACATGTTCAGCGCAAACAGGCAGCGTAAAGAATCGAAAAACAAGGCGGTGCGGCCAGCGGGTTGGCCCCGTGTTTGCTAGACAAGCACAGAATTCAAACTTCTCCGGAGGACTTGATGAAGAAACGCACCCGAACTCTTTGGATGATCGGTACGCTCGCGCTGACCATGGGTACAGCCACCCTGTTCGCGCAGCAATCGGATCCGTCGCAGACCCCGAGCACTCCGCCAGCGGATCAGACGCAACAACAGCAGCAGCCACCCGACCAGACGCAGCCACCTGCGGGCCAGAGCGGCAGCGATGCACAAGCTCAGCCGTCAGACGGCACCCAGACCTTCAGCGGCACGATCGTGAAGTCGGGCGACAAGTACGTTCTGCAGGACGCCAGCGGCAAGAACTACGACATCGACCGCCAGGATGGACTGAAGCAGTACGAAGGCAAGCAGGTTCGCGTCAAGGGAACACTTGATCCCGACGGCAAAACCATTCACATGAAATAACCGTACAACTTCGTCATGCAAGGGGCCGCAACCACGGCCCTTTTTGCATTTGTGCGCCCGGCAGGGCGCACTCACTTGGAGGTGAAAGTCCTCTACACACCCGGCAAGGGGAAGTGTTAGCTGAACG
>UEXW01000027.1_pt1 | contig 57070 bp, 40 predicted proteins | sample 4301151 | NCBI WGS metagenome assembly UEXW01 (sample SAMEA4773176, study PRJEB27434) | metagenome | biome: 2259; feature: agricultural soil; material: soil | place: USA | collected 2014-09 | depth 0.25 m | reverse complement strand
CCATGATTGATCGTACACGCGCCGACTCGACCTAATTTTCATGTCGAGGGTGGGCCGCAGGCCCATATAAAACTCAGAAGCGAACATTAACGCAATTTACATGGGTTGGACGCGAGAAGAAGAGGCCGCTCTCGCCCCGTTTCAGGTAGTTTCACAGATTGTGAAAGCCCACGCGCCTCACAAAGCAGAGAGGCTCATCGGAAATGGATGTGTTCTGTTCGGTAGCGTGCGCTTGAATTCCCGCGCAGTGGTTCCATATCGATGCCCCCTCCCCCAATTGGCGCTTCGGGGCAGTAGAGGGACGCCGGTGAAATGCCAGTTACACCCACGTCCCTCCTAGCGGACTGCCACCCTCGGCAGCCGCCAGACCGTTATAGTCGTGGCCGAAAGTTATACTCCGTCACGCCGCGCCCTTCTGCGGGAAAGAAGCAGCAGCTATCTCCGTGGTACGAGTCACATGTTCGTGAATGAGGGACTTTAGCTCGGCAACGATGGGTTCCCATTGCGACTCTGGCGCTAAAACCGCTTTGGCGCAAAGCTCCCGGACTCGGTCTTCAATGCTGTCGGCGGGGGAGGACACGGCGGAAAGGATGCCAGAGAGTTGAAGGTCCCGCTATACCCAATTGTCGGTATTGCCAAGAAAGAAATTAACCGGAATGGCATGATCCAAACGGGCATGTACTTTTTTCGCATTGCTACTACTCGATGCGAATTATTTTCTAAAGATTTCACGTTATGGAAGCAGTTTTTCCTAAATGGTATTGTTCCGCGTCTGCCGGCAAATCAAGGCGTCGCCATGATAGAGGACAAGGAAAACGAGTGGAGGCTACTCTGCGAAAAGGCCTCAAGTGAACAGGATTTCGAAAAACTTCTAGAATTGACAAATGCGATTCTTCGTCTCACAGAGCCCAAGCGTAAGCGCCTCCAACCTCCGTCCGATGACAACAACAGCGTCGAGAGCTCGCGGCTGCACGTGTAGAAATATGATTTGCCTTCGGGTGTCATCAGCAGATTGTAGAAGCCAAAGCCAGCCGGGTCAGGAGTTGGAATCTCTTTCCAAAAGACTCTCTCGCCAGTCCTAACGTTAAGACGATAGACCTTGTGAAGATGATTGGGCTCTGCGGTTACCACGTACACTACATCTTTGTCCGCTGCCCATCTGATAAACCGATCGTTACTGCCAAAACCCTTAGGTGGGCGAGGTAAACTGCCTTCTGCGTCGTAGATGGTAGCCGACCCATCCGGCGCATCCGCTAGGATCGACCGCCCATCAGGCGAGATCATGTGCTCTCCCATTTGATGTCCCCAGAATGACGCACCTTCTGGCGTCAGCGGGATGGGAGGTCCGCCGTCAACTCTCTGGATGTACAGCCGCAGAGGACGTCCCGGCTGGTTACCCTCAAAAACTACCCTCTTGCCATCGGGCAACCACGCTGCGGCCGTATGGTGCAGCGAGTCATTCGTCAAGGCCCTTTTTCGCCTACGCCCACGGGGACGAGAGAGAGCTGTCTCGGGTGCTTAGCAGTACACCAAAACCCACTTCCCGTCGGGAGAGAGGGCTTGAGCAGACCCTGTCCCCAGCCGAACTGGAGCCGATCCGAAGACGATTCAGTCTATGACCGGCACCTGTGCCGGCCCGTAGCTGCTCCAACCTGCCTCCGGAGAGCCTTGCTCTGTGCCAGTCACCATCGATTTGCGACGTTCATTTGTGAAACAAAGCTTTTGAGCCGCGCCCGCGCTCAGTAAATCAACTTCAACGAAAACTGGATCTGCCGCGACGATCCGGCCGTCTTGCTGATGATTCCGAATCCACTCCCCCGCAGAATGTTTGAGGGCAATCCGAAATTCACGATGTTGAAGACGTTGAAGAACTCGGCTCGGAACTCCAAGGTGGCCAGTTCACCGTTGCCGCGGCGTCCGAAGGGAGTGTCTTTGATGAGGGCCACGTCGAAGTTGTGAAAGCCGGGACCCCGGAAGGTGTTGCGTCCCAGCGTTCCGAAGCGGCCGTGATTCGGGCCGGTGCCGCCGGGTAGGTTGGTGGGCACGCTGAAGAAGGAGTCATTGCCGTCGCCGCGTCCGAAATAGTCCGAGGGCACCGGGCGTCCCGTAGAGAAGTGCGGTTGTTCGACCAGATCCGGGCGATCTGCGCCGCCGGAGCCCACTCCGGTTTGTTGCACGCCGGAGTAGACGGAGAATGGGGGGCCGCTCATTAATGTCGTGATGTTCAGGAATTGCCAACCTCGCGTGAGCGCACGCGGTAAGGAGCGAAGGAAGCTGATGCGATCCAGCGGAAGCAACTGGATTACGCTGGCGGTGAAAACGTGAGTGACGTCGAAGGTGGAGGGTCCCTTCTCGGCGCCCGGGTCCCAGGGGTTCTGTGGGGACGTTTGCAGGATCACGCCGGTCGCGCCCATGAGTCCGGTCAGTACCGCACTGGTGTCGTCAAGAGATTTTGAGTAGGTGTAGCTAGCCTGCAGCCCTAGTCCAGCCCGGGGAGAGTTCTTGATGAGACTGGTTTGCAACGCATGGTAGCTGGAATGGGAGCGACTGGTGATAATGCTCTCCGGTCCCAGGCCACCGATGGCGCGCCCCGAAGAATCAAACTCTGTGAAGGGAGCAAATGCAGGATCCGCCCCGCCATAGCTGTTCGGTGAATAGATGCTAGTCAGGTGGATTCCTGCAGTGGCCACGTAGGCCGCGCTGAACTTCACATCGCCAAAATCGTGATCGATGCCCGCCGTGTAACTTCCTACGTAGCCATTCTTAAAATTCTTGGCGATTCCCGATAACGAGAGCAGCTGCACTTGATGCCCGGGCGTGAGCCCGGTCAGGTAATCCTGATAGCGTTGCAGGTCGATTTGCGTGTTGGACGGAACGCCAACGCTTTTTCCGGTCGGGAACAGAAGGTCGCCCGCAGCTGTGTAGGGATCGGGAAGATTCACTGGCACAACACTATTTTGGAAGGGAAGCGGTGTGCCCGGCAGCGCACTCACGTAGAGAGTCGTGGCGAAGGGGAGCGAGCCGGTCAGAAAATTGTCCTGCCAGAGATTGGGCAGCAGCGTCGCGATGGAACCGCCGGCATGCAGCACGGTGTTCTTTGTGAGCGCGTAGTCCACCGAGAGGCGAGGCCCCCAGCCGTTCCAGTCCTGATCATAGGGAGGCTGCGGATCGTAGAGAAAAATCTGGTGTGCGCTGTGATTGTAGTACGGAGTGTCTTTACCGGAAGCATCCAGGAATTTGGGGACTGAGGTGCGTTTCTCAGCTTCGTGAATGCGGCTGTTGACTTCGTAACGCAGGCCGTAATTGAAGGTGAGCCGAGAAGTAGCCTTCCAAGCATCTTGAAAGTAAAAGTTGTAGGCTTCGCGGCGAACTGCCGCCTCGTCGAACTTGTCGCCAGTCGGGGTAACGCTGGCGGCGCCCATCACGCTGTAAGCGTAGGGAGTGGCGGTGAGCAGTCCGGTAAGCGAGTCGGGTAACGGATCTCCGGGCTGGATGTCGTGGGTCCCGCTGGCGGATGTGATCAACACTGGCGAGTATGCCGTGCCTCCGCCAAAGTTATAGAGACCGTTGGTATTCGTTCCGAAGATCGTGGCATCGCGATTGAAGCGGATTTCCACGCCCCACTTGAAGGCATGCAAAGCGTGCACGTAGCTCATGTCGTGGCGGAACTGGTAGAGGTTTCCGTAAGAACCGAAGATCGAACCGGCGGCAGAATTGAATCCCTGAAAGAGCCCATCGCCAAAGCTAAGTCCCGGCTGGGTGTGATTGACGGCCGGGAAGAAAGGTGTGCTGCGGATGTATCCCAGAGAAGTTTCGAAGAGCAGGTGGGGCGAGATTGTGCGCGCATACTTCACTCCGGCGTTGCGCTGGTGATCGAAGAATTGCACGGCAAAGCTTGGATTAATGGCAGTCTGATCAGGATTGGTGAGAGGTCCGGTGACCTGGTTCAGGCTGAAGCGTGTCAGCAGAGTCGCTTTGTCGGAGATGCGGTGGTCGACGCGGACTGAAAACTGATCCGTGCGCGTCGTCACCTTGGAAGAGATTGCATAGGTGCGGTCGCCGTAAGGTCCGGTGGGATTATTGGGCAGGGGATAGCGTGCCAGCACCGGCGCAATCGCCGGATTCACGGGCACGTTCAGGATATCGCCGGGGAAGGTTAGAGTATCGATCCCCTGACGCTCCGCCTCTGTGGGCACGGGCAGGACCTGAGTGGTGCCGAGCACCTGGCGGAATCCCTGATACTCGCCGAAATAAAAGGTGCGGTCACGGCCGTTATAGATTTTCGGAAGCACCACCGGGCCGCCGTTGGTGAAGCCGAATTCGTTGCGCACGAACGGGGGAATGCGGCGGGGATCGGCGGCACTCTTGTGGTCGAAATAGTTGGCCGCGTCGAAGGCGGCGTTGCGCACGAATTCAAATACGCTGCCATGTACCTGGTTGCTGCCGGATTTCGAGATCACGTTGGTGTAGCTGGCGGCGCCGTGGCCGATTTCCGCAGGCATGACTCCGGAACTGGCTTGCACTTCCTGGATAGCATCGACGTTGAAGTTGGAAAAGGTGGCGCCCCCCATCTCGGGATCGGTAGTGTCAAATCCGTCCATGGCGAAGACGGTGGCCGAGCCGCGCTGCCCGTTCACCGCGAACTGCTGCGTGAAGTTGGCGGCGCCGTTGGCGTCGGTCATGGTTCCGGCGGCCAGCAGGAGCAGTTTGCTGAAATCGCGCGCATTCAGGGGCAGACTTGAGACCTTCCCGGCGGAGAGATCCTCGCCACCCGTCGCCTGCGGAGTGGATTCGTTCGCGGCCGGCAGCGTGCGAAGTTCCTGACTCTGCGACGAAAGCTCGAGGGCGGCCGTGAGTGTGGCGCCATCTCTGATCACAATTGGGTCCGCCATCTTCCAGGTTCTCTGATGGTTTTCAACGGAAAGTTCGTAAGTTTCCGCACCGACGTCGCCCAACACAAACTTGCCGTTGGCCGAAGTTTGCGCAATGTAGTCCGGTCCTCCGCCGGAGGTGTGAAGGCGTACGGTCGCGTCGCTGACAGGCTTGCCCGCCCCGTCGCGTACCAACCCATTCCACGATCCAGCAGCGGGAGGACTCGCCACGGAAACGGTGCTTAGCGCGGCCAAAAGACCCACCGTAAAAAATCTGTACCCAAGACGGATCAGCATTTATACCGCATTATATCGACGTCCTCTCAACTCGCCGCCCTTCGCTGCAACTCGTCGTTGTATGCCCAAACCTGGTCGCGAAGATAAGTGGGTTGACCCTTGTCGCGCCGGTCCAGTACACAAAGTCCGCTTTCCTGAAGAAAGTGTTGAACCTCAGCCTTCGTTCGGAGGGCGTCGTCGCCACCAGCGTCCGCCAGGAAGTCGTGACAAGACACGCAGAGCACCCGTGTGCGTCTTAATGTTTCGGCCATGCCGCGAATCGCGAAACGTTCCGCTCCTTCAATGTTGATCTTCAGAAAGTGAACCTCGGCCATATCCAATTGCTGAATGATCTCATCTAGCGTCGACGCCGGGATCGAAATGCCAGTCCCATCGGTTAAGCGGTTGCGAAGGTATCCCTGAGAATCTTCGATGGTGGTCGCAGAGCACCCAGGCGCAGAGACAGCTCGATGGATTGGAATCACATTGTGGAGGCGATTGTACTGGGTGAGCTTTTGCAGACAGCGGAAGGTTCGAGGATGAGCTTCGGTGCAGAAAACGGCGCCGTGTTCTCCCACGGCCCTGGAAAAGGTTAACCTCTCCTCTCCGACCCCAGCTCCCACGTCCACGATGACGTCTCCGGGTGTCGGTTGAAATCCCCAGAAGAAGGCCGATCTAGCGAACGCGTCGTATCGTGCCATGTTCAATCTCACATACGGCTGCGGGTAAGTGAAATATCCCCGTGAAGTTTCGTGAATCCATACACCGTCGTCATAAAGGATTCTCTTCACCCCATTTCCTTGCCAACTGGCAATCTGGCTCATCAAGGGGACGAGCAAGGGTCTGAGTGCACTTCGATCAACGAGCCTTTTCGCGTAGTCCAGGAGCTGCATTCGGGAAATCCTCCGGCACCGGATGGATGGAGAGTCTCATCGGCGAATGGCGTCGGCTAACTTTGTCCGTGGGAGGAAGTGCATGGTGTGGCAGTCTAAAACCGACGGGTCTTCCCAGGTGTGGCGCTGTACCTCCCGTATAATGAACGTCTTCCTATGCCCGCGAAGCTGGACGAGATCATTGCGGCGACGAGGCAGCGTTTGTCGAAGAAACGCCGGGCAGCGGATGTGCGTGCATGGGAACGGCAGGCGGCGGAACACGTCCCGCGGGGTTTTCGGCGGAGACTGGCAGCGGTGGCAGCCACCGGAATGGCCGTGATTGCCGAACTGAAAAAGGCCTCGCCTTCGAAGGGGCTGATCCGGGCGGATTTTCACGCGGGAGAATTGGCGCGGGAACTCGAGGAGGGAGGAGCTGCGGCTCTCTCGGTCCTGACTGAGCCGGATTATTTTCGGGGCTCGCTCGAGAATTTACGGCTGGCGTCAGGAAATACCAGCCTTCCTTGCCTGCGCAAAGATTTCATCGTGGAAGAAGCCCAGATCGTGGAGGCGCGGGCCAACCATGCGGACGCTGTGCTGTTGATCGCAGCAGCCCTGCCGCAAGCAGAACTAGCGCGGTTGGCTGCCAAGGCTCGCGCGCTGGAGTTGGATGTGTTGTGCGAAGCGCATGACGAAGAAGAGCTGCAGCGCGCAGTGGATGCTGGCTGCGATTTGATCGGTGTGAATGCGCGGGACCTGCGAACGTTCCAAGTCGACCTGGATACCGTGTTCAAGCTTGCGCAGAGAATTCCACCGGGAGTTCTCGCCGTGGCGGAGAGTGGGATCAAGTCAGCGAACGATCTTGAGGATCTGCGATCCGTCGGCTATCAGGCGTTTTTGATTGGCGAATCGTTGATGAAGGCGGCGTTTCCGGGCAGCGCGCTGAAGAGATTGCTCAGAGCGAGTTCAGTAGGGAGTGCCTAGTACCGAGTGCCAAGTTGCAGAACTGGGCGAGATCTCGAAACCTGAAACTCGAAACTGTTCTTTATGACGTGGGTCAAGATTTGCGGGATTACGAACATGGAAGACGCGCTGGTGGCGGTTGAGGCTGGCGCGGATGCCCTGGGGTTCGTCTTTTACGAGAAGAGTCCGCGGAAGGTGGATGTGGAGACGGCGCGGAACATCGTTGCCGAACTGCCGGAAAGCGTGGACAAGGTTGGAGTGTTTGTTGATCAAGCAACGGAACAGATTCGTGAGATTGTTCGGCAGGTCGGACTGAGAACGGTGCAGCTCCACGGCGAAACGGCGATTTGCAATGTCCTCAGTTCGTCGGGCACAACGAACGAGGTGACCGCGGCGGAGAAAATCATCGTCGTCCTGCCAGGGGACAAGCCGGGTGGGGAAGGCCTGTTTTTGTCAGGCGAGGCGAAGAAAAAAACGTACGCGATCCTCTTAGATTCGGGTTCAGGCGACGTTCCAGGAGGGACGGGCAAAACGTTTGACTGGGAGAAGACCCGGGGAATGGTTCAGGGAATGACATTCCTGCTTCCAGTCATCATCGCTGGTGGACTGAATCCGTCCAACGTGTGCGAGGCGATGAGAATATTCCAGCCTTTTGGAGTGGACGTTTCCTCCGGCGTCGAGGCCCGGCCGGGGAAGAAGGATCCGGAGAAGGTTCGCGCATTTGTGCAGGCGGTGCGGCGGGCGGAGAAGAGTGCATAGAAGATGGCAACGGCAAAAATTCAGAGCGACATAAGGAAGAGCAGGTCGCGCGCTCCCCTTCGCATGCCCGAACCGCCGCATCAGGCTGGGCGATTCGGCGTGTACGGTGGTCGCTATGTTCCGGAAACGCTCATGGCAGCGCTCGAAGAGCTTGAGCGCGAGTACGAGAAGGCTAAACGGGACCCCAAATTTCAGAAGCGGCTGGACCTCTTGTTGCGTACTTATGCGGGACGTCCGACCCCGTTATTTTTTGCGAAGCGCCTTACCGAGAAACTGGGCGGAGCGAAGATTTACCTGAAGCGCGAGGATCTGTTGCACACCGGTGCGCACAAGATCAACAACTGCATTGGTCAGGGGCTGCTGGTGGAGCGCATGGGCAAACACCGCGTCATCGCTGAGACCGGCGCGGGACAGCACGGCGTGGCCACCGCTACGGTGTGCGCGTTGCTGGGCTTCGAGTGCGTGGTCTACATGGGAACCGAAGACATGCGGCGCCAGGAACTCAATGTCTTTCGCATGCGACTGCTGGGAGCGGAGGTCCGTGGAGTTTCCTCGGGATCGCGTACCTTGAAAGACGCGATCAACGAAGCCATGCGCGATTGGGTGACCAACGTCCGCACCACACATTACCTGCTGGGAAGCGTGCTGGGAGCGCATCCGTATCCGACCATGGTGCGGGATTTTCATCGCGTGATCGGGCGCGAGGCGCGGGCGCAGATCCTGAAAGCAGAAGGGAAGCTGCCGGCGGCGATCATCGCGTGCGTGGGCGGCGGATCGAATTCGATTGGGATCTTTTATGACTTCATCAAGGACCAGAAAGTTCAATTGATCGGCGTGGAGGCCGGTGGACGCGGCGTACAACTCGGCGAGCATGCGGCGCGTTTTCGCGGCGGATCTCCGGGAGTCTTGCAGGGAACGTATTCGTATGTGCTGCAGGACGCGTCCGGGCAGATCGCGACCACGCACTCCGTTTCGGCAGGCCTCGACTACCCGTCAATTGGGCCGGAGCATGCCTGGCTCAAGGATTCGGCGCGCGCCGAGTACGTTCCCGCGTCCGATCAGGAAGCACTGGAGGCAACCACGCTGTTGGCGCGAACGGAAGGAATCATTCCCGCGCTGGAATCGGCGCATGCGGTCGCTGAAGTCATTAAGCGCGCGCCTAAGATGAAGAAATCGGAAGTAGTGCTGGTCAATATTTCCGGGCGTGGCGACAAAGACGTGGGGATCTTGCGGGAGAATTTGAAGATCGATTAAAGCAGTGGCCAGTGGTCAGTGGCCAGTTGTTGCTTATTGAACACTAAATGCTGAGCGTTGAGCACTGACTGCTGAAAGCGCAGTTGCGGAAATCGCAATAGCAACCCATCACCATGCCCTTTCATTTTGAAAAGAAACCTTCGCTGGTGGCCTACATGACCTGTGGCGATCCGGACCTGGCCACCACCCGCGAGATCGTACTGGCGGCGATTCGCGAGGGCGCGGACGTGATTGAACTGGGCGTGCCTTTTAGTGATCCGTTGGCGGATGGTCCCGTGATCCAGCGGGCCAGCGAGCGCGCTTTGAAGCACGGAACGTCCTTGGACCAGATTCTGAAACTGGCGGCAGAGATTCGCGAGCATTCACAGTCGGTGGGGCTGATCATCTTTACCTATCTGAATCCGATTCTGCGCATGGGATTGGCGAAGTTTTGCAAAGTGGCGCGCCATGCCGGCTTGGATGGGATTCTGATCACCGATCTTCCGGTTGAAGAGGCGTCCGAGTACGTGCGTGAGGCGCACGCCAATGACCTGGCGTGTATATTTTTGGCAGCCCCGACCAGCACCGATCAGCGCCTGAAGCGAATTGCGGAGGTTTCCAGCGGATTCGTGTACGCTGTTTCCCGGACGGGCGTGACCGGAGCGCGGAAGCAAGTTTCAGAAGATGCCCAGCGGCTCGTAACGAGGTTGCGACGTTTCACGAAACTCCCCATCGCGGTAGGCTTCGGAATCTCCACCGCGGAGCAGTTCGCGGCGGTTGGCAAGTACGCCAACGCGGCCGTGGTGGGAAGTGCGATTGTTGAGACCATCGAGCAAAACCCGGGGCAGGAAGCGGCCAGCGTGGGGAACTTTGTGAGGCAGCTAATGGCGAATGGTCGCTAGCGGTTACACCCCCAACGCCGCAGAAATCGAAAAGTTTCGTACCGTCTATCGGAGACGAGCAAGCTAACGGCCCACGACCAATAGCTATCGGCCAATCATGGATATCGCAGACTGGCGCAGGAAAATCGACGAGATCGATCAGAAGCTGGTCGAAATGCTGAACCAGCGCGCCCAGGCCGCGCAGGAAATTGGGCGGTTGAAGCGCGATTCCGATCTGCCAATCTATGAACCGGATCGGGAGCGCACCGTGCTGGAACACGTGCAGATGATGAACCAAGGGCCACTGGAACACCGGCACTTGATGCAGATTTACGAGCGCATCATGGATGTGATGCGGAATATTCAGAAACACGAGATTGTAGGCGAAAGTACGCCAGTGGCAGGCGATACCGAGTTTGAGGCGGATGTGAATGACTAGCTGTTGGCTGTCAGCTATCAGTTGTCAGTTATCAGCTAGCAAGGTTCACCCACAAAACGAAGTTGGGTATTGCGGGAAGACCGAGGGACGCCACTCAGGTATTCACAGCTGAAGGCTGAGAAGCTTGAAAGCCAGTAGCCGCAAGCCAGTAGCCAGTAGCTGCTTTCTATGATCATTGCCATGCAAGAAATCGCGACCGAGGAGCAGATCCAGGGAGTGATCGATCATCTGGTAACGCTGGGCTTCGAGGTGCACCGCTCGACCGGCGCTCGGCAGACGGTGCTGGGCGCGGTGGGTTCACGCGCCGACGTCGACGTCCGAATCTTCGAGTTGCTGCCCGGCGTGCAAGAGGTACACCGGATCAGTTCGCCCTACAAGCTCGCGGGAAGATCGTTCCGTCCCGAGGGCACCATCGTGCGCTGCCGGAACGGGCTGGAGATCGGCGGCAAAGAAGTGATTGTGATGGCCGGGCCTTGCTCCGTGGAATCTCGCGAACAGATTTTTCTGGTTGCGCAGCAAGTGGCGGACGCAGGGGCGCGTGTGCTGCGCGGCGGAGCCTTCAAGCCGCGGTCCTCTCCTTATTCGTTCCAGGGCATGGGGGAAGAAGGTCTCAAGCTGATGCACGAGGCTGCGGAAAAGGCCGGACTGCTCGTGATCAGCGAGGTGATGGAGATTTCGCAGATCCCTCTGATGATCCCCTGCGTGGACATTCTGCAGGTGGGCGCGCGCAACATGCAGAACTTCAACCTGCTGCGCGAACTGGGGAAAGTTCGCAAGCCGGTGCTATTGAAGCGCGGCATCGCGGCGACGATCGAGGAGCTGCTGCTTTCGGCCGAGTACATCATGGCGGGTGGGAACTACGAGGTGATTCTGTGCGAGCGCGGCATCCGCACGTTCGAGACCTACACGCGCAACACCATGGACATCTCGGCGATCCCCATCATCCACAAGCTATCGCACTTGCCGATGACGGCCGATCCTTCGCATGGCACCGGACGGCGCGACAAGGTTGCGCCCATGGCACGCGCGTCATTGGCGGCGGGTACCGACGCCCTGTTGATTGAGGTCCACAGCAATCCTGACAAGGCACTTTCCGACGGGGCGCAATCGCTGTTTCCGGAGCAATTCAGCACATTGATGAAAGAGCTGCGGCTGATTGCGCCGGCAGTGGGAAGAACCATGCAGTGAGTTGCAGCGCTGAAGGCGCATGCATGTCGGAATTCTCCCGGCATGCCTGAAAGTGTGCCCTGATACGAACCGCCGACTTAGCATTTCAATCGACTTTCGGCAATTGGAAACAGCCAATCCCATAGATGCCTATTCGACAAATCACCATCATCGGAAACGGCCTGATTGGCGGATCGCTGGGCCTCGCGCTCAAGAAGCGCAAGTTTCGGGGACGGATCGTGGGCAGCGATCGCGCCCCGGTATTGGAGCGTGCGCAGGAGAAAGGCGCGATCGACGAGGGGCACACCAATCCTGCCGACGCCGTGCACGGCAGCGATGTTGTTGTGCTCGCGACACCCGTGCTGGCGATCATCGATCTGATTGAGCGCCTCGGACCGGCGCTTCCCGCCAAAACTTTGTTGACCGATGTGGGAAGCACAAAGGCTCAAGTCGTGGGGCGCGCGGTCAAGGTTCTCGGCAAGACGGCTGGCCAGATGTTTCTTGCTGGACATCCGATGGCGGGCAAGGAGCAGGCGGGGGTCGAGTTCGCGGATGCGGAGCTGTTTCAGGGCGCGGCCTGGTTTTTCACGCCGCTGCCGGGGCAGGACATGTATAGCGGATTGTGCGGCGAGTTTGTCGAGTGGGTGGAGAAGATCGGAGCGCGCATTGCCAGCATGGATGCCACCGAGCACGATCAGTTGTGCGCCTGGATCAGCCACCTTCCGCAGATGATCTCGACCGCCCTGGCCGCGTCGCTGGTGGAAGAGTTCGGCGAAGACGCTCCCTTGTTGGAAGCAGGCGGGCGTGCCCTGAGGGAGATGACGCGGATCTCGTCAAGTCCGTATTCCATGTGGCGCGACGTCGCTATCACGAACAAGAAGAATCTGGCGGATGCGCTGTTAAAGCTCGAGCAGCGATTGGCACACATCCGCGAGAATCTGGATTCACGGGAGTTGGCGGCGGAGTTCGAGCGCGCGCATCAGCTGAAGAAGAATTCACCACAGAGGCAGAGAGTCCAGAGAAGAGCAAATCGTGAATGAGCTAGTGGCTCTCATCTTTTAGCCTTTAGCTCTTCGCCTTTGGCATGTTGTATCAACCGTTGCTGCGATCCTTCCAAGAAAGCGCGGGCTTCGCAGGAAAAGGTCGCATTTAAAACGAAACCCGCGTGCCAAAAGCTAGGAGCTAGAAGCTAGGAGCTAAGAGCTACGAGTGGTGCATTTAATTTAGAATCCCTTTGCTTATGAACAAGGTCGTAGCCAGCGCCGAAGAGGCGATTCGAGATGTGTTTGATGGCGCCACCATCATGGTAGGCGGCTTCGGACTTTGCGGAATGCCCGAGAACCTGATTCGAGCGCTCGCCCGTAAGGGCGTGAAGAATCTCACCACCATCAGCAATAACGCGGGCGTCGATGGTTTCGGCATGGGACTGTTGCTCGCCAACGGACAAATCCGGCGGCACATCGGAACGTACGTCGGCGAAAACAAACTGCTTGAACAGATGGTGTTGAATGGCACGGTGCAGCTTGACCTGGTGCCGCAAGGAACTTTTTCCGAACGGATTCGCGCCGGTGGAGCGGGCATTCCAGCATTTTTTACGCCCACGGGAGTCGGAACCATTGTGGCCGACGGGAAGGAGACGCGCGAATTTGACGGACGCCAGTATGTGATGGAGCGCGCTCTGAAAGCCGACTTCGCATTCGTGAAGGCATGGAAAGGCGACCAGTGGGGCAATCTTATCTATCGGAAGACAGCGCGAAATTTTAATCCGATGATGGCGACGGCGGCGAAGGTCACGATCGCGGAAGTGGAGCAGTTGGTCGAGGTAGGTGAACTCGACCCGGACCTGGTGCACACGCCAAGCGTGTTCGTGAAGAGGATTTTTCAGGGTGAGATGTTCGAGAAAAGAATCGAAAAGCGTACTGTCCGAAAAGCGAGTTGATTGGCTCATCGGCAGTCATCAGTCTGAAGTCGTCAGGCTCCTCACGAGGCTTGCAACTTCGTGACATAGTGTGCGTCAATTTCCCCAGAGCCCAGAGCCCAGAGCCCAGAGCCCAGAGCCCAGAGCCCAGAGCCCAGAACTGAGAACCGAGAACTGAGAATGCCTGCTGCCACGAAGCCTGCCAAGGACACCGAGAAGCGCGATCGCATCGTAAAGCGCATCGCGCGCGAACTGCGCGACGGTTTTTACGTAAACCTGGGGATCGGCATGCCCACGCTGGTAGCGAATTGCGTGCCGGAAGGAATGCACGTCATCCTGCAAAGTGAAAATGGGATGCTCGGGATCGGGCCGTATCCGATCGAAGGACAGGAAGACTGCGACCTCATCAATGCGGGCAAGGAAACCGTGAGCGAAATTCCGGGTACCGCTTATTTCTCGAGCGCGGATTCCTTCGGGATGATCCGCGGCGGCCACATCGATCTGAGCGTGCTGGGTGCGATGGAGGTCGATGAACAAGGGAACCTTGCCAACTGGATGATTCCCGGGAAAATGGTGAAGGGCATGGGCGGCGCAATGGATCTCGTCGCCGGTGCGCGACGCGTGGTGGTCGCCATGGAACACACAACGCGCGAGGGACAGCCGAAAATCCTTAGGAAATGCACGTTGCCGCTGACCGGCGTCAAAGTCGTTCACACCATCGTCACGGAAATGGCCTATATCCAGGCGACGCCTGATGGTCTTGTGCTGGAAGAGATTGCTCCCGGGCTGACCGCCGACGACGTGCAGCGCGCGACAGAAGCCAGCCTGATTCTGAGTGCAACGCTAAAGGTGATGGGGTAGAGTCGTCGGCCATCGGTCGTTAGCTACTTTCGTTCACAATTTGCTCACACCGATGGAATTTGTCATCCCGAGCGAAGTGAGGCGATAGCCGAACGTAGTCGAGGGACCTTGTGTTTCTCTCGGGAATCTTGTAGCGTGACCCAACCCCTACAGCCTGAATGGCGCGCTCAGCAGTCGCGCCGGCAGCATCACGACTGCCCAGACCAGCGCCAGCGCTCCGTGCACTGCAATTCCCACCAGCCGAAACGGCAGCAAAAGCAGCCAGACAAACGGATAGGCGATCAGGGCCAACAAGGCGACTGGCCAGCAAACCACAAACAGAACGCACCAAACTAGGAAGACGAACATGGCGAGACCTCCTGCCCCTGTCTAGTTTAAGTTACGGCTGAAGGAGCAGAAAAGTTCCGTAGTCACACTCGACTGGTCGCGAGCGAAATCCGCGGAAGGACGTCCCCTGAGACCTGACACCTGAGACTCAAGACCTTAAGACCAGAATCTAAGGCTGTGGCTGCCGCAGCGGCCTCGCTCTATCGATCACCCATTGCGGAAACACGGGTGCGCCCTGCGGAGGCTTTCCCTGCGCAATGGCCCAATGATCGAGCCAGCCCGTGCCTTCTTCTCCAACGTAAGTGTCGGGCAAGCTGTAAGCCTGGTCGCCCAGCGCGTCTTCGAGGGTGATGAATCGATATCCCCGCTTGCGCATGAGGTCGAGCAACTCTCCGATGTGGTCGGCTTCCAGTTGGTTGGCATGCAGCAATAGGATCTGCTTAGGTTCGTACCCGACAATCTGTTTGGAAAGCTTCTCGGAATACGCAAACACTTCGTCGCTATAAGAAAGGTAGCTCTTGGTGAGTTCGTCCTGGAGCGCGGTGTCGCCGCGCTTCTTGGCGTCATCGTAGACGCCGGCATACATCCAGTCCCAGGCGTCCAGGGTGACGGGCGCGATGCGGTAGCCGCGGGCCACAAGGAAAGCTTCCGCGTGGCGACGTGTCTCAAGGTCGCGTCCCGTGTCCAGGTAGGGATGGCGGAAATAACGCAGCTTCATTTTGTGCTCGTCCATCAACAACCGGGTGACGCTCTCGCCCTGCACGATCTCGTCTTCCCACGCGGCCAACCCGACTTTGTTGAGCGAGGCGTGGCTGAAGGTGTGGTTGCCGAGTTCAAATCCATAGTCCACCCACATGCGAAGAGCCTGGATGCGCTGGTCGACCTCGCCCGGCTTGTACAACTTCCTTTCGTTGACGAATCCCACCACGGGAACCTTCTGCTCACGCAGCGTCCCCAATAACTTGGTCGTCATCTCCGTGATGGTGGCCGCTGGCAGAACGTTGGCCGCGCCCGCCGGCAAGTCGTCAATGGTGATGGCGACGGCACGATCGGGCTTGTCGGCCGCCTGCAAAGAGGCCGAATTTCCCAAGGCGAACACGAGGGATAGCAGGACCAAAGCAAGCATCCGTTTCATTGAATGCAGTCTCCCGGCACAAAGGATGATTCGATTTCGAACGGGTATTAGAACACGAACGGGTTCATTGCTGAGACGCTGTTGAGAGCTAAAGCTTTGCTTGTTTCCCATCCCGGCACTGGCCCCGGTTCGCACATCAAACTGTGCTCTTCGACACATCTCGCTCGCCGTCCCAGTGCTAAAACTCTTCTGGTTTCCCCAAAAGTCCCTCCCGAGCGACATCTTGGACTCAGGTGGGACTTCCATGCCTTGCTCTTCGTCGCTCACGATCCGGTTGCTGACCGTTCTCGTTCTCGTATTGCTTACTCCTACCTTGGCTGCGCAAGACGCCTCCACGGGCGCCATGCGCGGCAGCGTCCTGGATCCCGACGGCGTCCTGTCGCGTCGGCCACCGTGGTGGTGGCTGCCACATGGACCGGAACTCGACGCTCGGCAATGTCGGATGAGGACGGCCGCTTTGTGGTCGAGCTGCTTCGCCGGGAGATTACTCCGCGCGCGCTGAGATCAAGGGCATATCCCCGCAGGTCACGCCCAAGATTCACGTCGATGTGGGCGGCGCGGTCGAATTGCAATTCCGCCTGGCCATGGCAGGGGCCAGCGAGACCGTGACGGTCTCGGGTGCGCCTCCGCTGGTGGAGACTGTTCCCAGCGCTGTTTCCGCCGTCATCGACGAGAAAGCGATCAACGATCTTCCGCTCAATGGCCGCCGCTTTACTGGCGCCGGGAGTCACGCAGGATCCACGGGGCATGACCTCTTCTTCGAATGGCGATCTGGCGTTCGGCGGCATCCGTGGATACCAGTCGAGCTAGCTGGTCGACGGCGCCGATAATAACAATGCTTTCTTTGGACAAGCACGGGGACGGTATGGGCAGCGGTCGTCCAGTGGACGCGCGCGTTTTTGGCGATCCGAATCAGGATGGCAACACTTCGAAGGATCGCTTGCCCGGCTATGGTCGCAACGCGTTTCTGGGGCCTGACTATGCCACCACTGACCTGCGCCTCACCCGCCGTCTCTATCTCACGCCGCGCCTCAAAATAGAATTGATGGCCGAGGCATTCAACGCTCTCAATCGAGACAATCGCCGTGTCGTGATCTCCGATGATGCTTTCACGAGCACCGCAACCGACTTCACGCAGTTCGACAAGACTATTGGAATCAACCACTTTCCCGCTTAGTATCGCGGGCCTGCCGATCTTACGGCAGCTACTCGCGCGTATGCGCCACGACAGCTTCAGCTTGCAGTGCGATTCATCTTCTGATGTGCGCCCGCTTTTCTACTGTATATGGAGGATGGAGTCTGAATTCTACGAATAGCGAATGACGTGCGATCAAAGGCGAAACTTTGACTTCTCCCTTGACTTGCCTTCAGAATGTTGCAATAACTATCGGGTCCAACGGGACGAGTTTGGGGGTGTAGTTAGTTTGGCGGAAGTCAGAATTCAAGAGGGTGAATCCCTCGAAAACGCGCTGCGACGTTTCAAGCGCAAGGTGCAACAGGAAGACATCATCAAGGAGGTCAAGCGCCACTCCTTTTACCTGAAGCCCGGCGAAAAAAAACGTGTCAAGGAAGCCTTGGCACGGAAACGTAGTCGCAAAAAAGCTCGCAAGGAGCAAGACTGACAACCGATGGGTCGCTGCCGTGGGGGCGGCGACCCATTCCTTTTCCCCGCGTCTCGCATTCGGAAATGCTGGACTTCCTCCAAGGTCCGTGACCAGCGTTTCCTTCTGAAGCAGTAACCTGCGTGATCCGCAGGTGGGGCCGAATCCAGGGCAATTGTTTGAGGGGGGGTGCGTAACGACTCTGAGCGCACTCGCGCGTACGGAAAGCCTTGAGCTTTCCTAAGCGAACGGGAGGCGAGCGGGGAATGGGGTGAGGGATGGAATTCCAGGACAAGGTACTGAAGTGTATTGACTGCGGATCCGATTTTATTTTTACCGCGGGCGAACAGCTGTTCTTCCACGACAAGCAGTTCAAGAACGAACCGAAACGCTGCAAGGTATGTAAGGCGAAGCGAGTTTCTGTACTGGGCGCACCCACGCCCGGACAAGTGCCGAACAAGACCGAAACTCGGACTACCTGCTCGCAGTGCGGTAAGGAGACCACCGTTCCCTTCAAGCCGACACAAGGAAGGCCGGTCTTCTGCCGGGAATGCTTCCAGCAAAAGCGGCAGCAAGCTGCAACGGCCTGAGAAGCACGGTTTTGCACGTTTTCGAAATCGCGAGCGAAAACGGTTGGACGTAATCGGGGGCGTGACGAGATTTCCAGGCGTGCGCAGGGTCTTCCCTGTTTTTTAGCCACTAAATTAGAGCACGTTCTCGTCGGGACGCGGCGGTTCCGCGTTCGCGTGGCGGCTCAACAGCGTCTCCAACTGCTGGACTAGCTGCCGCGTCGCGATGGGCTTGACCAGGAACGATTCTACCGGTTCCTTTTTCCAGCGCTCGTCCTGCGGGGGGTAGGCGGTGAGGATCGCGGTGGCGGGATGGTAGCGCTGGGCATGCGCGGTGCGCAGAACTTCGAAGCCGGCATCCTCGGTCTCCATGCGCACGTCAGTGATGACAATGTCATACTCATGCGACAGCAACTTGTCGCGCGCCTCGCTGGCGGAGGTGGCGGTGTCGACGTCGAAGCGGTTCAATTCAAGCACCGCCTTCAGCGTCAACAACACTGTCGCATCATCGTCGACTAGTAAAACTCGCCGCTCCATGGTTAAAAATCCCCGAAATTCAAATGGGAAGCCAAGAAATTCTGACCGAACTGTCGCAGTAAACGACGGCGCACCCACGTGGGGTGCGCGATTCTTCCAGTCGCCTTGGGGCCTGCCTGCGCTGCTACTATAGTACGGTGGCGAGTTTTTACGTACAGAATTTTGGTTGCCGCGCGACCCAAGCCGATGGTGCCGCCATCGAGCGGCAATTCGAGGAACGCGGACTGGAGCGCGCTTCTGCTTCTCTTGATGCGGAAATCGTTGTTCTGAATACTTGCACGGTCACGGCCGCCGCCGATCAGGATGCACGCACGGCCATTCGCCGGGTTCACCGGGAGAATCCCCTGGCCCGCATCGTCGTCACCGGTTGCTATGCGCAACGCGCTCCCGAAGAACTGGCTGCACTCCCCGGCGTCACTCAGGTTGTCGGGAATTCCCACAAACATCAACTGGCAGAACTTACCATGCCGGTGCTTCGGCAGTCTTGGCACGGGGCGGATGGCGAATTCGGTGCTGAGACCAAGTTGTTCCCGAACCCGAGAGATCGGTCTTTTCTGCCGCTCACGATCCTCACACCTGAGAACCGAGAACTGAATACTCAGAACTCCATCTACGTCTCTGACATTTTTGCGCACACGGAACTCCTTGCCGCGCCGGTTTTCGATGCCGCCAACGAACGCACTCGCCCGAATCTCAAGGTGCAGGACGGATGTGACAATCGCTGCTCGTTCTGCGTAATTCCCTACGTGCGCGGGCAAAGCCGGTCGTTGAAATTGGAAGACGTGTTACGAGAGGCGCGTGCGCTGGTGGAGGCGGGCTACCGGGAGTTGGTAATTTCCGGGATCAATCTTGGGCGTTGGGGGCGGGATTTGCCAGGTGTGCGTCGTCAGTCGTTAGTCTTTAGGGAACATCAGGGTGACGGGCATTTGCCGACGACTGACGACTTGCGACTGACGACACTGATCCGTGCCATTCTCGATCACACGGCGCTGGAGAAACTGCGCGTCAGTTCGGTCGAGCCCATGGATTGGAGCGATGAATTAATTTCGCTGATCGGGACTTCACCGCGCATTGCCAAGCATGCCCATGTGCCTATGCAGTCCGGCAGCGATGCGATTCTCCGCCGTATGCATCGCAAGTATCGCCCGTGGCACTATCGCCAGAAGATCGAAAAAATCCGTGCGGCAATGCCTGCAGCCGCAATCGGCGCCGATGTGATGGTCGGTTTTCCCGGTGAGAGCAACGCCGAGTTCGAGGAGACTCGTCGCATGATTGAGAGCCTGCCTCTCACATATCTTCACGTTTTTACTTATTCGGCGCGCCCCGGCACTCCTGCCGCGAACATGCCGAAGCCCGTGCCGGTGGCGGTCGCTAGAGAACGGAACCGCGTGCTGCGCGAACTGGCAGCGGAGAAGAAGCGGGCTTTCATGCGGACGTTTGTCGGAACGACAGTGCAGGCGATCACTTTGCGGGCGGAAGGTTCGCGTCTTTCGAATCAAGTTGGGGTTGACAAAATGACGGAAGCGCTGACGGACAACTATTTGAAGCTGCGACTCATAGGGCATCACGAACCGAACCAATGGATCAACGTCCGAGTGAGTTCGCTGGAGTGTGAATCCCTCGTAGGTGACCTTGTCGAGTAATGACAAGCGCCAACCTCAAGGCTAGAGCCCTGATTCCCTTGTTCCCCGCATGAGCGAGTTGACCTTTCTTTCTGCCATCACCATGGCAGAACAAATCCGAGAGAAAAAGATTTCTCCCGTCGAACTGGTCGACGCCCATCTCACGCGGATCGCGAATCTCAATCCCAAGCTCAATGCCTTCATTGAAGTGGACGCGATGCGAGCGCGCCGCGACGCGCAAAGACTGGAGTCGGACGCCATGCGCGGCGAGTTCAAGGGCCCGTTGCACGGAGTTCCCATCAGCATTAAGAGCTCACTCGATGTTGCCGGACTTCACTGCGAGTCGGGAACGAAGTTGCGCGCCGGGCGTGTTGCTGCCAAGGATGCCGTCCTGGTTTCACGATTGAAAGCGGCTGGCGCGATCGTGCTCGGCGTGACGAACACACCCGAACTGCTGATGGCATGGGAGACGGACAATCTTCTTTACGGGCGCACGAATAGCCCGTGGGATCTGGCGCGAACGCCGGGCGGCTCCAGCGGCGGAGAGGCCGCGGCTATTGCCTCGGGTATCTCCGCCGGCGGCGTAGGAAGTGATGGGGGCGGTTCGATCCGCGTGCCCGCACACTTCAGCGGAATTTGTGGACTCAAACCCACGCCCGGGCGCATTCCATCCACCGGACACTTTCCGGTCTCAGCCGGGCCGTTCGCGCTGCTCGGCGTGGTGGGCCCTATGGCGCGAACGGTATCGGATCTGCAGGCGATGTTTGAGGTGATGGCAGGAACGGATGATGGCGATCCTAGCTCGGCGCCCGTCCCTCTGCGCAGGGTTCAGCGGGACGACTTGAAGCAGATTCGGATCGGTTTCTTCGAAGACGATGGTCGAACGCCGGTTACGCCCGAGACTCGGGCAGCTGTGCGAACAGCAGCTGATGCATTGACGCGAGCAGGATTGCAGGTGGTCCCCTTTCGCCCGGATGGGCTGGAGCAGGCCCGCGATCTATGGTGGAAGCTATTCGGCACGGCTGGAGGAATGATTCTGGGACCTCTAACCAAAGGCCGCGAGTCAGAAATCTCACCGATCCTCAAGGAGTTTCTGAACTGGGTCGCTTCTGAACCGCCCCACACCGGCCAGACGCTGCTATACACATGGCTCTTGCGCGACGAACTACGCAACCAGATCCTGGCGCAGATGCAGGTGGTTCCCATCTTGTTGTGCCCGGCGGCCGCCATACCAGCATTTCGACACGGAGAGCGCGTCTGGAAAGTGGAAGGCAAGACGGTGAAGTACCTGGACGCGTGGAGCTACGCGGAATGGTTCAACCTGCTGGGAAATCCTGGCGCGGTTGTGCCAGTCGGTCAATCGCCGCAAGGGTTGCCCATGGGTGTGCAGATCGTGGGCCGGCCATGGGAAGAGGAGTTGGTTCTCGCGGTGGCGGCGGAAGTGGAGAGAGAATGCGGAGGTTTTCGCAAGCCGCCGATTGAATGACGGTGTAGGTTGTCTCCGAATAGACGCCAAGCCGTCCACCGCGACGACCGATAATCTTTTTATACTATTACCCCTCCCCGATCGGCGCATTACACTCTCGGATCATCGCTTTGAGCTCTGTTGCGTTGTGGGCGGATCAGGCGATTCCCTGGGTTTGACTCCGGCATGCTATCCGAGCGAAATTCCACCGCACAAAGGCTGCTGTTCGCGCTCGTCGCGCTATTAACAGTCTCCGCTGTCTATCTCTACGGATTCCCGCAGCAAAACGTCACCTATGCCGTGATTGTGCTGCTACATGCCGTCGGTGGAATCTTCGCGGTGATCTTGATCCTGCCTCTCTTAAAGAGCCTTCTGCGGGATGGGACCTGGCTTTCGTGGGCAGGATGGTTCCCCTTGCTCGCAGGCGGCGGCTTGGGGATTTGGCTGATTCACACCGGCACCCCCCGATCCGAATGGAACTGGATGTATACGCACATGATCGTGTGCGTCGCCGCGGTGGGATTCCTGTTGGCCGAGCGGATAGGCCGACGGGGATGGTTTGGTATCGGAACCGGCAAGTCGGTGGTTCGGCTCGCGATTTGTCTGATCGTCCTTGCAGGAATCGGCGCAGCGCTGCGCTACACACGCGAAGCCCGCTGGGCGAACCGGGCTCGTATCGAGAATCCCGAGATGCCACCTTCAAGCATGGATCACGAGGGTGATGGACCTCGGGGTCCATTTTTCCCGAGTTCAGCCCAGGTTTACGGGGGCCGTAAGATCCCCAGCAAGTTCTTCATGGAATCGGATTCCTGCAAACGCTGCCATCGGGACATCTACAACCAGTGGTACAGCTCGGTGCACCACTTCTCGTCGTTCAACAATCAGTGGTACCGCAAGAGCATTGAGTACATGCAGGACACGATCGGGACGAAGCCCTCGAAGTGGTGTGGCGGCTGCCACGATCCGGCCGTGCTTTACGCGGGACTAATGGATACGCCCATCAAGCAGATTGTGCACACACCGCCCGCACAGGCCGGGTTGGGTTGCATGATGTGCCACTCCATCGCGGCCGTGAAGAGCACGATGGGGCAGGGTGACTTCTACCTGGAGTATCCAGAACTGCATGAGTTGGCGGCCAGCAAGAATCCCGTGGTGCGCTACCTGCACGACTTTCTAGTCAAGCTGAATCCGGAGCCGCACCGGCGCGCGTTTCTGAAGCCGTTCATGAGGACGCAGACGGCAGAGTTCTGTTCGTCGTGCCACAAAGTTCACCTGGACGTGCCCGTCAACAACTACCGCTGGTTCCGCGGATTCAATGAGTATGACAACTGGCAGGCGAGCGGCGTGTCGGGACAAGGTGCCCGCTCCTTTTATTATCCGAAGAAGCCGCAACAATGCGCCGATTGCCACATGCCGCTGACACCGTCGAAAGACATGGGAAACATCGCTGGCAATGTGCACTCGCATCGCTTCCCGGCGGCCAATACGGCGTTGCCCGTGGCCAACGGCGATGACGAGCAGCTGAAGGCGACTATCGATTTTCTGAAGAGTGGCATTCTGAGCGTCGATATTTTTGCGCTCTCGCCAGCGCAGGCCGAAACCAAAGCGGGCACGGCGGGTGAGACTGAACTCTCAACGACCTTTGCGGTAGGAGAAGAAGCTGAGTTGAAGGTCGCCCCGGGGATGGGTCGAGAGGTTGCGCCCGTGACTGCGCCCTTGAATCGTGTGCAGCCGGTTGTGCGACGGGGTGACACGGTGCGCGTGGACGTGGTGGTGCGCACAAAGAAGCTGGGACACTTCTTTCCCGGTGGGACCGTCGACGCTTACGACACCTGGCTGGAACTGAAAGGCACAGATGAAAAAGGGCAGACGGTCTTCTGGAGCGGGAAAGCCGAGAACGATGGCAAAGGCCCGGTCGAGAAGGGTGCGCATTTCTATCGCTCGCTGCAGGTAGATGCGCACGGGAATCCAATCAACAAGCGGAACGCGTGGGCGACTCGCGCCGTGGTGTACGTGCGCCTGATTCCCCCAGGGGCGGCCGATACCGTGCACTACCGCGTGCACATTCCGGAGAATGCCGGGAACAAGATCACGTTGCACGCACGTCTGTGTTATCGGAAGTTCGCCTGGTGGGGCACACAGTTTTCATTTGCCGGACAGCCCGACGCCGCCCATCCAGAGCTTGTGACGCCCGGCTATGACGATCGCAAATTTACCTTCGATGCGCCACTCACCGGAGTTTCCGCGAACGAAGAAAAGATTCCCGACATCCCAATCGTTGCGATTGCCGAAGACGAACTAAGCCTGCAGGTCGCGGCACGGGGAACTGCCGCCCCAGCGCCCAAAATAGACCTTAAGGGCGAAGATTGGCAGCGCTGGAACGATTACGGGATCGGACTGTTCTTGCAGGGGGATACAAAGGCGGCGCAGGCAGCGTTTCAGAAAGTGACCGAGATCGATCCGAAGAATCCGGATGGCTGGGTGAATATTGGGCGTTCCGCGGTGCAGGAAGGCGACATGGATCGCGCCCGGATCGTGCTGGAGAAGGCACTCGCGCTAAGTCCAGACCTGGCACGCTCGCATTTCTTTTATGCCAAGGTGCTCCGCGCGGATGGCAAGTACGATGAGGCAGCCGATCATCTCCGCAAAGTTGTCGCTCAGTATCCGCGAGATCGCGTGGCGCTGAACGACCTGGGACGGATTCTGTTTCTTAAGCGCCAATATGCGGATGCAGTGAAGGTGCTTGAGTCGGTGCTGGCCATCGATCCTGAAGACCTGCAGGCGCACTACAACCTGATGCTCTGCTACAACGGGCTGGGCAACGAGAAGATGGCGAAGGAACATCAGGCGCGCTACTTGCGGTTCAAGGCGGACGAGTCAGCGCAAACCATCACGGGCAGCTACCGGCAGCAGCATCCGGAAGACAACAACGAACGGCAGTCTGTACACGAACACATATCCGTGCCCTTGGCCACCCAGCAGACCAGAACGGCCGCGCGCCCGCGTCCGGCTCATGCGACGACTGTGGCGGGTGCGTCGCGCTAACGATCTCCACACCCATGGATAAGACCAATTTCCGATTTGTTCTCATCTTGACCGTGGCCTTCACGGCTTCCCCTGGTTCAGCTGAGAACATCCAGTTCCGCGATATCACCACGAAGGCTGGAATTCAATTCGTCCACAACAACGCCGCATTCGGAAAGAAATGGCTGCCGGAGACGATGGGACCGGGCTGCGCTTTCATCGACTATGACGGCGATGGTTATCCGGATATCTTGCTCGTCAACGGAGAAGACTGGCCTGACCACGCGAGGGCTGCGTCGACCTTGAAGCTCTATCACAACAATCATGATGGAACGTTCACGGATGTGACGCGCAAGGCGGGTCTGGCTGTGTCGATGTTTGGCTTGGGAGCAGCCGTCGGCGACTACGACAATGACGGACACGACGATCTATTTATCACCGCGCTGGGGCAAAGCCATCTCTTTCACAACAACGGCAACGGCACGTTCACCGACGTCACGAAGTCGGCCGGCATGTGGGGACCCAATGAATTTTCCACCAGCGCAGCCTGGGTCGATTACGATCGGGACGGCAAGCTGGACCTGGTGATCGCGAACTACGTGCAGTGGTCCGAGAAGGGGGACATCTACTGCACGCTCGATGGAGCGCACAAATCGTATTGCACGCCCGAATCGTACAAGGGGACATCGGCACGCGTGTGGCATAACCTGGGCGGCGGAAAATTCGAAGATGCGACCCAGAAGTCCGGACTCAGCGATCCAACCTCCAAGAGCCTGGGCGTGGCGATTCTGGACTACAACCAGGATGGCTGGCCAGACATTCTGCTGGCCAACGACACTCAGCCCAACAAGCTCTATCTGAACAAGCAGAACGGGACATTCGAAGAGAAAGCAGTTTCTGCGGGCATCGCGTTCAGCGAGGACGGAGTGGCCCGCGCCGGAATGGGCGTAGATACCGGGGACTACGATCGCTCGGGGCGGCCGAGCCTGATGATCACCAATTTCGCGAATCAGATGATCTCGCTCTACCACAACGAAGGCAACGGCCTGTTTGTGGATGAGGCACCGCGTTCCGAGGTCGGGCGAAATACGCTCGTGACCCTGGGATTCGGTTGCTTCTTCTTCGACTACGACAACGATGGCTGGCCCGATATCCTGATAGCAGACGGACATATCGAAAACGAAATTGAGCGTGTGCAAAAGCGGGTGGCATATGCCGAGCCTCCGCATTTATTTCGCAATCTTGGGGGTGGAAGGTTCAAGGAAGTGACGGAGCAGGTGGGGGCAGCGTTTGCGAGTCCGAAAGTGGCGCGCGGCGCGGCTTATGCGGACATCGACAATGACGGCGCGCTCGACGTGCTGCTCACTACTAATGGCGGACGTGCTTGGCTGTTCCACAACGAAGGCGGCACGAATCACAGTTTGCGAATCAAACTGGTTGGGACGAAATCCAATCGCGATGGGATCGGGGCAACGGTGCGCGTGACGTCCGGTGGCGACAAGCAGTGGCAGATGCTGCGCAGCGGCTCGAGTTATCTTTCGCAGAGCGAGCTGGTGCTTACATTCGGCTTGGGAGTGGCGCTGAAGGCGGATTCTATCGAAGTGCAGTGGCCCAGCGGGCAGGTTGATAAAGCTTCGGCCATTGTCGGCGACCAGACCGTCACCCTGCAAGAGGGCAAAGGAATCGTGACGTCGCGTGCTTATGACAAGGGTTCGCCCGGAACCGGGGGAGCGGGCAATGTGAAGCGTACGAAGCGCTAGTATTCTGTCCAACAAATTTGCCGGTGAAGTTTCTCATCCCGACCGCAGCGAAGCGGAGTGGAGGAATCTTGTGTTGCTTTTGTGCGTTCCTGTTCTCCCATGCCAGGGGTTCCGTCTCTTCAGGTAAACTTCTCCCATCCAAAACTGTATTGATTTGTAGCCCCGGGAGCCTACTCCGATCATGAGATCGATTCGTATCACCCTGCTGGCTGCGATTGCGTTAGCAACTGCGGGCTGGTTTGCCACTGGACCCTTCCGAGCGTCCGGTGCCGATAGCGCCGGCAACGCCAGCGAGGCGGCGCGGCTGAACAATATTGGCGTCGCTTACATGAACCAGCAGTTGTTTGAGAAGGCACTGAAGTCGTTTGAATCGGCCAGCGCGCAGGATCCGAAACTGGCGACTGCGCGGGTGAATCGCGGCGTGGCTCTGCTCAACCTGCAACGCGTGGATGAGGCAAAGACGATTCTGGAAGAGGTGGTAAATAAAGATCCGAAAGACGCGCACGCCTGGTACAACCTCGGGCTGTTCTACAAGAACTCGAGCGATACCAACAAGGCCATTGCAGCCTTCAAACACGTCAGCGAGATCGATCCGAATGACGCCGACACGTGGTATTTCCTGGCTACCGTCTACGTGCAAGGCAAGCAGTATCCGCCCGCGATTGAGGCCTTTCAGCATGCGCTGCAGTTGAATCCGTTGCACGCCTCGGCCGAGTTCGGGCTGTCGCGCGCCTACCAGCAGTCGGGCGATCCCGATCACGCTCGCGAGCACCTGAGGAAATTCCAGTACATCAAGGACAACAAGCTGGGCTCGCCGATGAGCCTGACCTATGGCGAGCAGGGGCAGTACTCGCGCGCGGAAGAATCGGTGGGCGCGGTGGAGAAAGTGCCGGCGGCGATTCCGGTGAAGTTCGTGGATGTAACTGTAGAGGCGGGACTGGTTGGTAAGCCGACCGGCGAAGCGAAGGATCTCGCGACCCTCCTCGGTTCGGGCGCGTGCTTTGTCGATTTCGATGGTGATGGTAAGCCGGACATCTTTCTGGCGGATGGCGGTCCGGGTGGCGGCATGGCTCTGTTTCACAACCTGGGTGGTGGCAAGTTTGAGGACGTCACGAAGAAGGCGGGACTGGATCCGGTCATGCATGCGATTGGCTGCACGGCCGGAGACTACGACAACGACGGTGCAACCGATCTGGCGGTGACTCTCCCGTGGCAAGTATTGCTTTTGCACAACGAAAAGGACGGCACCTTCAAGAACGTTACTACGGCTTCCGGGATCACGGACAAAGCAGTGGAGATGAAGCGCGACGTGTTAGACCCTCACAATGCTCAGCAGGGCTTCGACTTTGGTGCGACTTTTATTGACTTCGATCATGACGGGGACCTGGACCTGTATGTTACGAGAGTCACGAACACTCCGGGTACGGTTCGATTGGGTGATCAACCGAGTTTGCTGTCCTCCTCCACCCGCTATCCGAATTCGATGTGGCGCAACAATGGCGATGGCACTTTCACAGACGTGGCGGAGTCGATTGGCTTGACGGGCGAGGAACCGACATTCACTTCAATTGGTACGGACTATAACAACGATCGAGCGATCGATCTGGTCACGACTGGGAAATCACAGCCGACGATCTTCGAAAATCCTCGCGAGGGAAAGTTCCCGGCGCGCCAGCCTTGGCCGAAGGGAAATTTCAGCAGCACGCTTGGTGTGGCGGTGCTCGATTTCAATCACGATGGTTGGATGGATTTGGCTGTGACGACTTGGGCGCCGCCGGGCATAAGGCTCCTGAGGAACGAACAAGGCAAGCAATTCGAGGCAGTCCCACTGCCTCCGACCGATTTAGTGCGCGCTTGTGGTGTCGCCGCCTTCGACTACGACAACGACGGCTGGGTTGACTTGGTGGCGGTCGGTGAAACGAAAGACGGCAAGGGGGAAGTTCGGCTCTTCCGCAACCTGGGGCCGGATGGCTTCAAGGATGTCACGAACGATGTGGGCCTCGACAAAATTGCTCTGAAGAATCCGCGCGCGATCATCACCGGCGACTACGACGGCGACGGCGCAACCGATCTGCTGATCACGCAGAATCACGGCCCGGCGGTACTGCTCCGCAACGAGGGCGGCAACAAGGACAATTGGCTGCGGCTGTCGCTCAAGGGGTTGAACGACAACAAGTCCGCCATCGGCACCAAGGTGGAAGTGTTCGCGGGCGCAAACCGGCAAAAGTTTGAGATCTACGGGTCGTCCGGATACTTGGGACAGAATTCTACGGACATCGTTGTCGGCCTCGGGCAAGCGAAGCAGGCCGACGTGGTCCGCATGTTGTGGCCCACTGGTGTGCTGCAGGACGAAATCGAAGTCGCTGCAAACCGCGAGCAGCCTTACCTGGAACTCGACCGACGTGGAAGTTCGTGTCCGACTCTGTTTGTCTGGGACGGTCACCACTACGAACTTGTGGGCGACATGATTGGTGCCGGAGTCGTCGGGCATTGGGTCGGCCCGAACGAACGGAATGTGCCACGACCAGCGGAGTACATCAAGATTGATCGGGACACGCTCCATCAAAAAGACGGCAAACTGAGCTTCCGGCTCATGGAGCCGATGGAGGAGGCGGTTTATCTCGATGAAGTGAAGGTGCTAGCGGTTGACCATCCGAGCGATTTCGATGTCTATCCCAACGAGTATTTCGCCAGCAATCCGCCCTTTCCGGACTTCCGCGTGATTCAGAGCCGTGATGCGAAACTGCCCGCCGGGGCGTGGGACGAACATGGGCACGACATCATGCCCGACCTTCATGCGCATCGGTACTTCGGGGACTTTCAGTTGCTCGCGTTCCACGGTTTCACCAAGATGCACACGCTGGAACTCGACTTAGGCGAGCCCTACCGTGGCGGACCACTGCTGCTTTTGATGCACGGCGAGACGGAATATTTCACCGCGACCAGCGTGTACGCGGCTCACCAGGCGAAGATCGAAGCGATCGCACCTTACGTGGAAGCGCTCGATGCTGACGGCAAATGGGTGCGCGTAGTCGAGGACATGGGATTCCCGGCGGGCGGTCCGCGCACCATGACTCCGGATCTCACTGCAAAAGTGCCGCTCGGGACGCGTCGCATTCGCATTCGCACCAACCTGCAGGTTTACTGGGACAGCATTTTGATTGATCGCAGTCGTCAAAATGGAAAAGTGCGTCTGACGCCAGTTCCGCTGGCGAAGGCGAATCTGGATTTCTACGGGCATCCACGGCAGATCGAAGATCGGCCGCCTGGGAACGTGAAGTACGTGTATGAGGAAGTAAGTCCAACCGGACCGTTTGCTCGCCAGGCGGGTGCTTATACGCGCTATGGCGACGTCTTGCCATTGCTCACAAAGTTTGACGACCGCTACGTGGTGTTTGGAACCGGCGATGAGATTGCGCTGGACTTTGACCCGGCGAAACTTCCCGCGTTGCCTTCCGGTTGGACTCGGGATTATTTCTTCCTGGTGAATGGATACGAGAAGGACATGGATTTCTACGCGGCCGATGGATTCACAGTAGAACCCCTGCCGTTCAAGTCGATGCGTGGCTACCCGTACCCGGAGAAGGACTATCCGCTGGATCGGGAACACATGGACTATCTTCTGGAATACAACACTCGACACGTATCCGGGGACGAAGCCCCGGGATATGCGTATCAGTATCCAGCGCGCAAATAGTCCTGACGAAAAATCCTACTAACCACCAAGGGCACTAAGGAACACGAAGGCTTCGGGACACGCAAGTTTTTTCTCTTTGTGTTCCTTCGTGTTCTCTGTGGTCAATGATTTTGACGTGCGGGACTGCTACTGTCGCGCACCGTAATCTTTCGGCAACGCCTTAGCCAGATCCTTCCATCCGACCAGCACGAAACCCTGGTCTTTCAGGAATTTCTGGAATTCCGGGTTCTTGACCATGTCGAAGTCGTGCTGGCGCCAGGCCGCACCCCAGTCGGGATGATCGAAGGTCGCGCCGCGCATTTCGTCGTCATCGTAAGCGAGGTGGACGATCACTTCGTACACGCCGGGTCCCAATGCGGTGAGAGCCTTCTCGTACCACGCCCTCCAATCCTGCGCCGCGACACCCGGTTCGATGGAAACGACTTTCTGAATCAGCACTTCTTCCGCGGGTGGCGCGACGCCGAGCGGCCCGTGCGTGCCCTCCCATTCCTCGAGAATCGGGAGGTTATATGCGTGGCCCATCTTCTGATAGGTCTTGTAGAGATCCGTCGTGTTGAAAAGCGCGGCCATGTGCGTGTCGAGATGGGTGATGTGAACACCCATTTTTTGTGCGCGCTCGATTTGCGCTCGTAGTTCCGTCTCGACTTCCGCAGGCTTTGCATTCTTGGCCACCTGTGGAGTGTCGAGTGGGAGGTAGCCGTCGGAATCGAGCAGACTTGGCACTTTATCTTTCGAGGTCACTGGTCCCCAGCGGAACGGGGTCCACTCGCTATTGAGGGCCTGGTGGATGCCGAGATCAGCGTCGGGATGGGCTTTCGCAAAGTTTGCGGCTTCCAGAAACCACGGGCAGGGAACCAGGATGCTGGCGGATGTGATCCAGTGATGCTCGAGCGCTTCGGAAGTGGCGCGGTTGACGGAGTGGTTCATGCCGAAGTCGTCGGCGTGGATCACGAGCAGACGAGCGGTGGGAGGATAGCCGAGGCGCTCTTGGACGGACTTGGACGGAGCGTGAGCGAAGCCATGAACGCACACTATGAAGGCTAGGAAAGATGTTCGTAACGAGGTAACGGTTCGCACGCTAGTTCTCCTGGCTTCGAACAGTTCGAGTGACGGCGGACCCGGCGCCGAAAGGCGCATCTTCAATCTCGCCGTTATCGGCACACAGCGAGACGTGCCCTGATACGAACCTGAATCTCCACTCCACAACCCGTACTAAGCCTCTTCCGGCGGCAGTTCGAAGCTGACCAGGTCTCCGCGGAAGCCTTTGGTTTTGATCGCGCCGAAAGCAATGCCGACCAGCATCCAGATGCCACCGACGATCCAGGCCTTCCAACTCAGATTTTTCCAGAGAAAGAAGCAGACCGTGAAGCCGAAGAGGGGTGGAGCCCACACCATCAAAATCAACAGGCCAACTCCGGCGGCCGCGAGAACCCCCCAGTTGGAAGTCGGCCAGAGTCCCAGCGCGATAACGATCGCGGAGAGCACTGCGGGCGGGATCGGGCTCTTGCCGCCTTCGCGCACGTAGTAATGGACAAACGCAGCCAGGTTCACGCCCATAAATGCGATCAGTGCGCCGAAGTTGAGCATCTCGGCGCCCAATGCGTAACTGATGATGAAAGCGCCTACCAGCGCGATTGCCCCGACAAAGATCACGTTGTTGCGCGGCACGTGATGCTTAGGATCGACCACGCCGAAAAAGGACTGGGGCAGGGCCTTACTGCGCCCCATCCCGTAGAGCAAACGCGCCGCGCCGATTTGCGCGCCCATGCCGGATCCGAAGTTCGCCACTAACAACGTGAATCCCACCACGCCGAACAACGGAGCCCAGGCCCGGCCAGCCACGTAGGTGAAGGCAGTGTCTGAATTGGGGAAAGGTTGCGTGGCCGGCCACAAGAGTTGCGCGGCATAGACTTCAAACGCAGACAGAATACCGATCACCAGACAGGTGAGAACTGTAGCGAGCAGGATGTTGCGTTGCGGGTTTTCCGCTTCCTCCGAGAGGGTGGAAATTCCGTCGAAGCCGATATAGCTGAGCACTGCAATCGAGGTCGCCGCCAGCACAGCCTTGGAATTAAACAGCTCCGGATCATAAAAAGGACGAGTGAAGAAAGCTGCTCCGTCGTGCGGATGTCCAAAAATGTAGCGTGCTGCGGCCACGAAAAAGATCGCCACCACCGCGCCCATGGCCGCCGCCAGGACGGTGTTGACGCGTGCTGAGGTTTTGATCCCCTGAATGTTCAAGAAGGTAAAGATTGCGCCGAAAAAAATCGCCCAACCCCAGTACGGGATGCCCGGCGCAAACACATGGGCCTGCTGGCTGCACCAGATGATGCAGATCATGGGATTGAGCATGTAGTCCATCGTCATGCTCCAGCCGGTGACGAAACCAAGCGCCGGATTAATTTCCTGGCCGACGTAGGTGAAAGCAGAGCCGGCGCTGGGATAGGCGCGCGCCATGCGGCCATAGCTGAAGGCGGTGAACAGCATCGCCACCATGGCGATGAGGAGGGTAGTGACGACGTGGCCGCGTCCCCGATCGCTCAAGACGCCGAAGACCGACATCGGTGCCACCGGTTGGATGACGATGATGCCGTAGAGGATCAGGTCCCACAGCGTGAGCGTCCGTTTGAGGCGGGGTGCGTGAGTAATCGCGTCGGTGGCCATCCTGCTCCTTAGCTGCCGGGCTCAACGAAAAACCCCATCAGCCTATGCGGAGATGGGGTTTTGGGGGGAGGCTGCTCCACCGGGAGCAACCCGTGCACAATTTCTCATCGAAAAGTCGCCGAACAATAGCAAAGCTGCGATGAGAGCGCAAGGATTTTCTCCGAGAGATAACGTCGATTGCATGGTCCAATTTCATGCTCCGAAGTTCATCAACAAAAACTCAGCGCGGCGCGCCTCGACGGGCGGACGCCTCACAGCTCCACTAGCGTATCTACTGGACATTCCAGCCGCTGACCTCCACCGCCGGCTTCGCTGCTCCCAGCGCGCTGCTACGGTAGGTTGCCGTGATCTCGCGTTCTTCTCCGGGCAGCAGCGAGACGTAGTTGTCTTGCCAGATCACGGGAAGAATCTCTTCGCCCTTGGCGCCCTTGTTGACTTTTAGTCGCACGAAGAACGCCAGCGTCTTGGTTGGGTTTTCTACCGTGACATGCGTGATGGTTTCGTCTCCCTTGCGCTCGGAGCGGCTGCTGACTTTTAGTTTTACCTTGGGCAACTGGCTCAACGACGTGTAGTCCGCGAATGACGCAGTCGGAGTCGTGTACCAATTCGACTTTTCCCAGTCGAGCGTCTCCGGTTTGCTGGAAAGCCAGTAGAAATTCGAGCCGACCAGCTTTCCGGCGTTGTCTTCGAGCCGAAGCACGAGGAAGTAAACGGCGCTGGGGTTGCGGAGTTCAGGCAGGGTGAGGATCTTGCTGGTGCTGTCGGCAGGGGCGTCGACCGCGGTCTCCTGCGTGAGTTCCTCCGTCATATCAAGATTGACGACCTTGGTGATCAGCTTCAGGCCTTTCGCGTCTTCGTACTGGCTGCTGACTACCCAGACGGAGTGGTCGTCGTAGCCATAAATGGGATGCAGCGCCTCCATGGCGCGCTTGGCGCCGAAGTATCCGCCCCCCGGACGCAAGTAGTAGTCGTATAGGTGCCAGATCATCGAGGGCCAGGCGTTGTTCAGCATCCACTGAATCACGCCCGTCGAGGCGTATTTGTTCCGGCTGTAGGCCTCGAACATGGCGCGGATGCCTTCGTAGTTCATCAACTGCGCCTTGAGTGTGTAATCCTCGAGGGTGTCTGCCTTCCCGTAGCGTGTGTTGAGCGCGTCGGTGTAGACGTGGATGTCTTTGAACTCTCCACCGCCGGCGTGAAAATTCCACCAGTCATCGATGGGCCAGAGATGATCCTTGGGCAGCATTTCGCGAATACTTTCGATCGGGGGAACGGCCGGACCGGGACTGGTCTCGGTGTTAAATCCGTGCCCGCCGCCGCAGCCTCCGGGGTTGCAGTGATGAACGCTGTCGCTCTTGTCTTCCATCCAGTAGGAGGGTGCGACGTACTCGTACGGCCCGGTCATCTTGACCCCGCTGTCCCCCGTGACGCTCGCCGGCTTGGCTGTCGCGGACGACACAATCGGATTCGGGAAGCGGAGTTGCTTCTCGACATCTAGGTACATCTGCTCGACGTCCGGGGGCGGCGGGTTATCGCTGCCGTTCAGCCACATCACGACGCTGGGATGAGTGCGCAGACGGTAGATCTGATCAGTGAGGGAAGACTTGGCAATGTCGAAGTCCTGCGGCTTCCACTTCGCCCAATGCTCCCAGTGATCACAGCAGCACCAGCCAGCCATGATCAGGATTCCTTCCCGATCGGCGCGGTTAAAGAATTCTTCGGTCTCCAGTTTCCCTTCCAGGCGGATGGTGTTGAGACCCATATCCTTCACGTAGCGGAATTCGTCGGCGAGGCGCTGCGAGTTTTCACGCAGCATCATGTCGGGCGACCAGCCCCCGCCGCGAATCAGGATTTTCTTGCCGTTGATGGAGAAGACCCGACCATTTTGTTCGTTTAACTCAGAGGTGACTTCGCGGATTCCGAAGTGCGTCGCCGTGTGGTCGGACGTCTTGCCGTTGATCTGGAACTCCAGGGTGAGCGGGTACAGAGACGGCTTCCCCATCTGCGCCGGCCACCACAGCCGCGGGTTGGTGAAATTAAGCTGCGAAAACTTGTCAGGCTCGAAGACGACGTCTTTGCTTTCGTTCGAGCCCAGTTCAACCTCCTGAGAGAACTCAACGTTCTCAATCTTGCCCCTGAGAGTGCCTTTCACCAACTGCCCGGTGGCGTTCTTCAGGAGCGCAGTCACCGAAAGTTGCGCGTTCCCGGAAGCGTCCACGTGAGAGACCACGGTCGGATAGCGCAGCGCGACCGCCCCGCTGGTTGACACATAGACTTCTCGCCACAGGCCCATGTTTCGGTCCGGGGGCGCGGGGTTCCAGTCGACAAACGTGATGGCTAGATCGGTGTCGGTTGGAGCGTACACCTGCACGGCCAGGGCGTTCTCTGCCCCAACCTTGGCCCCATCCGTGATGTTGAATTCGTAGGTGCGCCAAGCGCCGGCGACGTCCTCCGATTTTGCGATCTGTTTCCCGTTCAGCCAAATGTTGGCCCGGTAATTGATTCCGCGAAAGTTCAGCCAGATAGCTTTACCCTTGTAGGTGGGTGGGAGTGTGAATGTCTTGCGGTACCACCACGATGGCGCATAGGGGCTGTCGGGCTGCATCGGGATGTTAGAGAAGTTCGTACCGATCGGGTAGGTGACTCCTGGGAACTGGCGCAGGTTCATTCCGAAAAAGGGGTCGGGCAGGACTTTGTGTTTCACCAGTGCGGCGACGACGGTGGTCGGTACGCTGACGGCGTACCAGTTCTTGGTTTGAAAAGCTGGTTTTGAGAGCACTTCGCCCGATTCGTCCACTTTCGTTGAGGATTGCAGCGCCCAACCGTCAGCCAGGGGAAGCGCCGAGCTCTTGGCAACGGGTTTGGGAGCGGGTTGCGCGAGGGCGATTTGAGCCAAGAACAGGAAAGCCAACCGCAACAGGGTACCGATCTTCATCACAGAACCCCTTTTTTATGAGTATGAAGGGCGCGAGCACGTGCGTATGCTACGGAACTGCCAGACCGCACTGCAACGGGCGAAAAAGGCCGCGCAGCTTGATAACACGTTTTATTGATACGTTTCAATAGCTGTTTTCTTCGTTTTCCTCGGAGCCGCGGCGTCGCGAGCTGCTTTGCCACGCGTTCCCGCCTGGTCCTGGAAGTGGTTGGTCAATGGGAGGTCCGGAGATTGATTAGTCTATAATGAAAGATCCCTTCGCCAAAATTCTGGAGTGATAAGAACATGATTCGATTTTTGCAAACCCCGGGTCCAATCAAGAAGATCATTCTGAGCGGAATCCTGCTTATTTTCTGCGGTGCCATGGTGATTACGCTGATTCCCGGCGGATTGGGTTCCGACCTGATGGGGCAGCCCCAACGGGGCGTGGTCGCCAAGGTTGACGGCCAAGACATCACCAGCCTGGAGGTCCAGGAGCGTGCGCGGGCGCTTGCGCAGCAGCAGATCGCGCAGTACGGACCACAGGGCAGGCAGCTGCTTCCGCTCATCATGCCGCAAGCGACTGCGCAGGCCATTCAGCAGTTGATCGCGGGCAGAGCGATCGTCGCCGAGGCCGACCGCCTGGGCCTGAAAGCAACGGACGCCGATCTTCGCCAGGAGCTTCGACATGGCCGCTATGCCGCAACACTTTTTCCGGGCGGGAAGTTTATCGGCCAGGAAGCCTACGAAGGTCTGCTCTCGCAAAATAACTTGACGGTCGAGAATTTTGAGCGGGACGTGAAGAACGACATCCTGCAGCAAAAGCTCGTAGCCCTGGTGACGGGCAGCGCCTCCGTATCGCCGTCGGAAATCCGGCAGCAGTTTCAAAAGAGCAACACCAAGGTTAAGTTTGACTACGCCATCTTATCTCAGGACGACATCCGAAAAGGCCTGCATCCCACTGACGAGGAATTGAAGGCATTTTACGAGCGCAATAAAGCGGCCTATAACAACTCCATCCCGGAGAAGCGCAAGCTCGAGTACGTATTCCTCGACAAAAACAAGATCCTATCGCAGGTCCAGGTAACGCCCGAGGAAGTGAAGGCTTATTACGATCAGCATCAGGATCAATACCGAGTTCCGGAGGAGGTGAAGGTCAGCCACATCCTGATCAAGACCCCTTCGCCCGGAGCCGACGGTAAGGTTGACGAAAAGGGCGTCGAGGAAGCGCGCAAGAAAGCGGAAGACGTCCTCAGGCAGTTGAACGGTGGGGCCAAGTTTGAGGACCTCGCCAAGAAGTATTCCGAAGACCCAGGCAGCGGAAAGCAGGGTGGGGAACTCGGCTGGATTGGCCGTGGACGCACCGTTCCGGAATTTGAGAAGTCCGCGTTTTCATTGGCCAAGGGCCAGCTCAGCGAACTGGTGAAAAGCTCGTACGGCTTCCACATCATTCGGACGGAAGATAAGCACGATGCGCACCTGAAGACGATCGACGAAGTGAAAGATCAGATCGAGCCGTTGATCAAGCAGCAGAAGGCCGCGCGGATGATCGAGAATGCGGGCAATTCTTTGGCGGATCAGGCGCGCAGTGGAGGTCTCGACAAGGCGGCTTCGGCGAAGGGCCTGAGCGTCGTGAACACTGATTTTGTAGGTCGCAGCGATGTGCTGCCCGGTATCGGCGTAACTCCGCAGTTCATGGACGCCGTGTTTGCGGCGCGTGAGAAGGCGCCGCCGGAGTTGGCGCAGCTCTCGCAAGGTGCCGTCGTTTTCCGTGTGCTTGGCATCCGGCCTCCAGCCACGCCGACTTTCGAAGAGATCCATCAGCGCGTCGAGAACGAGTTCAAGAACGAGCGTGCCGGTATTCTGCTCAAGCAGAAAACCCAGGAACTCTCCGACCGCGCCAAGAGCGAGCACGACCTGAAGCGCGCCGCTAAGGAACTGGGTGCAGTCGTGAAGACCAGCGACTTTGTTCTGCCCGACGGGCAGGTGCCCGATATCGGCAGCATGACCGGTCAGACGTCGGTGGCCTTTACCTTGGAACCTGGCGAGATCAGTGGACCGATCATGACCGGGAGCAACGGGGCCGTGCTGTCTGTTCTCGAAAAACAGGAACCCACGGAGCAGGATTTCGCTGCCAAGAAAGATCAGATTCGCGATTCCCTCATCGGCAGCAAGAAGCAGGACTTGTTTGGGCTGTTCCTGACGAATCTTCGCCAGCAGATGGAAAAATCAGGGAAGATCAAGATCAACGAGCAGGAAGTGAAAAGCCTGACGAAGAGTCAGGGCGGAGAAGAAGGCTTCTAACACCGGTTCTCTCAATACAGTAAGTGGCCAGCCGCGGGATCTCTGCGGCTGGCTCCGTCTCAACCTCAAGCGAATATGATGTAAATGCATGCCCTTTCCTCGTGCTACAGGCATTCTGCTGCACCCCACTTCACTGCCTGCGCGGGGTGGCATCGGAGACTTTGGTCCCGCGGCCTACGAGTTCGCCGACTTTCTTGCGTCGGCCCGTCAGGGTCTGTGGCAAGTGCTCCCGCTCGGCCCCCTGGGATACGGGAATTCTCCCTACTCTTCCACCTCCGCTTTTGCAGGAAATCCACTGCTCATCAGCCTTGAACGGCTGGCCGATCACGGCTGGACGGCCCGTCTGCGGATCACCGACTCAACCGATCAGGTTGGGCCGATCGACTACGACGCGGTGTTTCATCGCAAAATGCCGATGCTGGCGGAGGCGGCCCGAAACTTTTCCAGGAAAGCGACCGGCAAAGCGCTGGTTCGCTTCGAGCAGTTCTGCCGGGAGAACCGGTCCTGGCTCGACGACTTTGTGCTGTTCGACGAACTGCGCTCCCGGCACAAACTGGCGAACTGGAATGAATGGCCCGCGGAGTTGGCGCACCGGGAACCGGCAGCGATCGAAAAGATCAGTTGTCAACTCGCCGAGGATCTCGCCATGCGGAAGGCCATGCAGTTCGCCTTCTACGAGCAATGGCGCGCGCTGCGGCGGTATTGCGCTGAGCGCTCGATTCGCATGGTGGGTGATTTAGCAATCTTTGTGAATTACGACAGCGCCGACGTTTGGACGCACCCGGAACTATTTCGCCTGGACGCCAACCGGAATTCCGAGGTGGTTTCTGGCGTGCCTCCCGACTTCTTCAGTGCGACTGGGCAGCGTTGGGGCAATCCCCTCTACCGCTGGGACGTGATGAAGGAAAGGGGATATGCGTGGTGGATCGAGCGTTTGCGCTGGGCGACGCAGAATTGCGACTACATCCGGCTCGATCACTTTCGTGGGTTCGCACAATTCTGGGAGATTGCAGCCAGTGAACCGACTGCCATCAACGGCCGCTGGGTAGACGGTCCGAAAGACGATTTGTTTATCGCTGTCCGGGACGCGCTTGGCGGACTGCCGTTCTTTGCGGAGGATCTCGGCTATATCACCGAGGATGTGCACGCGTTGCGGAAGCGACTGAAGATCCCCCGCATGGCCGTATTGCAGTTTGGTTTTGGAGACAGCGGCGCGCACATGTATCTGCCGCAACAGTTCACGACCGACATCGTGGTCTACACGGGAACGCACGATAACGACACGTTGCTGGGCTGGTGGGCGAGCGGTGCGTCGGAGCAGGAAAAGCGCAGCGCCGAGGCGTATCTCGGACGCGCCGAAGATGGCATTCACTGGTCGTTTATTCGGTCGGCGCAAAGTTCGGTGGCGAGTCTCTGCGTGGTGCCCGTCCAGGATGTGCTTGGATTGGGCAGCGACGCGCGAATGAACACCCCGAGCCTTGACGGCGGAAACTGGCGGTGGCGGCTCCAAGCAGGAGCGCTGCAGCCGGCCATAGCCGAGAAGCTGGCGCAGCTGGCGGAGCTTACGGATCGGCTGCCCAAGCCTGGTCCCGCGCTTGCCCCGGATGAGCCCGTAGCCTAGCCGTTCGAACTCGGGTTCTTGCATTCATCCTGTGCGGAGTGACTCGCGCTCCAAGTGAATTAACGTAGCACTCTTCGATCACGACGTTACTTTCGTGCTTCCCACTGCCTCCGATTCACCAACATTTAACTTGCACTTCATCACCACGCAAACTGGCTGCGCTAAGAATGTCACCATGCCCATTCTGCAGTCGGTTGAAGATCAGGTTCGCGCCGGGGTGCTTGCAAACGCACCTGTCGTTGCGGGCTTACCGCCACTGGTAAGCAAGTTGTTGCCGCTCAATCAGGTGCACGCACTCTATGAGAGAGTGCGCAACTCGGCAGATGGGTTCGTTCTGGAAAATCTGCTGCGCGAGATGAATGTCGATGTACGCGTGGGCGCCGCCGACGTGCGACGCATTCCCGCGAAGGGCCCCGTGGTTGTTGTCGCCAATCATCCTTACGGCATGCTGGATGGAGCCGTGCTTGCAGTGCTGCTGGCGCGTGTTCGGCCAGACGTGAAGGTGATGACGAATTTTCTCCTCGAGGGTGTGCCTGAACTCGAGCGCTCGTGCATCTTTGTGGATCCCCTTCACACGCCGGGTTCGGCGGAGAGGAATCGTCGCGCCCTCCGACAAGCGGTCGAATGGCTTCAGCAAGGGGGAATGCTGGCCATGTTTCCCGCCGGTGAGGTGTCGCACTGGCAACTTCCTCGAGGAGCGATCGCCGATCCGCAATGGAGCAAAACCGCGGCGCGTTTAATTCGACGCACGGGCGCTGCCGCGCTTCCCGTCTTTTTCTGCGGGCACAACAGCCTGGGATTCCAGTTAGTCGGCATGATTCATCCCCGACTGCGCATGGCGTTGCTGCTGCAGGAATTCCTGCAACAGTCGGGCAAGAGTGCCGCGCTCCGGGTGGGCAGCACAATTCCCGCTGACTCGATCGCCAGCATATCCGATGATTCCGAGGCCACCGAATATCTTCGCTGGCGGACCTACTTGCTGGCCGCACGAGGTAAGACGCAGGTAAACCTTCCAGCTGCGTTGCGATCCGTATTCCCCCTCAAAGCTGGCTCCCCGATCACGCCTGCTCTGCCCCGCGAGCTTCTGCTTTGCGACATTCAGGCATTGCCCAAGGAACGATGCCTAGTGGAAAGCGGCGAGTTCTCGGTTTATGCCGCACAAGCTCCAGAGATACCGCACTTGCTGCAGGAGGTGGGCAGACTGCGGGAGGTGACATTCCGTGAAGCGGGCGAGGGAACTGGAAAGCGTTCGGATTTGGATCGTTTTGATCGCCACTACTGGCATCTGCTGCTGTGGAACAAGTCGAAGGGTGAGTTAGTAGGAGCGTATCGCGCCGGAAACACGTCGGAGATCGTGGCTGAGCAGGGAGTCAGCGGACTCTACACCCATACTCTGTTCCGCTACGGTGAGCGGCTGTTCGACAGAATGGGCGCGGCTCTGGAACTTGGACGCTCTTTCGTTCGATGTGAATACCAGCGGCAGTACGCGCCCTTACTGCTCCTATGGAAGGCTATTGCACGGTTCGTGGCCCTGCATCCTGAAACGCCGGTGTTGTTTGGCGCGGTCAGCGTCAGCAACACCTACAATCGCGCCTCGCGCGAATTGATTTATTCCTTTTTCGAAGCCCGCAAGGAGGGCGACGAACTGGCCGACCTGGTCACGCCGCGCCGGCCATACCGTCCGATCCGCATGGGGCGATGGGATAGTCGAGCCGCGTGCCACATTCTGCGCGATCTGGACGAATTGTCAGAGCCGATTGCCGACGTGGAAGTCGATGGCAAAGGCCTGCCCGTCCTTCTCAAGCAGTACGCCAAGGTGGGTGGAAAACTGCTGGGCTTCAATGTGGATCGCAAATTTTCCGACGTGCTCGATGGCCTGGTAGTCGTCGATTTGCGCCAGACCGAGGCGACTATCCTGGATCGCTACATGGGACGCGAAGAGGCGGAGACCTTCCGCCAATACCACGGGCTGATCTAGGGACCCGCCTTCGGGTTTCGCAAGACGGCTTCGGCAGGAATGATGCAGGCGTTTGACGCGGCAGCCAGTGTCCGGTCGAGGGCGAGACCAGCTTGGGCGAGTTCCTCCGGCTTCAGGCACTCCTGGATTCCTTCAAATAGCAGTCTCTCTTCCTTGCGGATGTGCGCGGAGAGTGCTTCCCCGAATTGACGCAACCCCTGTTGGTCGAGGCTGCGGGCAGTTGCCTTGGCAAAATAGGCTCGCAAGACCTCATGCTCGGAGAGCAGTTCGTCCACCAAACCAGCGAGTTGCGGGTATTGCCGGGCAACGGGGAAGAGATTGGCCTCTTCCGCGGCGAAGTGATGTTGGATTTCCTGCTCGAAATGTTGCTGGATCTCCGCCTGCCACGCTTCCAATTCCTCGGCAGTAGAAAGCGCGGCCCGGTTGATGCGCACGCAGAGTGCAAGGGCATGCTGGTGCTGACGGGAAAGCGGGACGAGACTTTTGTCGCGAAGCATAGAGCAATTATCCGATAGTCCGCCGTTCCCTGCTCTCCGCAAGCGCGGGTGCCTTGGACTTCGTCAACACTCGGAATGGGAATCACGGACGCCCTGTTAGTCTTGTCCGTCCGTCTATGCTTTACTAATTCCCTTATACGCTTGAGAATAGAAAGTTCGCCTGCGACCAAATTTTCCGTTCGTGCTTTGCACGTACGGCTCAGACCGCAGGCGCAGGAGCCCTCATATGCCGGCAACCGGTGAACTCATCCGCTTGATGAACTATGTGGACGACATCAACGCCACCCTTCGGCGCATCAGTTCGACCATCGGGACCATGACGGACGAAGAGCGTAAGCGGCTGTCCGAATACATGGGTTCTGCGGTGGCGGGAATGAAAGACGTGCTCCAGCACCTCGAAAAGGACGGACGGTAGTGGCGCAGGTGGCGACCATCGCCGTAATCGGCGCTGGCACCATGGGCCGCGGAATCGCCCACGCGGCGGCCCTGGGCGGCTACCGCACCATCCTGGAAGATATCCTGCCGAATGCGTTGCGCCGTGCAGAGTCGGAGATCCGCGCCAACCTGGACAAGGCAGTCGAGATTGGCAAAGTCGCGGCCAGCGACGCGCAAGCGGCCTTTGCCCGGCTCGAGTACGCCGGTTCCGTGGAGGAGGCAGCGCGGCAGGCTGACCTTGTCATTGAAGCGGTCCCGGAGGAGATGGAGTCGAAGATTGAGATCTTCACCCTACTCGACAAGATTTGCCGTCCCACGACCATTCTTGCTTCCAACACCAGTTCCCTGAGCCTGACGGAGATCGCGAGCGTTACCTACCGAGCCAAGAAAATCGTCGGTATGCACTTCTTCAATCCCGTTCACAAGATGAAGTTGCTGGAGATCGTGCGCGCGCTCGAAACGGACGACGACACGCTGGCTACGGCGGTGGATGTGGGTGCGCGTATGGGCAAAGAAGTTATCGTCATCAAAGAGTCGCCGGGCTTCGTGACCAGCCGCATCAACGCGATGATCGGAAACGAAGCGTTCTACATGCTGCAGGAGGGCGTGGCCAGTGCTGAAGACATCGACAAGGCCCTCAAGTTAGGGTTGAACCATCCCATGGGGCCATTTGAGTTGGTCGATCTGGTCGGACTGGACACACGTCTGCACATCCTCGAATACCTGCACAAAACGCTGGGAGAAAAATTCCGGCCGGCGCCGTTGCTGGTGCAGTATATAAAGGCAGGAAGGCTGGGACGAAAATCCGGACGCGGAGTGTTCGAGTACCCCGAGCAGGCGACGAGGGCCGCCACACACGAAGAGCCATCAACGGTTGGGCGTCGATCCTAGTCGACCGGGAGATTCTGTACTGAAGACAGGGCCTCTAGGCGGCCCTTCTTTTCCTGTGTTCTGCGGCACGCCGGAACAGCTTGCGCAAAAACTCCGAAAAGCGGCTTAGTTTTGAAAGGGCGCGCCTTCAGGCGCGCCGTAAGGCTCATGTATTCAGTGCGGCTTTGGCCACCGAGGTTCGCGCTCGGCGATCAAAACGACTTTTTCCGCAGCCTCTGAAGGCGTGTCCTGATACAAACCTCCGACCGAACCAGTGAAGTAGGTCACATAGAACAAATTGAAAGGGCCTTCTCGCTTTGCGAGACAGCCCTCCCTTCGTGATGCGCACTACTTGTTGATGTCATCCTTCGCTTCCAACCGTTTGATGAATGCCTCAATAAACGGCCGGTTCGTTTCGGGAGCCCCTGCCTCCGCGATCTTCATCTCTTTGAGCGCGTTGGCGAAGTCGCCTTGTGACGAATACACGCGCGCCATGCCCGAGTGCGTGAACCACATGTCCGGATGGTCCTTCGCGTTCTTGCGCCAGACCGCGAAGGCTTCGTCGTCCTTCTTCTGTCCCTTCAATTGAAAAGCGTACTGATGAAGCTGCTGCGGCGATGCCTTGGCGAGCGCCTTATCCAGATAAGTCTTCGCCTCGTCCTTCTTGCCCATCGCGTCGAGAATCTGGGAGCGGGTCATCAGGTTGTCGTAGCGCTCCTCAACCTGGATAGAGCGATCCTCATAGCGCAAGGCTTCGTCGAGATTGGTCTTGTGCGCCAGCAGGTAGTTGGCGGCATCGTCCCACCCGTCCCAGGTGTATTGCGAGAGGCCACGCAGCTGTTTGTGCAGGCTTTCCTCCACGATCTCATTCACGTTGACTGAAACCTTGAACGGAACCGCGACCTTCTCCCAGCGCATCGTCACCACCCCGGAGTTCTCCGTCGGTTCGTCGATGTCGTACCCCAGGGCTTCGTGGAAATCTGTCGGGTGCGGCTTGACCGTTACTCTGAGGGCGTCTTCTGATTCTTTGTAAGTGAAGCTGCCCCAGGCAGACGAGACTTTCGAGAAGATGACAGTCCACTGGTCTTCCGCAGGAATCATGTGAAGGCCGTAGACGCCAGCGTCGAGCGGTTTACCCTCGACGCTCACCGGGTCAGTGAACTGGATGGTGGTGTTCTCGTTGGCCCCCGCCCGCCAAACCTGTCCGTAAGGAACAACCTTCCCCCAGATGGTGCGGCCCTTCACGAGGGGCCGATGGTAGTTGATGGTGATGTCGGTAATGCCAATACGTTGCGTGACCGATGCCCGCTGACTGTCGCGGGGAATGTTCATCTGGGTGGATTGGGCGAAGCAGGTGGAAATCGCGAACAGCACAAGAAATCCAAGTGCAATGGGCGAACGGCGTTTGTTCATGGGGATTCCTCCTTTAGCGGTATGGAAAATGACAATGGAAGTTTTAGTGAGACCAGAGACCGGCGACGAACACGAGGTGCTTAGACTGCGCTATGTGTGACAACGTGAGCACCGAGGATGTGAAAAATGGTGCGAGCAATGGCTGGCACACAATTGGCAGCAACAGCAAACATCCAGACAGAACTGTCTTGGGCTGCCAGAGGCTAACCAATTGACGGAGAAGGGCGTCTAACGGTCGGGGAATCCTCCGGATTGCGGAACTTTCCAGTAGGGCCCCACGTATCTAAAACCATCTGACAGCGGGCGGGACATGAGACCCCCTGCCCGACCTGAACCCGGGGCCCCCAACCGCTGCCCGGTGGCTTGGGGGCACACCCCTTTTATGCGAATGTTGCTCGAAATCATCCGGCAGTCCTTGGCCACCTTGTGGGCGCACAAGCTGCGTTCCTTTCTGACTATGTTCGGGATTGCCTGGGGAGTGGGCTCGCTCTTGCTGCTGGTCGGGCTGGGCGAAGGATTCCGGAGCGGGCAGGCACGGCAACTGGCGACCCTGGGACAGGACATCATGTTCATCTTTCCCGGCCGGATTCCTGCGCTCGAAGGCAGCCTGCAATCAGGTCAGACCTATCACTTCACCTATGACGACTACCTGGTATTGCGGAACGAGGCGCACACCCTGCGCACGGTTTCCGCGGTAATCAATCGCGAGGACATCCGCGCGGTCAGCGACTACGGATCCACCAACGGCCAGGTGTTTGGCGTCGCCTCCGAGTACAACCAGATTCGCAGCGTTCCGATCGGTACCGGACGCTGGCTGAACGATCAGGACAATAGCGAGCACCGCCGAGTGGCGGTCGTGGGCTGGGAGTTGCTGAAGAACGTGTTTCCCGGTCGTCCCGCGGTGGGCGCGACCATGCTCTTGAATGGCATCCGCTTCGATGTGATCGGCGTGCTCGCCAAGGTCGGACAGGATGGCAACAACGGCACCAACGCCCGCATCTTCGTCCCCATCGAGACTATGCGCGAACTGTTCCCCTTGAAAGGGCAGAACGTAGAGAACGCGATTTCATTTATCAATTACCGGCCCTTGATCAAGGCCGAACACCTGGCAGCCAAGAACGAGGTGCATCAGATCATCGCCCGCCGCCACAATTTCAATCCCAAGCTTCAAGATGCCTTTGAAGACTGGGACACCATCGAAAATTCGCAAAAAGTCGACAAGATTTTCAACGCCATGGACTACTTCCTGGGCGTGGTCGGGTTAGTAACCCTCGGGCTAGGCGCGATCGGCATCATCAACATCATGCTGGTTTCGGTGGCGGAACGAACCAAAGAAATCGGATTGCGTAAGGCCCTGGGCGCGACCCACCGCAATATCATGACGCAGTTTTTCATTGAAGGAGCGTTTCTCACCGCATTCAGCGGGGGAATCGGGCTGGCTATCACCATCGCGTTTGTGACCGCGTTGGCGATGCTGCCCGCGCCCGAGGGATTCGACACGCCGCGAATTGTGCCGCTATCCGCGGTAGCCGCAATCCTGTCGTTGACCATCGCCGGGGTAAGCGCAGGACTATACCCGGCGCGCCGGGCCGCTTTGCTGCCTCCCGTCGAAGCACTGAGGCAGGAGTAAACGATGATCCCCGATCTGTTTCGGCAAGCCTACGAGGCGTTGCGGTTCAACCGCCGCCGTAGTCTGCTCACCATGCTGGGAATGGGATGGGGAATTGCGACGGTCGTGTTGCTGCTCGCCTACGGTTCCGGCTTCGAGCGCGGCTTGTGGGCAGCCTTTCGTTCGTTCGGCACCAATCTCGTATTCATATTTCCAGGGCGCACTTCGATGCAGGTGGGCGGCACCAAGGCGGGAAGCGAAATCCGCCTGACGATGAACGACGTGGAACACATCCGCGCAGAAGTGCCTTTACTGAAGCGGATGTCGCCCGAGGTCTTTAAGCAATGCAGCGTCGCCTATGGCACCCGCAGCGGGAACTACGCGGTGAGCGGCGTGTATGCGAACTACCCGCGCATGCGCCGCATGGAATTCGCCGAGGGAAGCGCGTTCAGCGAAGCCGATGACTTTACCCACACGCGCGTGGCCTTCATTGGGGCAGACGTCAAGCAGAAACTTTTCTCCGGACAGAATGCGATCGGCGAAAGCATTCGTGTGGACGGGATCTCTTATCAGATCGTGGGCATCCTGAAGCACGTGATCAACAATAATGACGACAATCTGAATGGTCACGTCTACGTGCCCTTTAGCGGCATTAGCGACGTGAAGAACAACTATTATCTGAATTCCATCGTCATGGAGTACGAAGGCGACCATGATAAGGTCGTGAAGGCCCTGCGCGATTCGCTGGCCTTCCATCACAACTTCGATCCCAAGGACAAGCGGGCGGTATTTGTATTTGACGTCTTTGCCGACCTGCTCGACCTGCGCGTAATCACAACCGGAATCAAGATTCTGCTTGGCTTCATCGGCCTGCTGACTCTGGGCATCGGCGGCGTTGGGTTGATGAATATCATGCTGGTCTCAGTGACGCAGCGCACGCGCGAGATCGGCGTTGAGAAGGCTCTCGGCGCTCGCAAGTGGCACATCCTTTTCCAGTTCCTGTCGGAAGCGCTGGTGATCACCTTTCTGGGTGGGTTCGCAGGCGTGGCCTTGGCGTACCTGGTTTCGTGGTCGGTGGGATCGCTGACGCTCTGGAGTGCCTTCCTGGAGGACGCTAACGAGGGCGACATTCATCTGAAGATCGAAGCGAGCACGCTGCTTGCGTCGACGGTGATTTTGAGCTTCGTGGGGATTGTCAGCGGGATGCTGCCGGCGATTAAGGCGGCAAGATTGGATCCGATTGAAGCACTGAGGTATGAGTGAGGCTAATTTTGGCTGTGGGCTCTCGGCGCCGGGCTCTGGGCACGTTGCTCATAATTGTCGGAACGCCGACCGCCCCGTGGCTCCCGCGACAGCCCGATTGTTACCGCTGATAGGAAGAGCCGATAACGACCCGCAGCCCAAAGCCCGCTCTTCAGTCCTTCAGCAGTTGTCTCGCAATCACCAGCCTCTGAATCTCGCTTGTTCCCTCGCCGATGGTGCACAGCTTCACGTCGCGATAGAACTTTTCTGCCGGGTAGTCCTTGATGAAGCCGTAGCCGCCGTGGATCTGTACGCCTTCATTGGCACAGCGAACAGCAACTTCGCTGGCATAGAGCTTCGCCATTGACGATTCCAACGTCGTTTTCATGCCTGCATCTTTCATCGACGCGGCGCGCAAGGTCAGCAGCTTCGCGGCTTCGATCTCGGTGGCCATATCCGCCAGCTTCCACTGAATCGCCTGGAAATCGCTGATAGCTTTGCCGAACTGCTTGCGCTCCTTCGAATACTTCAGCGCAGCCTCGTAGGCGCCTTCGGCCATACCCAACGACAAGGCAGCGATGGAAATGCGGCCGCCGTCGAGAACGCGCATGGCGTCGATGAAGCCGTCGCCTTCGTGGCCGACCAGGTTTTCGGCCGGCACGAAGCAATCTTCGAAAATCAATTCGGCGGTATCACTGGCACGCAAGCCAAGCTTGTTCTCTTTCTTGCCAGGACGGAATCCCTTGGTGTCTTTCTCGACGATGAACGCCGAAAGTCCGTGGGTGTGAGCCGCGCGGTCGGTGACCGCGATCACGACCAGCACATCGGCATAGTGACCGTTCGTGCAGAAGGTCTTGGTGCCACTCAGCACCCAGCCGCCCTTCGCTTTTGTGGCGGTCATGCGCGCGCTGCCTGCGTCCGATCCGGAAGAAGGCTCGGTCAACCCCCAGGCGCCGATATACTCCCCAGTCGCGAGCTTCGAAACATACTTCTTTTTCTGCGCTTCATTTCCCGCCAGGAAAATGTGATTCGAGCACAGCGAAGTATGCGCGGCGACAATGATGCCGACGGAGCCGTCCACGCGCGAAAGTTCCTCGATGGCGGTGACGTACTCGACATAGCCCATACCCGCGCCGCCGTACTCCGCCGGAAAGACCGTGCCCAGCAGGCCGAGCTTGCCCAGTTCCTTAATAGGGCCCAGGGGGAATTCGCCCGCCTCGTCCCACTTCATGACATTGGGTGCGATCTCGCACTCGGCGAACTCACGCACGCTCTTTTTCAGGTGCAGCTGTTCTTCATTGAGTTGGAAATCCAAACACGTCCTCCGGTTCCTAAACTGTCTTGATCTTGTCGACCGGGCTTGGGAACTCTGGCGGCCGAGCCGCAGAGGGAATATCTTGATTAGAGCATGACAACGCGAGAGGGAAAAGTTACGGTTGGAGCGTGAATGCAAACTCGCGGGAAGCCGCATGAACAGCGGGTTTGAGCGCTACTTCGAGGGTGGGACCAACCGACCGAACGGTTTGAAGAAAATTACCGTTAGTCAAATTTTTCCTGAACGTGCGCCGGAATGTTCGGCTCGACCACAAACTTCTCGAACACCTCGTTGGAAAGCAGCCGTCCCCGCTGGGTGAGGCGAATGCGGTCGCCATCGCGTTCGAGCAATCCATGACCCACGAAATCCCGAATTGTCGATTCATGCTCGGCCACCGCCCGAAGGCCGAATTCGGCAATGAGTTCGCGTAAGTCCGTCCCTTGCGTGAGGCGCAAGCCCAGAAAGAAGGCCTCTTCCAAGGCTGATCCAGCGGAAACTTCGGTGCGATTCAAAGGTGCACCCGCAACATATCGGTCAAGGGAGTCTGCCGTCGAGAAGCGCACTGCTTTCAATTCATCGCCAGCGGCCGGCAGCATCGAGTGGGCGTCCACTCCGAATCCCAAGTATGGCTTTCGCGTCCAGTACTTGAGGTTGTGGCGCGATGCGCAATGCTCGCGCGAGAAGTTTGAAATCTCGTACTGGTGTATTCCTATCGCCTCCAACTGCTCGCACGCCCTAACGTACAGATCGGCAGTCAACTCGTCGTCCGGCACGAAGTGCGCATGATACTTCGTTCCACCGGCAATCAGTTCGCGCCCCAATCGTGAATCCTCGTCGACCTCCAGCATGTACACGCTCACGTGCGGTGCCCCGGTAGCGATGGTCTCTGCCAAAGAAGCTTGCCAACTCTCGACCGTCTGATGAGGCAGGCCCGCGATCAGGTCAATATTGATGTTCACGACACCCGATCCCCGCAAACGCGCGATGTCCTCGAGTACGATCGCCCGCTTGTGCAGCCGACCGACCGACGCAGCCTCCTGATCCACAAATGATTGCACTCCCAGGCTGACCCGATTCACCCCGCACTTCAACAACGTGTGGAGGACCGGCGGCGTCAACGTTCCGGGCGCGCACTCCACCGTGATTTCTGTCTCCGGCAGTAGACGAAAATTTTGCCGCACCGTGACAAACAGGCGCTCCAGTTGCTGGCAATCTAGTATCGTAGGCGTTCCACCGCCCAAGTAGATGCAATCGACCTCCGATTCGAGGCGACCTCCCATCTGTTCGGCGGTCTGTGCGGTACTATGTATGTCCGCGCACACGCGGTCTACGTAGAGGTCGAAGGCGGCGCGCGAAAATACGTCGGACGCGAAGTTACAGTAGGTGCACTTCGTGCGACAGAAGGGAACCGAAATATACAGGCCGAGAGACATCCCCATTGATTATCCCACTCCGGTCTTGGCCGCGGGTTTCATTTGCAACAGGCCGCGCCGCCTCCACATCTGACTGAAGCTCGCATGTTCCCTCGCGTTGTGATCACCGGCATGGGCGTCGTCAGCCCGAATGGCATCGGTAAAGATGCCTTCGCGCGTGCGGTTCTTGCGGGCACCTCCGGCGTAAAGCGCATTTCACGCTTCGATCCCTGCGGCTTGCCCGTGCACATCGCCGGCGAGATTCCGGAATTCGACGAGTTAGCCTGGGTCGATCCCCGCGAGCGAAAGCACGTATCCCGCGTCGTTCCGCTGGCGGTCGCAGCCTCTGCGGAAGCGCTACAGGATGCTGGACTGGATCACGGCACGATGTCACTTGAGGAGCAGCGCAAGATAGGCGTCATTCTGGGCTCGGGCGGAGGCGCGCAGGAATTTTCCGAGGAACAATACCGGCTATGGCATTCCGGACACGTCAAGCAAGTCAGCCTCTTCTGCATCCCCAGCGGCACGATGGGGACGATTTCGAGTGAAGTGTCCATGCGCTTCGGCTTCCGCGGCTATAGCCACGTGGTCACCGCCGGCTGCACCTCTTCGAGTGACGCGCTCGGGTATGCCTACCAGCACATTCAGGCGGCCGTGCAGCCAATGTTCCTGGTGGGTGGGGTGGACGCGCCGATCACGCCCGGAATCATCAAGGGCTATTCGCTGCTACGCGCCCTGACCCAGTCCTGGAATGACCAACCCGAGCGTGCCTCGCGGCCGTTCTCCGCCGATCGGGATGGTTTCGTGCTGGCCGAGGGTTCCTGGATGTTCGTGCTCGAGGAGTACGAGCACGCCCGCGCGCGCGGAGCGCGAATCTATACGGAGATCGCCGGATACGCCGCCACCTGCGAGGCGTTCCATCGGGTGCGGATGAGCGATTCGCCGGAGGAGCCGGCCCGCGCGATTACGCTGGCGCTTGAGGAAGCGCGCCTTGCTCCGGAGGACATTCAGTACGTGAATCTGCACGGCACTTCCACCGAGATGAATGATCGGGTCGAGACACAGGCGCTCAAATTGGCGTTGGGACGCCACGCGAGCAAGACGCCGATGTCGGGCCTGAAGTCACAGATTGGCCACGCACAGGGCGCCTGCGGTGCCGCAGGGCTGGCGGCCACCCTGATCGCGATGCAGCAGGGCCAGATCCCGCCCACCATCAACCTTGACCAGCCCGATCCACACTGCGACCTGGATTACGTTCCGGATTCCGGCCGGAAAGCGCAAATCGAACACGCCGTCTGCAACTGCGTGGGGTTTGGGTCGAAGAACTCGGCGCTGGTGCTGCGTAACGTCGCGTAGACGGGTCGAAAGTCGCAAGTCGTCGGTCGTCAGCAATTTCCATCCTTCCCTGGCCCTTCGCCATCTATTACTCTTGGTTTTGTCGCGCGCGTATGGCTCAGGAAGAAGAGATACTCGGAAAAGCCTATGACAGCCGCCTGATGCGAAGGCTGCTGACCTACCTGGGCCCCTACAAGTGGCAGGTGGCGATCGCCCTGGTGTCGATCGTAATCAAGGCCGGACTGGACGTCCTGGGGCCATTTCTGACCAAGACCGCCGTGGACAAGTATCTTTATCGCCTTCCGGGGAACCGGTCGATTCTGGATGGCTGGTTGAGTTCTGAGCCGATGCTGGGTGTCGCGCAGGTGGCGACTCTGTATCTGGGAACATTGGTATTCAGTTTTTTCTGTGAGTTCCTGCAGACCTACTACATGCAGTGGACCGGCCAGAAGGTGATGTTCGATCTGCGTAGCCAGATCTTCCGGCACCTGCAGCGCATGCACATCGGCTTTTACGACAAGAATCCCGTGGGACGGCTGGTCACGCGGGTCACCACCGACGTGGATGCACTCAACGAGATGTTCACGGCCGGGGTAGTGTCCATTTTCGAAGACGTATTTGTGCTGGTGGGCATCCTGGCCATCATGGTAGCCATGAATTGGAAGCTCGCCCTGGTCACTTTTTCGGTGATCCCTTTCATCTTTTGGGCGACCATGATCTTCCGCGTGAAAGTGCGCGATTCCTATCGCCGGATTCGTGTGGCCATCGCACGCATCAATTCCTACCTGCAGGAAGCGGTCTCCGGAATGCTGGTGCTGCAACTTTTCAATCGTGAAAAACGCGCCTTCCGGCAGTTCTCCGATATCAATGCGAGCCACATGGAGGCATTCAAGGACGCCATTCTGGCCTATGCCGTTTACTACCCGGTCGTGGAGATCCTGTCGGCTGTGGCGGTGGCCGCGATCGTCTGGTTCGGAGGAGGCCACGTAATCCAGGGCATCACCACCACCACGGTGACCATCTACCGCACGCCGCACTTCCTTGGGCTGCATCTGGTTCCAACCCTGACGACGATCGGTGTGCTGGTTGCGTTCATGCAGTACGCCCAGCGTTTCTTCCGTCCGATTCAGGATCTGAGCGACAAGTACAACATCCTGCAGGGAGCGATGGCCTCAAGCGAGCGCATTTTCAAGTTGCTCGATACGCCGGTGGACATCGAGTCTCCGGCGATAACGAAGAAGCCGGAGGGGCCGGGTCGGATCGAGTTCGACCACGTGTGGTTCAGCTACGGAACGCGAGGCACGGCCGCGGACACGCTGGCCAAGGCTGGGGGGACGGGCGTCGTGCCGGGCCCGGGCGAGCCAACCTCGCCTTCTGAAGAGCCCGACTGGGTGCTGCGCGATGTTTCGTTCACGCTCGAGCCGGGCCAAACCATCGCCATTGTCGGCCATACCGGCGCAGGTAAAACTACGCTCATCTCGCTCCTGCTGCGCTTCTACGACGTGCAGCAAGGGGCAATCCGCATCGATGGAGTCGAAATCAAGGACATGGACCTCAATGAGCTGCGGCGGCGTTTCGGCGTAGTTCTGCAAGATCCATTCCTGTTCAGCGGTACGGTGGGCGGAAACATCCGCCTGGGATCGGACTGGATCGCTGACAAAGATGTGGAAAAGGCCGCGGAGGAGGTGAATCTCGCCGATTTCATCCGCACGCTGCCGGGAGGTTTCGGCGAAGAGGTGCGCGAGCGAGGCTCCACGCTTTCCACCGGGCAGAAGCAATTGATCTCGTTTGCTCGGGCGCTCGCGCACAATCCCCAGATCCTGATCCTCGACGAAGCCACTTCGAGCGTCGATACCGAAACCGAGTTCCGCGTGCGCGACGCGCTCAGCCGCATGGTCGAAGGCAGAACGTCGTTGGTGATCGCCCATCGTCTTTCCACCGTGCAGCGGGCCGACAAGATCATCGTCATGCACAAGGGTAAAGTCCGCGAGATGGGCACGCATCAGCAATTGCTGGCGCAGCGCGGCATCTATTACAAGCTTTACCAGTTGCAGTACAAAGATCAGGAAATGCCCGCATCGTTGTCTGCCCTGCCCCAGCCCACGGCAAGCGCGGACGACTAGTCACCCCATCGGAGTAAGCCAGTGCCTTTACAATCCTCTCGTGCGAATCCTGATCTCGGCCGGAGAGGCTTCCGGTGAAATGTACGGCGCGCAACTCATTGAAGCTCTCCTTCGTCGCAATCATGGGCTCGAATTCTTTGGGGTCGGGGGACCACGCATGCGCGAAGCTGGTTGCGACACGGTTGTCGACGCCAAAGATCTCGCGGTGGTGGGCATCACCGAAATCCTCAGTCACCTTCCCAAAATCTATGGCCTGTTCCACAACCTGATCCGGGAAACCGAGCGCCGAAAGCCTGATCTTGCCATCGTCATCGATTCGCCCGCCTTCAACTGGCGCGTCGCCCGGCAGATGAAGAAACGTGGCATTCCGGTGGTGTATTACGTGGCGCCGCAGTTCTGGGCCTGGCGGCAGGGACGCGTGAAGCTGCTGCGCAACTACGTCACGAAGGCCCTGGTAATTTTTCCGTTCGAGGGGAAGTTTTATCGCGATCGCGGTGTGGACGCCATTTTTGTTGGACATCCCCTAGCCGAGCTTGCGGAGCCGGTTATCTCACGTTCCGCCTACGCTGGCCATCATCATCTCGATCCCGCCAAACATTGGATCACTCTGATGCCCGGCAGCCGCGCGAAAGAAGTTCGCATGAACCTGCCCACGATTCTGGAGGCGGCCGCCCAGCTGGGAACAGGTTATGAATTTCTGCTGCCCGTGGCCCCAACCCTCGCACCATCTTTCCTGCAGGAGATGACCGCAGGCCGAGGTATCACCCTGGTTCCGGAGTCGCTCCCGGCACTGCGGCACTCGCGCGCGGGGATCATCGCCAGCGGAACGGCCACGGTCGAGGCAGCCATGATGTCGACACCGTTCGTCATGGTCTATCGCGTCTCGCCGCTCACTTACTGGCTGGGAAAGCCGCGCATCAAGGTTCCGCGCTTCGCCATGGTTAATCTCATCGCGGAGCATGAGGTTGTTCCAGAACTTGTGCAAGCCGATTTTGCGGCGGAGCAGGTCGTTTCAAAACTGAAGCAGATCATTCCAGACGGCTCGCCTCGAGAGAACATGCTGCAAGGCCTGGCGACCGTCAAAGCCCGACTGCACATGGTGGATAACGAACCACACCGCTCCCCAGCCGACCGCGCGGCGGAGGCAGTTTTGGCCCTCTTGCCGAGGGACTGCTGAGACCGGAATCTGGTCCAGTTCATGGGATTGGAGGCTGCACCCCGTGTCTGACCATGGGGTGAGTGCTACGCTCCGCAGGTGGGGATGCCGGTTACTCCATCGGAACTGTCTCATGTGTCAAAATAATGCCTGCAAAAACCTCTGGGCCCTTGTCCCCCCAGCATCTTTTGCGTAAGAATCTTCATCATAGGACTCAGGGCTTAATTCCAGGAGATTGCTTTAGATGCGTTTTTCCCGTCGGCGCTACTGCCAGGCCCCGAACCGTGGCTTGCTGTGCCTGTTGCTGTGTTTTCTATCCCTGCCCGCTTGGGCGGTGGAAAAGACGCGCCTCCGCGTCGACGACTACCAGATCGAGGCCGATCTCAACCCTCACAGCCACAAGATCAACGCCCGGGCCAAGGTGAAGTTCACAGCCCTGGACGACCTAAGTGTGGCGACGTTCGAGCTGAACAACGCCCTCCGGCTCACCAAGGTCACCGACGCCAACAACAAGACCCTTTCGGCCGAGCGCGTCACCCAGGACTCGAGCGTGCGTATCCCGCTGACCGCTGGGATGACCAAGGACTCCAGCGCAACCCTGACATTCGAGTATGAGGGCGTGCTCGATTCCGCCGACGAGAGCCCGGTGCAGGGACTGAAGCTGGCCTCGATCGGCGACGACACCACATACTTGCTGTATGCGAGTCGCTGGTTTCCGGTGAACGGATACGGACTGAACCGCTTCACGTCGACCATCAGCATCACGGTTCCGGCACACATGGTTGCCATTGGCAGCGGCACGATGACCGTCGCCGATAGCGCGGCCTCGAAGAGGACTCCAGGCGCCTTGGCAGGAAAGACGTACACGTTCATGAGTGACCGGCCGAGTTTTCCGGGCACGATCATCGCGGGGGTGTTCCAGGAGAGCAAGAGCGAAGATGCCGGCGTCGACCTGCACGTATTTTTCAAGCCACTGCACCAGAAGTTGGCGGCGGACTACACCAATGCGGCCCTCAAGGAATTCACCTATTACATCACCGCCTTCGCTCCGCTTCCATCGCCCACGCTGCGAGTAGTCGAGCTGCCCGACGACACAATCCCTACCGCATGGGCTCCCGAGTTGGCTGCCATGGCCAGTCGCACCATCACCGACAAAACCAATTACCGCCTGCTCGCCAACACGATTGCGCACCAGTGGTGGGGTAGTTCGGTGTCCCCGGCGTCCAAGGACGACTGGTGGATCACCGATGGCTTCTCCCGCTATTCCGAGGCGATGTACGTAGAGCAGGCCGCGGGCACGATGGGCCTGGAAGAAGCAGTCAAAGACATGTCGGTGGGCGCGCTCGCTTACGATACGGTGCCTTTGTCGAGCGCCAACAAGCTCGATGTCTTCTCACCCGAGTTCCAGACCTTGGTGACTGACAAAGGTGCGATGATTCTGCACATGCTGCGTTGGGTCACGGGAGACGCGAAGTATTACCAGACGATGCGGACGTTTGCCACCACCTATGCCGGGAAGTCAGCCAGTATTGCCGACTTCCAAGCGGTCGCTGAGAAAAACTACGGCGACAAGCTGACGTGGTTCTTCACCCAGTGGCTGGATTCCACCGGAGCGCCGGAGTTCAAGACCAAGTACACCGTCTACCGCTTGGGCAATAACAAGGGATTCCGCGTGGTGGGCGAGGTCGCGCAGGATCTCGATCTGTTCCGCATGCCGGTCGATCTGAAGATCGATACCGACGGTAAGACGGAAGAGAAGCGCATCGAAGTTGTCGGCACGAATTCTCCGTTCAGCATCGAAACCTTCGGCAAGCCGCGGCGCATTGTCGTCGATCCCGACAACCGTGTGCTCAAGAACTCGGGCGACGTTCGTATGCGGGCGTCGATCACGCGGGGGCAGGCGCTCATCCAGCAGAACGATCTGGCGGGTGCGCTGGTGGAATTCAACAAAGCTCTGGACGCGAACAAGAACAGCTCGCTGGCGCACTATCGGGTGGCCGAGGTGTTCTTCCTGCAGAAGAATTACCAGGCCGCTGCCAATGCCTACCGCGAGTCGTTGAATGGCGATGGCGAACCGCGCTGGACCGAAGTTTGGAGCCATATCCAGCTGGGCAAGATCTTCGACATTACGGGCCAGCGCGAGCGTGCGGTCAACGAATACCGGCAGGCCCTGCAAACCAACGACAACACCCAGGGCGCCGGCGACGA
>UEXW01000212.1_pt1 | contig 57884 bp, 40 predicted proteins | sample 4301151 | NCBI WGS metagenome assembly UEXW01 (sample SAMEA4773176, study PRJEB27434) | metagenome | biome: 2259; feature: agricultural soil; material: soil | place: USA | collected 2014-09 | depth 0.25 m | reverse complement strand
CACCGCCTGACCGAAATTTTCAGGGCAGGTTGTCAAAGGGACTCTCACCCTCAAGCTGTCGGACATGCTCGGCACACAAAGAGAACGCCGCCCGAGGTCGGGTGGCGTTTTCGTTTTGGTCGCCGGTCATTCAGCCCGTCTGGTTGCGGATAGTCTGGGGGTCGCCATCTGTTGAAGACTGACTTGCGACTAAAGGCTAGACACTAACTCGCCGCTTCATTCTCCTTCTTCTTCACTCGCACGACGGTGACCTTGGAAAATCCCTCCTCGAAGGTCGGTGGCTTCAACTTGGCAGCCATCCTTCGCAGGACGTCCTCGCCCACCACTCGCTCCCGGCGCTGGTTGCGCTCCAGGCACACTTCAACCGGCACATCAAAGAAAACCGCCTGCACCTCGTATCCGTAGTCCTTCGCCAGCTTGATCCAGCTGTGGCGCTCGTGCGGTGTGAGGTTCGTGGCGTCTACGTAGTTGAGCGGCCGCCGCGCGATAAGTCTGGCTTTCAGCATCGAGCGCAAGTTGGAAAACACCAGGTCCTGGAAGCGCTGCTCTTGTGCATCATCAAACAGCAGCATGCGCAGCAGGTCGCTGGAGAGCGGCGTGATGTTGTGCCGCTTGAACCATGAGCTTTTGCCGGAACCGGGAAGTCCGATGGCCAGAACTACCGCACCTTTCGGCGGACGAGGCGGCACAGCCGGAACCGGTTGCATCGCAACCGGCTCGGCGTCGGCTTTGGGAGTGACGGGCTCTGCCGTCTCGACAGGCGGCGCTTGTGTTGGCGCAGGTTTGGATCCGCCTCGGCCTCGTCCCCCTCGACTCCTGCGGCGGCGAGGACGCGCAGCTGGCTTGCCGGAGGACCCCTCCTGGGCTCGGGACTGCCCGACGGGTGCCTCTGCCGCAGGCTCCGGTTCCGGCACAGCCGAGTCCAGTTCCGGTTCGGGCTCCTGCCGATCAGCATCCGGCGCGGGAGCATTCTCCGCCTCAAAGTACGCGGGCTGCAGAGGAGCTTGTGCAGGTTCGCTGCTGCTGGTTTCCTGGGATTTTTTGCGGCGCTGCAGGCGCTCGCGCATCCATTTGCGCATGTACGGTTTGTAACACGATGACAGCTCTGGGGCAATCCGCAAGCCGCCGTTTCGAACCACGACTGCCAGCCTCGGCATACAATAAAATATGACTTCTCCCGTACCCCCCGAGATCCATGGCAAGAAATATGTCAGCCTCGCGACGTTCCGCAAGAACGGCCTCGCTGTGCACACGCCCATCTGGTTTGCGGAAGAAAATAACAAGCTGTACTTCATGACTCGCGACGACTCGGGCAAGTACAAACGCATTCGAAACAATCCGCAGGTGAAAGTCGCGCCCTGCACCATCCGAGGAAAGATCATTGGCCCGGAGTTCCCGGCACGCGTGCGCGTCCTTCCGCCCGAAGATCGGGAACATGCACGGCAAGCGATCCGCGCCAAGTACTGGCTGGCGCGCGTCCCTTTCTTGTGGAGTAGGACGAACGCGTTTCTCGAAATCACGCTCTAACGCCCAATACCCATTGCCGGTCGCAGGTCACAAGTAGACTGTGCGGTCCATCATTTACGCTGACTCGCTTCGCCTGTTACCATCAAAGGTTTACTGAAGGCGCCCAGTCGTTTCCATGGGGATGGCTTCATAACTTTACGGAGGAGAAATGGCAATTAAAGTCGGTATTAACGGCTTCGGACGCATTGGCCGCAATGTTCTGCGCGCTTCGTTGCAGGATTCCAACCTCGAGTTCGTAGCCGTCAACGATCTCACCGATCCTAAGACCCTGGCCCACCTTCTGAAGTATGACTCGGTGCTGGGAAACCTGCCCAATAAGGTTTCGGCGGGCGCCGACAGCATCACGGTGGACGGCAAGACTATCAAGGTGTTTGCTGAAAAGGATCCGGCCAAGTTGCCTTGGGAATCCGTGGGCGCGCAGGTGGTGCTGGAATCCACCGGCCGTTTTACAAACGCCGAAGATGCCAAGAAGCACCTCCAAGGGCCAGTGAAGAAGGTCATTATTTCTGCTCCCGCCAAGAACGAGGACATCACGCTGGTGCTGGGCGTGAACCATGAGAAATACGATGCTGCGAAGCATCACATCATCTCCAATGCGTCGTGCACGACCAACTGCCTGGCACCCATCGCCAAGGTGGTGCACGACAACTTCAAGATTGTCAGCGGCACAATGACCACCATCCACTCCTACACCAACGACCAGGTCATTCTCGATTTCCCGCACAAGGACCTGCGCCGGGCGCGGGCCGCTGCTGTGTCCATGATCCCGACGTCAACCGGAGCCGCCAAGGCGCTGAAGCTCGTGATTCCAGAGCTGGCGGGCAAGCTCGATGGCTTCGCCATGCGGGTGCCGACCCCCAACGTCTCGGTGGTGGACCTGGTGGTGTTTGTCGAGAACAAGACTTCGAAAGAAGAAGTCAATGCGGCGTTGCAGAGGGCCTCAGAAGCTGGGCCGTTGAAGGGCTATCTCGGATACGAGGAGAATGAACTCGTATCGGCGGATTACAAAGGCAATTCGTTGTCTTCGATCGTGGACGCGCCCATGACGCTGGTGGTCGGCGGCATTTGCATCAAAGTGATCTCCTGGTATGACAACGAGTGGGGATACTCTTGCCGCGTTCGGGATCTGATCAACTACCTAGGCTCCAAGGGACTTTAAAACCATCGGGTCGGCAGCGCTGGCTTCCGGATGTCGAAGCTTCTATCCTCTAGGTGGCGGGTGAAATATCCGCCACCAACTCGCCAAGCCATCCGCAAAAAACGCGCTGCACGTTACTGAGGACCAGCCATGTCCAAGCTTTCGATTCGCGATCTCCCTCTGAGTGACCATCGTATCTTCATGCGGGTTGATTTCAACGTGCCGCTCGAAGACGGCCGCGTCATGGACGATACCCGCATCCGCGAGACCTTGCCCACCATCGAGTACGCCCTTCGCCATGGTGCACGCCTGATTCTTGCATCGCACCTCGGGCGTCCCAAAGGCAAGCCCAATCCGAAGATGAGCCTGAAGCCCGTGGCTGAGCGCCTGCGTATGCTGCTCGATCGGGAACTGGCCCGCGGCGAGAACGTGGGCTTCTGTCCGGAGTGTGTGGGCCCGGAGGCCGAAGAAGTTGCCGGCAAGCTCGAGAAAGGACAGACGCTGCTGCTGGAGAATCTGCGCTTCCATGCCCAGGAAGAAGCCAATGACGAAGCCTTCTCGAAGCAACTCTCACGTTTGGCGGAATACTACGTCAACGACGCTTTTGGAACAGCCCATCGCGCGCATGCCTCCACCGTCGGCATGACCAAGTTCATGCAGAAGGCCGCGGCGGGTCTGCTCATGGAGAAGGAACTGGAATACCTGGGTAAGGCGCTGCACCATCCGGAAAAACCGTTCGTGGCCATTCTGGGCGGCGCCAAGGTCAGCGACAAGATCCCGGTGATCACCAACCTTCTCGATAAAGTCGATTCCCTGATCATTGGCGGCGGCATGGCTTACACCTTCCTCAAGGCATTGGGGGAACATGTCGGGAAATCGCTGGTGGAGGAAGACAAGCTGGATCTTGCCAAGCATCTGTTGCAGGAAGCCAAGACCCGCAAGCTGAAATTCCTGCTGCCCGTCGATCACCTGGCCTCCGAAAAGATCGACGCCAATGCCCGGGTGACCAAGGTCGACCAGGGTCAGCCGATTCCAGCCAATCTCATGGCCCTTGATATCGGACCCAAGACCATCGAGATATTCGCCGAGGAGATTTCTCGGGCACGGACAATCCTGTGGAACGGGCCAATGGGGGTGTTCGAAGTCCAGCCGTTTTCCCGTGGCACTTTCAAGGTGGCCCAAGCGATCGCGGAAAATCCGGGCGCGACTTCGATTGTGGGTGGCGGCGATTCGGTCTCGGCGGTGCGCTCCGCAGGCGTTGCGGACAAGATGACCCACATCTCCACCGGTGGCGGAGCTTCATTGGAGTTTTTGGAAGGCAAGAAACTGCCGGGAGTCGATGCGCTCACCGACAAGCACTAAGCCAAGGACGCCCCGGTGAATGATTTCTCCGTCCGACTTTCCTTCGCAGGTGGCAAGTTGCTGGACCTTCACGGGCCTGCTGACATCACCAAGGAGGCGACTGAAGCGATCGTGAATGCCGCCAATTCGTCCCTGTTGGGCGGTGGTGGGGTGGATGGAGCCATTCACCGTACGGGTGGGCCTTCAATACTGAACGAGTGCAAGAAGATTGTCGCGGAGATTGGACATCTTCCGGCCGGCAAGGCCGTCATAACCACGGCTGGTAGGCTGGCGGCCAAGTATGTCATTCACACGGTGGGGCCAATCTACGGGAGCGGCGGCGAGGCCAAGAAACTCACTAGTTGTTACAAGGAGTCGATCCGTGTTGCCGATGACCACGGAATTCGCTCCTTAGCATTTCCCTCAATCTCGACCGGAGCCTTCGGCTATCCGGTTGAGGCGGCGGCTCAGGTAGCGGTGAAAGCGGTGATTGAAGCCCTGACCTCGGCGGGGCAAGTTATGCATGCGCGCTTCGTTCTCTTCGATAGCTACACTTTGAAAGCCTATGTGGATGCAGTCGACAAATTGCAGAAGCTACCCTTCTTATCTCCCCTGAAGATTGAGAGAGGATCTCCGTGAGAAAAAAAGTAATCGCCGCCAATTGGAAGATGTACAAGAACCCCGATCAAACCCGCGACTTCTTCCGCGACTTCCTGCCACTGGTCGCAGGACATGAGCGCGACGAGATCGTCGTCTGCCCGCCGTTTGTCGACATTCCGGCTGCGGGGGACGCATCGAAGGGATCGAATGTCGCTATCGGCGGCCAGAACGTTCACTGGGAGAAAGAAGGCGCTTTCACCGGAGAGATCTCCATCGGGATGTTGCGCTCCCTGGGCGTAACGCATGTGATCATCGGGCACTCCGAACGCCGGCAGTATTTCGGGGAGACCGATGACGTCGTCAACTTGAAGCTGAAGGCTGCTCTGGAAGGGGGCCTGCTTCCGATCGCCTGCGTGGGGGAGGTACTCGAGGAGCGCGAAGCCAATTTGACCGAAGACGTTCTGCGCCGCCAGTGCCTGCGGGCATTTCATGCGATCTCGGCCAAGAAAGCTGCCAAGTTGATCATTGCCTACGAGCCAGTGTGGGCGATTGGAACCGGAAAAACCGCCACCCCGCAGATGGCCGCTGACGCCCACGTGCTGATCCGCGCCGAGGCGGCCAAGGCCTTCGGACAGGAACACGCCGACAATCTTCGAATTCTCTACGGAGGTTCGGTCAAGCCGGAGAACTCGAAAGCCTTGATGGCGGAACCGGAGATCGACGGTGCACTAGTCGGCGGCGCGAGTCTCGATCCCAAATCGTTTGCGGCAATCGTGAAGTACTAAGAACCGGCATGTACAGTGGGCGTTCCCGCGCGCCTGCGCGACCACAGGCCCGTCCCTTCACGAACAAAGCCGAATCTTTATCCGGCAACCGCCTTCACGAAAATGTCATCCCGAGCAAGTGAGGCGCTAGCCATACGCATTCGAGGGATCTTGTGTTTGGCTGGAGAACCCGATACTTCTGCCCCACACATTCCACAAATCCCGAAGGGGCAGGGCGAAGCCCAACAAACCCCTTCCCTCCAACCCGCGACTTCTTACTGTACTGGGTCCGTCGCTACCGTGAGCGGCTTCCCGTCGAAGTGGCCCGGTAGCGGCAATCCAAAGAGCTTCAGAATCGTCGGCGCTACATCCACAATGCCAGGTTTCTCTTCCGCGATTTTGCGGTTGGAGAAGAGCACGCCCGGAACCAGCCGCGGATCGATGCAGTGATCGCCGCTCCACGCCTTCAGGTTGTCTTCGAAGATCTGGCCAGTGACTTTGCCCATCACCGAATCCCAGGACGCCCGGAAGCCGCCACCGTAGCCGACAATCAGATCAGGCGCATTGTCGACATAGGGACCGGCATATATCGCGTCGCAGTCAAACACGCCTGTGATCCCAATTCGTCCTGAGGCAGGATCCGCCAGTCCGTCCAGCCTGGTGCGCAACTCCTCTTTGAGAGCTTCCGCTTCATCTCCGGGCTGAACAATCCCTTCCCGCTCGCGTCCCTTGAGATTCAGATACAAGCCATTCAGTCCCATGGTGTAGGCGCGAGTACGGGACCAGTCGACATCCTCAAACCAGTCGCCGCTTTCACTTTTTCCGGATTTCAACGCCAGGTATCCGTTCTGGTGCAGCCACGCGTTCAGGTTGACGCAACGCGCAAACGACTTGAACCCGTGGTCGGAGACGACCAGCAGCAGAGTCTCTTCGTTGATTTGCTTCATCACCCGGCCGATCAGCGCGTCCATACGGATGTAGAGATTCTCGATCACATTCAGACGCTGATCGCGAGCCACCCCGCGGGCCGCTGGATGATCCTCTTCCAGGTAACGCCAGAACATGTGCTGCACGCGATCGGTAGTATCAAACACACAAGCGCACAGGCCCTGGCGCGTCTTATCGAGTGCGTCGAAGAGCATGCGCTCCCGATCATCGTGATTGGCGTAGCACTGCGCGAGAAAGGCGTCATCGTCCAGCACTTCTTCGTTGAGGGCCCACGTATCTTCGGCCAAGCCGAGCGTTGCGTAAGGGCCAAAAAGCTTGGCCAGATAGATGGAGTAGGTCACGGGATGGGAGATGGGAAGATCGGGCCGGCCCGGATCAATATTCACGGGCGTCACGTAAATCTCCACCTCAGGCGACACTTCCTTGAGATAGAAGCGGCAGATGCCACGTGCACTGAATCCAAGGCCCGCCTTGAACTTGATCGGAATCCAAGGAGAGTATTCGCCCACCTTCACGGTAAACTTTTCTGCGTCCACCGTGATACGAGCAAGCGCCTTCGTCGCGTCGGGGCGGATTTCAAAATCAACTCGCAATTCGCCGCCAGAGCCGCCCGAAAGTGGATCTTCCGGCCCAGGGATATGAGAGCGCAGGACCGATCCATTGCGCTCGATAGGCACGCGGACTCCACCCTCGCGAAATTTCTCACTGCTTTTCCGTGTCGTGCAAAGGCAAAACGTTCCCTGGCTGCCTTTCAAATCCGGCACACACATCCCCGACAGCAATACACCGGGAAACTTTTCCGGCGGAAAAGTTACGGGCACACGAATGACCGAACAAAAGATGCCTGACTTCCCAAGCCAGTGCCAGAACGGCGTTCCGCGCCTCATGCCCCTGATGACAGGCTTTCCCAGCGGGATCGTGTACTTGCCAATTTTCCAACTGCGCTTAGGCCGACGAATTTCGGCGGACGAAAGAAACGGGAGATAGGTACTGAGATCCCGTGCGAGGAAATCGTAGATATTGTGTTTGCCGGGATTCACACCCGTCATGAATGTGGACCACGCCACAGGAGAAATTGCAGGGAAGGTCGTACGCAATTTTCGGAAGCTTCCCTGCTCCTGCAGCTTCGACAAGTTCGGCAGCTTTCCTTCCGCGATGAATCTTGCGGCTAACTCCGGATCCATGCCGTCGAATCCCAGAATCACCGCACGCTTGATTTGCGCTTTGCCATAGGCCTTGCGGCGGCGAAAGGAGCGCAGCAGATGTCGAAACGGCCAAGTCAGAAACGCGTAAACCGAATACAAGAACGCGATGAAAAGCGTCCAGAACGAAGAGAGAACGGCAAAACCCGCGCCCGGACCTGCGTACGCTTCACTCCGCAATGGACACAGCAGGACCAGAGCGAGTATGACCGGGCATATCGCCAACCGATTGCGCTCGGAACGTGCCGCGAACCTCATATCTCGATCCCCAAAATGCTCTTGAACAGGAACCCTGCCACCAGCGAGAGCGCGAAAAACAGCCAAATCCAATTCCACTCGACTCCCACGAAAGAAATGGTGCGCGCAGGATAGCTTACTTCGATCGATTGCAGCGGGCTCCCCGTGGGCAAGGCAGGCTCACCGGAAATCAGCAATCGCTCCCAGAAATGTCCCTGCAGCCGAGCCGGGGAGATGCGCTCCAGCCCCTTTGAGGCTGACAGTTGCTTTGAAAAACCCATGTCGCCAGACCCCACGCGGACGTCGTAACTTCCCGGTTGCTTAGCAACAACTCTCCACACGACCTCATTCTCTGCCGGGATATGTACCGCCGCAGCGGTTATCTCCACACTTTGCGGTAATTGCAGCTCAATCGTGTCGAGGACTCTAGCATCCGCAGCGTGCGCTTTGATGAGAAACGGCTGTCCGGTTGACAACGGTGTCCACCCCAGGTACCGATCCAGTTGCACGATCAGTAATGTCAGCGGCAGCGCTACGAACAACAAGGGTCGGAAGGCCAGACGCAGATACCGTCCCGTGCCCCGCACAATGCGGCCGTACGAACTCAGCACGACCGGCAGTTGATCCTGAAACAAACGCACCGCCAGCAGGTGGGCTTTCAATTGATCCTTAGCGATACGGATTGCTTTCTGGTCCGATGTGTATCGGAAGACCACCACCATCAGAAATCCGACGACGATGGAAAGCACCATGACCAGCGCACCCGGCATACTGAGCGGGAAAGCAGTCAATAAGATTGCTCGGATTCCAACAATCGGGGTGAACGAGTCCATCGCCAGGAGTGATCGATCGGAATCTACTCGATGTAACCCAAGCCCTGCAGCCGTTTCTTGACCACTTCCTTGCTGGGCGCGCCGCCCTCGTCGGGCGGAAGGACTTTGTTGATTTCCTTTTCCAGCATATGAACCACGAACTCGTCGACCGATTCGTAGCCGCACACTTCGGCGCATTGTTTTGCTTTTTCCAGCAGTTCCCCTTCGATTTTGACCTTGTGGGACCCGAACATCATCCCTCCCGTTCCGTCGCAACCGATTCAATGTCCCGTGGTTCCAGCCTGGAACACGGGACGTCCCATCATATCCTTCGGCTGCGAGATTCCAAACTCGGACAGAATGGTGGGAGCAATATCGGTCAGAGCGGGCGTTGTGGCAGCGATTTTCCGATTGCTCAGCAGCACGCCCGGAACGAGGGTGAAGTCCATGCAGTGATCCCCGCTCCAGGGGTTGGTGTTGTCTTCCAGCACGTCGGGCGGGAACGCCCCCAGAATCGTCTTCCAGCCGGCGCGGTACCCGCGGTTATATCCCATGAGGAGATCCGGTCCTGCCTGCGCATACGGCCCTCGATAAACCTCACTGGCGACATCAATCCGCGTGATCACGGGAAGGCCTGTCAGGGGGTCTTTCTCTTGCAGGAGTTTGGCCTTGATCTCTTGAATCAGGGCGCTGGCCTCCGCTCCCGGCGACACAATCCCGTTGCGATCCCGGCCCCGCAGGTTAATGTAGAGTCCATTGAGACCCAAACCATAGGCGCGCGTTCCGCTCCAATCCACATTAGCCAGCGGCCCATTCGAACCTGGCTCTTCCTGGCCCTTGAGCTTGACGTAGCCATTATTCAACAGCCAGGTATTCAGATTAAAAGATCGGTAATAGGGAGCAAATCCGTGATCCGAGAGAATGAGCAGGGTTGTGTCCTTGTCGATTCTCGGCAACACTTCGCCCAGCACCTGATCGAGCTGCTGATAGAACTCCGCGATGGCTGATCCGTTCTGCGCGGCAAGAGAAGGGTCGTATCCCGGATGTTTCGCATCCATCAGGCGCCACAGCATGTGCGAATTCAGATCCAGGCTGGAGAAGTAGAAAAAGAAAACGCCCTGCTGGAACTTGGGAAACTCTGCCTCAAAAATGCGGCGATGCTCCGCGAGCACTGTTCTGGCTTGCTCCAAGTACTCCTTGTCATCCAGCACGCCGTCGGACAAGGCCTTGGTGTCCTCGGCGATTCCCTGCGTGTAGAACTCGCCCACTTCCTCCGCGAGCATCCGGGAATAGCTCGCTGGCGTTGAGATGGGCAAAGCAGGATTCGCCGGATCAATGTTCATGGGCGAAACGTACAGCTGAAATCGCGGGTGCGCCTGTTTCAAATAAAAACGGCACATGCCCTTCACATTTCCGAAGAATGGAATCAGCTGGAATTCGACCCGGACCCAGTCACTCCACTCCCCTTCCCGCAAAACGAACTCCTGACCCTGAACGGCAACTTTGGCAACAGCCGCCAGCGGGTCGACTGCAACCGTGAAAGGCTCAGTCGCGGGAGGAGAGTCCTTGCGAAAACCGTTGTCGGGCCCGATCAGATTCGCGATGACTTTCGAATTCTCCAGCTGTACGGGAACGATCTGCCCTCCTTCAACCGCCCCCACCACGGCTGTCGGATCATCGGTGTAAAAGGAGAACGTGCCATAAGTCCCCCGCAGGTCCGGAGTTCCCATGCCCGAAAGCGTCTGGCCCTTGGCGGGAACCGGCGGGAAGTTTGCCGGAATCCGAAAAATCGTATTCGGGACGCCGTGCTGGTCGAGAATCTCCCAGAAGGCCCGGCCCTTGCGAAGTTGTTCGGCGCTGCCGCCACCTAGCGGAATGACCCACTTGCCAAGGTGCATTGCATGCTTCGGACCCTCGACACGCGAAGTGGAGAAATAAGGCTGTAACGTCTTTGGATCGCGATGGATGAAATCGAAGATGCCGTGACCGCCAGCATCCATGCCCGTGATCAGACTTGACCATGCCACAGGACTCTGCGGCGGAATGCTGGTGGTAAGGTCGCGGAAGGAGCCCTGCGCGGATAGCGCCGCGAAATTGGGCATCTTACCTTCCTGCATGAACTGCCGCAGGAGTTGGGGATCCATGCCATCGATTCCAAGGATGATCAGCTTGTGACGACCCTGCCAATGGTGACGGGAACGCTCGCAGGCGGGCAAGGCAACGATGCCGGCCAGCAGCACTCCGGCTAGTAACCATGCGAATTTGTTCAGAGGCGTCGGCCCTCCCGCGTCCCCATCCACCCTGGCATTGTATCCAATGCGAGCGGCCGCGGATGGCCGGCAACACAGGAAGCTGTTAGCTCGCACGACTTCTTAAGAGAACTACCGAGGCATTACACTGAAATTCATGTTTCGCTCCCTGCTCTCCTTATTATTCTTAATTCTTGCGAATGGGATTTTGCTGCCTGCGCGATCGTCCGCGGCTGCCCAACCGAATATCGTTATCGTCACCCTGGAATCAACCCGCGCCGACCGAATGGGATTTCTGGGATCGCGCAGCGGGTTGACTCCAAATCTCGACGGGCTGGCGCGTCAGGGCATGGCTTTCGAGCGCGCCTATGCACAGGCACCGCTCACGGTGGTTTCTCACGCGACCATCCTGACCGGGACCTATCCCCAGACGCATCAGGTCAGTGAGCTAGCGACTCCTCTTAATACAGCACTTCCCTATCTTCCTGACCTGTTGCACGCCCGCGGATACCACACTGCCGCGTTCGTGGACTCCATTCAACTGGATCCCCGGAATGGTTGGGCTCCTGGGTTTGATCGCGGATTTGATCTCTACGATGCAGGCTTCGATCCGGGGCAACCGGCCCAGGAACGCAGGGCAGACCTGGTCGTGGCGCGTGCCGTGAAATGGTTGAGCGCCACACACGGCCCGATCTTTCTTTGGGTTCACCTTGATGGTCCTCACGGTCTTTCCGGAAGCTCATACGATCGGGCTGTCGCGTCAGCGGATGCGGCGCTGGGTAAGTTGATAGCAGCTCTACGTGTCCAGAAACTCTACGACGATTCGATCGTTGTGGCCTTAGCGGATCACGGGGAAAGCTTGGGCGCGCACGGAGAAGATACTCACGGAATTTTCCTGTACGACGAGACCATCCGCGTGCCACTACTGGTGAAGCTGCCCCAAAGCCAGTTGGCGGGAAAGCGCGTCAAGGGAAGGGTCCGTCTCCTGGACATTACCCCGACTGTGCTGGAAGCGGCGAGTGTAGCCGTGCCGTCACAAATGCAAGGCCAGTCGCTGGTGCGCATTGCCAAGACGAATCCTGATGCGGATCAACCAGTCTATTCGCGAAGTGATTTCGCTCAGCAAGTTTTCGGATGGAGTGCACTCGAATCTTGGCGCTCGGGAAAATACCTTTATGTGCGTGCTCCCAAACCCGAGTTGTATGACTTGTCAGCAGATCCCGGAGCGACGCACAATCTGGCGTCAGCGTCAAAAGCAACCCTAGCCACCATCGCTGCGCAACTCGAGGCTTTTGATAGTCACTTCGGGAAGAATGGGAAATCCGACAACCGTGGCCTTTCCCCAAGCGAGATGCAGAAGTTGGCCTCTCTTGGATATGTGGGGCTGGAGAAGTCCGTTTCCAGCGCACAGTCAGCACCCACTGGCACCGATCCCAAGGACGCCATCGAGCAGGCGAATCAAGTCCTACAGGCATTGCTCAACGTGTCAAACGGCAAACTCGAAATGGCCCTTCCTGTTCTTCAGCAAGCCGCGCAGGGAAATACCTACATGGCGCAGTACGGATTGGGCGTCGCTTTGGCGCGACAGAAGCAGTACGCGCACGCAATTCCGCATCTCCACAAAGCGATCGAGCTTCAGCCAAATTCCCCATGGGCGCATTATGAAATAGGAGCAAGCCTGATCAAGACAGGTGACTTCAAAACCGCCGTCGTCCACCTGGAGCTCGTTACTGCGCGGCTGCCCAAATTCCGTGGAGCGCATCTCCTACTCGCGGAAAGTTACCAACATCTTGGGAGGGGTGCGGAAGCAGAGGCCGAGCGAAAAAAAGCCGCCCAATAAAAGTCTACTTAAACTGCTTTGCGCGTTGCCGGTACAGAGACTTGTCCACCTGCCGTGCCATGGCGTCGATGTTCAAAGGTACCTCAAGAAAATTCCCCACCGATAAAGAAATCTCTCTGGGCTCGCTTACGAGCTGATGATAGTGGACGCGAAGCACCTTCAGGTTAGGCTTTCCATTGAGCCAGGCGTTGACCTCGAACAAGTGATCCTGAAAGGCTTTGACGATCTTCGAAGCATCATCCGGTGACTCGGAAACACCGCGATTCTGCAACATTTGTTGTTGCGACGCAAGCACCTCCGCGAGCGGCCGCTGCATAAAGATGATTCGGTATTCGTGCACCGCTGGCAGCGACAGCAGGAGCTGCGAGATAACCTTGACGACTTTACCTTCAGCCTCCGCAATACAAGCGGGGTCCTTGGGAAGTTGCTTGATGCGCTCCCACTCGAGATAGCCCTTAGGATTATCGATATCCGCCTGGCGTTCGCCATCTGAGAGCACTGGCATACCACCAGCCGCCAGCATCTGCATCATTAGGGATGTACCGGAACGAGGAAGTCCGGAAACGGTGGCAATCATGTGCTTAGATGTGAGGCGGTCGAAGGGGGAATTCATCACCCCCATGACCAAACTAGGTTATCAGTAGTCGCAAGATTGCGATCAGGCCATCCAGGACAAAAGCTCGCGCAAATCTGCAACCGAAGAGGACTCGGTCCCGCGCGGCATGGACGGGCCAATGGCCAGCGCTTCGCTGTGATTCTCGAACCACACCAGAAAGGAGGACTGCTCCGCCCCTGGCAACCTTTGCTGGTTCAGCCAGTTGTAGTAAGCGCCCATGTCGGCGTCAATCAGGGAGCCCACAGGATCGAGTTCTGGACGCTCACTGCTTGCGGCCAACAGTTCGTTCATCGGCTTCTGCCGCTGGCGGGGCGCAAAGCGCACCAATAAGGTGAGCGGCTGCGCCCGGCGGAGGGTTTCGCGCGCCGTCCACTGCGCAAACGTTGTACTGAAGATCTGAGTTCCGGAACCTTCCGTCAGGAGCTTTACCTGAAAGCGATCCAAGACTGGATCGGCGCCCTTTCCCAATCCAAGCTCCGCTGGAGTCATCTGGGCGAGAAGCGTGCGAAGCGCCTCAGGCCCCATCCCCGGCTTTTCCACTTCTGAACGCATTTTACGAAGCAGTGCGGTGCGCACGGGTTCCAGGGCACCGTAGGAAATGCACGTGAGCGCCGGGTCATGCTCGGCTTCTTCTCCTCCGTCCACATACCAGTGGGCGTACGGCACGGGATGCTGCTTGGCTCGCGCGGCGAGCGCGTCCAGCAGCAGCTTGAGCCCATTCTCTGGCTTCACACGGCTGAAGTGCGCGCCATGCGCGCGAAGTCTGCGAAACAGCGGCTCGTCGTGCGTGGCCACTCCCTGGCCGATCACAGCGATACCGAGCCTCGGCGCAGGCGGCGGCTCCGGCACGACCGCTGCATGCAACCGGTCGGCGTAGTCGGTCGCGGCTTGCCGAAAGCGGTCGAGTTGATGGGTCGTCCAAAGATGAGCCGACAGCTGTTCTACAAACTGAGCTGGGGCGTTTACCCAATCGAAACGCTCGAGCTGGGGAGAAAGATCGATCTGGGTGAATGCATGAAACCATGCCTCTGTCTGTTCCGTGGAAAGCGAATCGAGGTTGGCCAGTTCCCTTTCCACAGCCTTGCGCTCTGCGGGAAACTTATAGTCATACTCGATGACCTCGCGCAAGAGACTTGGCAGGAAACTCAGCGGCAGCCGGTGGAACGTACCCACGTAATTGCGCACAAGCTTTCTCGCCTCGACGGGATATCGGTCGAATTGCTCCGGCTTGAGGTCACGTGGAAGCATACGGAATTACACCAGTTCCTGGATCGGCTTGCCCTGTGCCAGTGAAGTCGAGAAATCCAGCATCGATCCGATGGTCGGAACCAGATCGGTTGATTCCATCGCCCGGTCGTAGACCACTCCTTCGCGAATGCCTGCGCCCAGCACCATCATCCAGGTCGTTCGCGAGAGTGCATCTCCGGTGCGGTGGTGCTGGAAGCCATTGCCTCCGGAGTCGTCGTCAGAGTCGCGTCCGAAATCCGGCAGAATGAAGAGAGTCGTCTTGCCCGCGTATTCCGGCTCGCTCTGAATCGCCTTCCACACTTCCGCGCACAGGCGATCTGTGCGTTGAATCCCCTCAATGTAGAGCGAGTACGCGCCCGCGTGCGCGACGTCGATGTCGTGCATGGTGATCCACAGCAGACTCGGTGCAACCTCGCGCATCAGCTGGCGAACGATGTACACGGAAAGCTCATCCGGACTCGAAAGCGTTCGGGCGTGCGCTTTGAAATCATCAACTGAAAGCTTGAGGATCCGGTCCAACTGTCGCAATTCAAACTCACCGCCGCCGAGTTCGGGGACGTACAGCGGTGTCTCGTAGTTGTCGCGCAGCAGATGTTCGTAGTCGCCGCGTCCGCCAGAGATAGCCGCCGTAAGAAGATGCTTGGGTAGAATCACCCGGGCTCCAAGACCAGGACCGTAGGAACGGTGGCTGCTTTCTCCAATCCGGTTGAAGCCGTTGCTGGGAGCAACCACCCAGGCATCCGAAGGCGGGCGTTTCAGGCTCTTACGAAAATACTCGAATACGGTTGGATTTTCGGGAGGCAGTGACGCGAAATTGTTGATCGTCTCGTAGACACCCGTAGCCAGGCTTGCCGTTGCCACGTAGTGCCCCAGAATTCCCCGATTGACGACTTGCGTGAAGAAGACTGATTGCGGAATCAGTTCGCGCATCAGGTGCGGGATGTTTTCCTGGCCTTCGGGCGCAAACGTCTCCTGATCGCGAGCACCCCCGCCGAACGTAATGACTACCACTTTTCTTTTTTTGAGAGCGCCGCCGGCGAATGCGTGCGGACCCAGCAGGGTACTTCCCAATGCCAGGCCAGCGGCGGTGCGCAGGAAATCCCGGCGGGTACGAGCGAAGCGACTGGTGAGCGAGAGTTGAGAATGGGACGCCATGTCAAATCCGTCGCCGCGCGTCGAAAGTACGACGCGGTGGCACTCAAGTCAAGAGTGAGCAGCAGCTCAGCGCCTCGCCCTAGCTACTGTTTTGTGGACGACCCTTCCTTCTCCGAATATACGAACTGGCGAATTTCGGCCCTTTGTTTGTCGAGGTCCGCCAGATGTTGTTCGCGGATTTTCTGGTAGATCTCCAATTGCTCCTGGCCATGGTGCTTGTCTCCGGTTCGAACGTAAGCCTGTCCCAGCCGGTAGTACACGTCAGCCAGGTCCGGATTCAGTTCGCGGGCACGCACATACTCGGGAATGGCTTCAGAATACTTATTCTGGTCGGACAGGAGATTGCCCAGCTGCAGATGCGCCTCTGCGATGCCTGGATCCAATCCGATCGAGGTTCGAAGTAACGATTCAATCTTGTGCAGGTCGAGGCTGGGATCTTGCGTCCTGCGCCCCTTCCACAAACTCATCGCATAGTAATACGGTGCCCACGCATTTTTCGGCTGCAGCTCGACAAAACGGCGAAAGCGCTGGATCACACCTTCGGCCTGCTCCGGCGAGCTGTCGTAGGCTTTGGAAAGAAAATAGTAACAGCGCGCATCCGACGGGTTCAGGTCGGCTCCCTTCAGCAGGGCCTTCACCGCTTCATCATAGTTGCCGCGCGAGTAAAGAGCCATTCCCAGACCGATCATCAGCCGTGGAGACGTGGGGTAACGTTCGGTCGCGTGCTGGAACACCTCCACTGCGGGGTCGAGCGTGCGGTGCAGAAGAAGTTCACTTCCCCAATCAAACAGATTGCTCTCACTCGGGTCCTTGTGGGCGGCAAGTTCGTACTGATTCGCCGCCTCGACAAATTTCCCGTCCTTCTCTTCAATCTCGCCCAGCAGATTGTGGAGCTCCGCCGTGTCTTTGCGTCTCAGAAGGTCCTGGACAATCTGTCGCGCATCGGCCAGCCTCCCGGTCATCAGGTAGGCCAAAGACAGATCGTAGCCGTTGTCGTAGGAGGACGGGTCGATCTGCTGGGCTTTCTCCAGGAGGGGCACCGCTTCGCCAACCTTGCCGGAGCGAACGTAAAGCTCAGCCAGGTTGTGGTTGGTGTCGAAATTTCGGGGCTCGAGTTCGACCGCTTTCTTGAACTCCTTCTCGGCCGCTCCAAGCTGGCCCAGGCGCACCAGATTCGTCGCCAGGTTGGTACGGGCGGGGACGGAAGCCGGGTTCAGCAGCACGGCCTTCTCGAGGTGCGGATTGGCTTTGCTGTCCTGCGACTGGGCGGAGTAGGCGAGCCCCAGCAGTTCGTGAACCTCGAAGCTATCCGGCGTCTGCAGCAGAAGCTTCTCCAGTTGGGCGACTGCTTGTGCGAACTGGCCTGCCTCGTAGTGAGCAACCGCTGACTGAAAGTTGCGGTCCGCATCCTGCGCCTGACCGCCCATCAAAATTGGCGGTCCAAACAGCAGAATAACCGCAGCCGCACAACAGATCGCCCGCTGCCCTATGCTCACAGCCTCGTATGTTAGCACCGCGCCACAAAGATCAAACGCAGGCAAGACTCACAGAAATTAAAAAATCGGGGAAGGCATTCTGATGGAAAGCCCTTCCCCGACGTCTCGCTGGAATTTAGAAGTACAACTTCAACGCAAGCTGGATCTGTCGCGGATCGTAAGGCGCATCGCGAGTTGATCCAATCTGGCCAAACGCTGGATTTGTGAAGTTGCCCGATCCTCCGATGGCTACGACACCGTTCCCGCCGAAGTTCGGTTGGTTAAAGTTCGGATGGTTAAAGATGTTAAAGAACTCCGACCGGAACTGCAGCCGGAAGCGCTCGCCGAATAGAAAATCTTTGAAGAGCGAAAAATCCAATCGACGGAAGCCCGGCCCCGGAACTGTCGTCGGCCGCGGTCCACCCAAAACATCGAAACCTGCCAACGGAATACAACCAGGCGGTGAGTCGGCGATCGGCCCGCTTGCCCCGAGAACACAAGGTTGGGCAAACGCCGCAGCGTTCAGCCAGACTGGATTCCCGTTTGCAGCAACCCTGAGTCCAGGCGTCGGGTTTTGCCCAGGAAGCAGGAAGGCTCTGCAATTGGTTCCCGACGTGGTACTCGTGGGGCATTGGAGTTGCATTGGTTGACCACCTTGCAGAGTGGAGCTCCAAACGACACTCCAGTTCCCTAATAGAACGTTTGAAATCCCGGGTTCGGCCAGGTAGCGCTTGCCCTTACCCAACGGAAGCTCGTAGCTACCGCTGAAGTGAAATACGTGTCGCACGTCAAAATTCGCCAGAGAGTAATCTCGGTGGATTCCAAAACCGGGGACATCTGGAGCGCGATCATTGTTAACAGAAAACGCATTCAGTAGATCTCTAGCGTCGGACATCACCTTGGACCACGTGTAGGTCCCCAAGAAATTTAAGCCGGACCCAAATCGCTTTTCGACGGTCGTCTGCCAGCCGTGATAGAAGCTGCTCCCATTCGTAGTCGCGTAGCTGGAGCCCTTGCCAAAGTCGGCGAATGGAATCGGCTGCGGCGCACCGGCAGGTAGGATCTCGGTGACGTTGTTGGAACCCGGAAACACCTCCAAGTGCCGACCAAGCGATGTTACATAGCCAGTTTGCAGGGATAGTGTAGGGGTGAGCTGATACTGGACTGTGAAGTTGCCCCCCATGGTATAGGGCGTCTGGTAGTCGAACTGAATTCCTCGCAGAGCCAACCCACTGGCGTTAACCAACTGGGGGCTCAACGGAGTGCAGGAGAACCCTGTTTCCAGCGTCGCATTCCCATTCGCGCTTCCGCCCGGGCCGGGTGTCGTACACCCGGCAAATGTGATCGGAGTGTTGTCGTCCTTTGTTGCGAACTGGAAGTTGAACTGGAATGGATAGTTTTCACCGAGATTCGGGGAGAAGCCGCGGTTCTCAAAACCGTTGTAAAACAGCCCAAATCCGCCTCGGGCAACAAGCTTAGGATTCACCTGATAGGCGAAGCCGAAACGTGGTGCGAAATTCGTTTTCTGGGAATTCCCCAATCCCTTCCCATATTTGTTGGTGATGGCCAGTCCGATACCGTCCTTGTCGAGCAAGCAGTTGAGGAAGTTCGGAGTGGCTGTGCAGTCCACCGGCTGCGTGAGGAATGAGGAATTCGGCCCGACTGGAATGATGTACAACGGAGAACCCGTGGGAGGCCCACTCGGCACGAAGTTCGCCTGGTTGGAGTGGTGTTCATACACCAGTCCGAAGAAATCCCAGCGCAGGCCAAGATTGATGGTGAGTTTGGGAGTCACCTTCCAGTCATCCTGGAAGTAGGTGCCGTAGTAGTTCTTTCCGTTATCGGTCAGCGAGATGTTGGAAACGTAGACGCAGTTCCCAGCGTTCTGGCATCCGGGACCACCCACGTAGTCCGGGCCGCCTACGGTCGACGTTCTCGGAGATAACAGGAATTGCGCAATTCCGGTGTTATTGGCCGAGGGGCTGGCGCCCGGAGGATTGGTGAACACACCGTCAAAATTAAATTGTCCGCGCGACCACGGCGGCTGTAGCGTGGAAAACTTCACGTGCTGATACTCGAAACCCATCTTGAAAGTGTGCTTCCCATAAATTTTGGTAAAGTCATCGGTGAATTGGATCGTCGAACTTACTTCGTCGGACGGCAAAAAGGCATTGCTGCCCAGCGTCTGCAGCCCCTGAATTCCGAAGGCGGGAAGGCCACCATTTTCGTGTTCCTGAGGAATGCCCTGAATCCCGAACTGTCCGGGAAGGTCGGTAAGGTTGTTGGCCTCAGGTGAAACGCGAGTCGTGTGGAGATAATTCAGCCCCCCGCGCGCCACGTTGATGGTATTTGGGGAGAACACATGGGTCCAGGCGAGGGCGCTCTGCTGGCCCAGCGCAGTCTGATTGCCTTCCTGGAAGCCACCACCATCGGCAACGCCGCCAAAAATTCCGGGAATCAACTGTGGATCATCCACCAGGCTGAAGCGGAAGAACGTCTGATCTTTCGAGCTAAAATTGACGTCCAAGCGTGTGTCAAACGACTGGCGGTCCTCTTTCAGTTTCGGCGAGACCACATAGTTTGACGAAATGCCACCAGCGTTCGGCGCTGGATACAGATTGAGCAGAGCGATGGCGTTCGGGTCCAGCCTATCCGCGGGAAGGATATTCAGATCAGGGCAAGCTGCCAACGTGTAGGTGAAACCCGCCCCAGCTCCCGCGCACGCTGTAGTAAAGGGATCACGGACGACGCCGGTGCCCGCGTTCCGAGTTGTCGCCGGATCCAGAATCGTTCCCTTCGGCAACGTCCTACCCAAGGCGTCAGTCTGAGTTCCCGACTGAAGCAGTTCCTGGAAGTTGGTGTATCCGCTGCTTCGCTCCTGGGCGGTAGGCACGCCACCGGTGTGCGGCACTCCCAGGCGTCGCCTGAATCCTTCGTAGTCACCGAAGAAGAATACCTTGTTGCGGCCGTCGAACAGGTGCGGAATGACAACCGGTCCGCCAATGGAAAATCCGTACTGGTTCTGGCGAAGCTCACCCTTATGCGTGGTATTCGAGCCGTTTGCGATTGTGCGCTCGAAATAGTCCGCCGCATCCAGTTTGTCGTTGCGGAAGAACTCCCACACCGTGCCGTGAAAACTGTTCGTGCCGGACTTGATCGTGGCGTTCAAAACCGCTGCTCCGGATCGGCCGAACTCCGCGCTGAAGTTGGTAGTCTGGACTTTAAACTCCTGAATCGCATCGACCGGAGGCAGGACGACGAAGTTTGTGCCGTTCAAGAAATCAACGGTGTCGGAGTTGTTGTCAATTCCGTCGAGCATGTAGTTGTTCTGCGCCGGACGGTTGCCATTGGCTGCGAATGCACCCGATGCGGCGTTGCCACGCGTGTCCGCCTGGGGCGTATTCACGCCAGCGGAGAGCTGAGCCAGGAAGGTGAAATTGCGCCCATTCAACGGTAGATTGTTGACGTTCCGTGTGTCCATTACCTGGCCAACCGAAGCGTCCTGGCTCTGGAGCTGTGGCGCGGTGGAAGTCACCTCGACGGTTTCGGTTACCTGGCCAGGCTTCAGAGCGAAATTGACGACCACGTTGGAGCCAACGTTCACCGTCACGTGACGCTGCGTCACGCTCTGAAACCCCTGGAAGGAACCCGTCAACGAGTAGTTTCCGATCCTGACCGGAGAGAACTTGTACTCGCCCCCGCTGCCTGCCGTGGTCGTGAGTTCCGCGTTCGTGCCTTCGTTGGTGAGCTTAACGTTGGCCCCACTGACCACCGCGCCCGAAGCATCCGTTACAACGCCGGTGATACTTCCAGTATCGACTTGCGCTTGGAGGAGACTTGCGCTGGACAGCACGACGGCAGCAATTGCTAACCACAGGATCCGGGATGCAGTGGCTCGGTTCATGACGTCAATCCTCCTGAGAGTTACCCCTGGCCCCACACGGCTGGAAGGCTCGCCTAAATCGATGTTGCTAATGTAAACGTGTACATTCCGAATGCCGGCCACGTTAAAACAGGTCTTGAGCCGTTGTCAAGAATAAACTAATGCTTTTGTATTACAGCTCTCGGAACTCTAGGCCTCGCAATGAATCCACTGATTGCTGCCGCTTGCGTGGAGCGTCAGGACTCGCCGCCTTTGCAGCCCGACAAGAATAGGGGACGTGGTTTACGGCTAAGACCCCGCTGCGAAGCTGCCTCGGCGCTCCTCGTTCGGCCGATCATTTCAGGCGATCTCGACCGGGGAGTTGCGCAGCTGTTCCGCCTCCCCGAATTTTGGACCAGCCTCGCGACGGTGCTAACATGCCCCGGTGGGCCAGCACTGCGAGGACGCTTAGAGGATGGCGCGTCGCCAGGACGGAAGCCACGACCTTTCCCGTCGGACCTTTCTTAGGACAATGCGGTGGGCGCCCGCGCTATTCCTTTCCGCGCCTTTCCGGGCTGGGTCGTTCCGCCATTGGCCCGGCCGGAATTTCCCGGCACCACTCTTCGCGCTCCCTGAAGCTCGCGTAACGCCGCACTATCCCGCAAACTCTCCGTTGGACGATGTGCTTCGATTGGTCGCGCCCGGCACGGACGAATTCGTCCGGGAAAAGTACGCCGCCGAAATAGGGCGCCTGCTGCAAGCGTGGAGTCAGAGTCTTAGGACTTCCCCACCCGCTCTGAAGCAACTGGCCGCTTTTACCGATACCGCCATCACAGCAATTTCCTTTGTTCCCAGCCAGGAAACTTCCCTGCGTAGCGGAGGCGGTATTGAGGTTTTGCGTAGACGATTTGGAAAGCAGGCCGTTTCTGGCCGTGAACAATTTCTGGAGCAGATGAAGGCCTATCTCGCTCCGATGGCAGGCGTGGAAACAGCTGAGTTCCTGATCGTGGCAGTGGAGGAGATTCCCGGCGGGCCGCAATCCTTACGGATCGACATTCGCTACGATTTGGTCGGCAGCCGGAAAGATGGTGCGCGCGAAGAGCGCATCGGTCAGTGGCGCACGCAATGGCGATTGAACGAGGCCCGGGAGTGGCGAGTTGTTCTCTGGGAGGCGTCCGAGGAAACTCTCAGCCGCGCGCGCGAATCGGTCTTCGTCGACATCAGCCAGCAAGCACTCGGTGACATCGAATCGTACCGGAACCAGATGCTCCGCGGAGTCGACCATTGGCGCACAGTTCTGGACGGAGCTTGCGGCATCGAAGTCTACGGAAACAATGGACTGGCCGCCGGCGATATCGACAACAACGGTCTGGATGATCTCTACGTCTGCCAGCCTTCGGGCCTTCCGAACCGGCTTTATCGCAATCGCGGTGATGGAACTTTCGAAGACGTCACACAAAAATCAGGAGTAGACGTTCTGGATGCCACGGCCTGCGCGCTCTTTGCCGATTTCGAGAACAAAGGTGTGCAGGATCTTCTCGTAGTTTGCGCCAACGGACCGCTGCTCTTCCTGAACCAGGGAGGAGGCAAATTTTCTCGCAAACCTGATGCCTTCAAGTTTGTGCAACCCCCGCAAGGAACCTTCACCCATGCCGCCATCGCCGACTACGATGGCGATGGACGCCTCGACATCTACTTCTGTCTCTACAGTTACTATCTCGGACTCGACCAATATCATTACCCGTCTCCCTACTTCGACGCGCGCAATGGCCCGCCGAATTTCCTGTTTCAGAACGAAGGCAACGCCACGTTCCAGGATCGAACCCAGACGGCAGGCCTGAACGCGGAAAACGATCGTTACAGCTTCGCGTGCACCTGGGGCGACTTTCTATCCAACGGCCGGCAGGACCTCTACGTCGCGAACGACTTCGGGCGCAGCAACCTCTATCGCAACAACGGGGATGGCACGTTCACAGCAATCTCGGCCGATGCACATGTCAACGATGTGGGTGCGGGCATGAGCGCCTGCTGGTTTGACTTCGACAACGACGGCAAGCAAGACATCTACGTGGCCAACATGTGGTCAGCTGCCGGATTGCGCGTGTCCGACGACAAGCTCTTCCACGAAAAAGATTCCGAGGAGTTGCGCTCCTTGTACCGGCAACATGCACGTGGGAACTCGCTGTATCGGAATCTCGGCTCCGGCAAGTTTCAGAATGTCAGCGAGAAAGCCGGAGTCGGCATGGGACGCTGGGCTTGGTCCTCGGACGCTTGGGACTTCGATCATGACGGCTACGAGGATCTCTACGTCGCAAACGGGTACATTTCAGGTCCTGAAACGGAAGATCTCTCCAGTTTTTTTTGGCGGCAAGTCGTCGCCAAGTCGCCCGCCACCGGCACTCCTTCCGTGGACTACGAACGCGGCTGGAATGCCATCAATGAACTGATTCGCTCGGACCACTCCTGGAACGGTTACGAGCGAAATGTGTTTTACCTCAACAACCACGACGGCACATTTGCCGAGATCTCCGGCGCCGTGGGACTGGACCTGCCGGAGGACAGCCGCGCCTTTGTGCTGGCCGATCTAGACCAGGATGGCCGTCTGGAAGTCGTCGTCAAAAACCGCAATGCACCCCAACTTCGAATTCTCCACAACAACCTGAAGGAAATCGGCAGCGCGGTCGCGTTCCGGCTGCGCGGCCAAAAGAGCAATCGCGACGCAATTGGAACGGCCATCACCGTGGAGTCAGGAGCCCTTCGCCAGACGAAGTATCTTCAAGCCGGCTCCGGATTCTTGTCACAACACACGAAGGAACTTTTCTTCGGACTAGGAAGAAGCATTGAAATCGCGCGAGCAACGATTCGCTGGCCCAGCGGGCTAACACAATCCTTCGAGCGACTTCCCATCAATCACAAAATCGAAATTCAGGAGGGCTCGCCCGAATATCAGGCTCGTCGCTTCGTCCCGACGCCTTCCCCTTATGCGCGGGCTGGCGATGCCCCGGCTTTGGAATCCTTGCCCTCGGCGGTCGAAACGTGGCTCCTTGAACCACTGAATGCGCCGGCGTTTTCTTTACCCGACCTTGCCGGAAAAACGCACGACTTGAAATCGTTTCGAGGATCGTTTCTGCTTCTGAATTTGTGGGCAACAACCTCGCCGGAATCCGTCGACCAACTACAGCTTCTTCAAGTGCACAAGTCAGCCCTGCCCACCAATCTTCGCGTCGTCGGCGTCAACGTCGACGACCCTCGCGATGAGCGCACTGTTCAGTCAGTCGTGGATAAGCAACGCATTCAATTCCCTGTTCTGCTCGCCGGGCAGGAGACGGTCGGTGTTTACAACATCCTGGATCGCTACTTGTTCGATCGGCGACGAGACATTGGACTGCCCACCTCGTTCCTCATCGATGCGGACGGCATGATCGTCAAGATCTATCAGGGAATGGTGCATGCCGAGCAGATCAGCGCAGATCTGAAATCGTTGCCGCACACGCGGGCCGATCGTGTTCGCAGGGCGCTTCCGTTCGGGGGAACTCTCCATCTTGGTGCGTTCACACGCAACGACTTCACCTACGGCGTAGCGATGTTCCAACGTGGATATCTGGAACATGCGGCAGCCTCTTTCCAACAGGTCATCGCAAAGCGGCCGAACGATCCGGAAGCGCACTACAACCTGGGAACACTCTATTTGCGCCGAAATGCACTGGCGAACGCCCGCCAGTACCTTGAGAAGGCTGTGGAGTTGCGGCCGGAATATCCGGAAGCCTGGAACAACCTTGGAATGGTTGCCGCGCAGGAAGGTCAGACCGAGCAAGCCATTCGCAACTTTCAACATTCCTTGCAGCAGCGTCCGGAATACACCGTTGCCCTCGTGAACTTGGGCAACCTTTACCGGCGGCAAGGGAACACGGAAGACGCGACCAGACTGCTGACGCGCGCGGTTGAAATCGCGCCCGGCGACCCCGAGTCCAATTACGGTCTCGGAATGCTTTACGCCCGCCAGGACCACCTTGACCTCGCAACTCAATATCTTGCAAAGGCGGTGGCCTTGCGGCCTGACTACCCCGATGCGATTAACAACCTGGGGGTCATCTTTGTACGCGAAAATCGCTACGCTGAGGCAGAGGAGAAGTTTCAGACCTGCATTCGCATTGCCCCCAACTTTGACCAGGGCTATCTCAACTTAGCCCGCCTGTACGTGGTCATGAAAAACGAGGCCAAGGCTCGAGAAGTTTTGCAAACCCTTCTTCGCCTGCAGCCCCAGCACAAACTGGCTCAGCAGGCGCTCGAAATGCTACAGTGAGCCTCTGACCTCTGCGTCTTGCCTTGGGAGCGGAGGTATAGGATGGCCACTGGGAGCTCAACTCATTTGCCAGGAAGTACGAAGGACGAATCCCGGCTTCGCGAAACCGCCGCGCTCATTCTCATCATGTTTTTCTGGACACTGGCTGCGCCAGCCCAGCAATATGCAGACGGCAGACAAGGTCCCCAAGCTACAAAGCCGTCCGCGTTTCAGGAAGCGGAGTCTCTTCTCGCGCAAGGCCTGATGGATCAGGCCAAGGAGAAAACTCAGGAACAGCTCAAGTTGAATCCCACCAGCGTGGAGGGCTACAACCTCCTGGGAATCATCTGCAGCAACCAGAAAGACCTCGACGGCGCCCTGCAAGCATTTCAACACGCGTTGAAACTCAACCCGAACTCCACCAAGACCCACAACAACCTGGCCAACCTCTACGTCATGCAGGAGAAGTCCGGCCTTGCCGAGAAAGAGTTCCGCAAGGTCCTGCAACTCGACCCGGCGAATCGCGATGGAAACTACAATCTTGGCCTGCTTCTGATGGCCAAAGGTTCGGCCGCTGAGGCCATTCCCCACTTCCGGCGCGTGCGTCCCACGAACATCGAGACGCGCTTCAATCTCACGCGCGCCTATTTGAGAGCGGGTCGCACCGCCGAAGGCCTGAAGATGGCCGCCGATCTGTCCGCTCAAAACAAAGATGACGTTCGACTTCATTTCACTTTGGGTGTCCTGCTAGCCTCGGAGAAGCAGTACCGGACAGCTGAGCTTGAACTGGAAAAGGCCAACGCGCTGCAACCGGAGACTCCCGAGATTCTTTACAACCTTGCACAGACTTACCTTCGAAATGGCGAATGCTCAAAAGCCGAACCGTTTTTGAACCGAGCCCTGAAGGCCAAGCCCGACGCGCCCGAGATCCTCTATCTGATGGCCCAGGTTGCTTCTGAACAAGGCAGGCCGGTCGACGCTCTGGATTTGCTGGCACGCGCCCATAAACTCGCTCCTCAGAATGCGGACATCATTTTTCTGCTCGCCCGCGTCAGTATGTCGCAGAACTATTTTGAAGACGCAATTCCCCTGTTGGAATCTGGGGTAAAAGATGCACCACAACGGGCCGACCTGCGCGCCGCGCTGGGCGAAAGCTACTTCATGGCAGGTCGAGCGGAAAAAGCAATTGAAGAATTCAAGAAGCTCATCGAATTGGATCCTTCAGCTCGCTCGTACGCGTTTATGGGGCTCTCCTATCGCCATCTGGGACGCTTTGAGGAAGCGAGGAAATACTTCGAAGCCGGCCTTAAGCACGATCGGCACGACGCTTCCTGCTTGTTCAATATTGGATACATCGAGGAGCGCCAGGGAAACTATGCAGCCGCCGAGGGTCTTTTCCAGCAAGCTCTGCGCTCCAATCCAGATTTTTCCGAAGCCTTGCTGGAGTTGGCCAACCTGCGCATCGCCAAGAAACAGTTCGCTGAAGCGGCGGACCTTCTCCGAAAGTACGTCAAGGTCAGCCGCGAGCCGGCGACGGGCTATTACAAGCTTGCCATGGTGGAGAGGAGCCTCCATCAGACCGAGGCTGCGCAGAGAGATCTGAGCGTCTTCCAGACACTCTCCAAGAATGCCTCACCTGGGCCTTATCCTTACCAGCACCTCTTCGACTACCTGAACAACCGCTCCGAACTACCCGCACAAGCTAGAACCCAACTCGATCTGACAGAATTGCACGACCAGATTCAGAAGCATCCCGACCAGCCCCAGGATCTCTACCTGCTTGCCGAAACTTATTTGAAACTCGGCAAACCCGACGAGGCCCGCAAGGCGATCGCACAACTCGACCAGTTAAGTTCCAGCGACTATCGGACGCAGACCGGAATCGGCGTGTTGCTCGCTCGCTATCGTTTGTATGACGACGCCATCCAGCACTTTCAAACCGCCTTGCGTGCCAATCCCGATTCCGACGACGTGAAGTTCGACCTGGCGGACGCGTATTTTCGCAAAGGACGTTACGCGGAGGCACTGGAAACTACCCGTCAGGTTTCTGCCAAGGGCCAGCAGGACGATGCGCTCCTCGCCTTGCTGGGAGATATTCACGCTCACATGGGCGACAGCGCGCGCGCCGCAGAAATTTTTCGCAGTGCGATCAGCCGCAATCCCGACAATGACCAGTATTACCTCTCCCTGACGCTCGTGCAGCTGCGAGACAATGACGTCAGCGGCGCAGATGTGACCCTGCAGAAGGGCCTCACCCGAATCCCGGGCTCGGGAAAGATCCACTGGGGGCTGGGCATTGTTTCGGTGCTGGAAGGAAAGACGGGACAAGCGGCTGAGCACTTGGAACGTGCCGTGGACTTGTTGCCAGAGTGGTCGGGGAGCTATTCAACTCTCGGAGTTTTTTATTATCAAACCGGACAAATCGAGAAAGCCCGCGAAGTCCTCAACCGCTTCAAAGGCAGCAACGCGGCCGGAGGTCTGGATGTGAACCGGATCGAAGAGGTTCTATCCCGAACTTCGACCACCACCCCTTCCGCCACCGAGCCCATGTCCACGGCCGCTCGACAGCAGCTGTTGCAGCTGGCACTATCGATTGCAGATCGAACGCTTTGATGCTTAGACGTGGGCTACAATGCCTCTTTAGGTTAAAGCCATCACAAATTGAAGTGTCGGGCCGCGCTCCGCAGTCATCCATTGATGTCGCACCATCCGAGCATGAGGTCAAAATCGAAAACAGGGATTGGTCTCGCGCTCGGAATCATGTGCGGCGCCCTTTTCGCCCCCCGGGCAGTGGTGAGCCTTGCCGATCACCAGAAACCTGCCCCTCGAACAACCCCTGCAAGCAAGGACGCAAGCATAGCCGTTCGCTACACAGATGTGCGGCAAGCGGCTGGAATCACGTTTCTGCAGGATGGTACGGGCACGGATGAAAAATACTACCTGGAGACTATGGGTACAGGCGTGGGCTGGATTGACTACGATCAGGATGGCCTGCAGGATCTGTTCTTCGTGCAAACGGCTGCCACGGATCTCTACAAGCCGCCCAAAGCACTGCGCTCCGCTCTCTATCACAATAATGGAGATGGCACCTTTACCGACGTCACGGAAAAGGCCGGCGTCGGTGGCTCAGGACACTACGGCCAGGGTGTCGCCGTTGGGGACTTCGATAATGACGGCTACCCCGATCTTTACGTGACGGGCTACCAAAGCGCGATTCTGTATCGCAACAACGGTGACGGAACTTTCTCGGACGTCACTGCCAAGGCTGGTGTTGCCGACGAGGGAGGCTGGTCCACCAGTGCGGGATGGTTTGACTACGACAAGGATGGTTGGCTTGACCTGGTTGTCGTCAACTACATCGAATGGTCTCCGAAGAATAACCTCTATTGTGGCGAGCGTCGGCCAGGGTATCGCTCGTACTGCCATCCCGGCAACTACAAAGGCCAAAGGATCAAGCTCTACCACAACAATCACAACGGCACGTTCACCGACGTAAGCGATGCCGCGGGAGTAGGCAAACCCGAAGCAAAAGGAATGGGCGTGGTGCTGGCGGACTTTAACAATGACGGATGGACCGATATCGCTATCGCCAATGACTCTTGGCCGAATTTTCTGTTTCTCAACAAAAAAGACGGCACGTTCCAGGATGTTTCCCTCATCTCAGGCATCGCCGCCGGGGAAGATGGACGCTACGAAGCAGGGATGGGAATTGACGCCGCCGACGTCGACGGCGATGGTTGGCAGGACGTCTACGTCACCCACCTGGATTTTGAGTTGAACCGTCTCTACCACAACAACCATGACGGCACGTTCGAGGACGAGACTTTTCGGTCCGGTATCGGAAATAAAGCGATTCTACTCAGCGGTGTGTCCATGAAGTTCCTCGACTACGATAATGACGGCTGGACCGATATCCTGCAATTGAACGGCGCCATGCTCGACAACGTGCACCTGTATCACAGCGAAGTCACCTACAAAGAACCGCTGCTGATGTACCGCAACCTGGGTAAGGGCCAGTTCGCCAAAGTTTCCGACTCTCTTGGACCTGACTTCACGCGGCCAATCGTAGGTCGCGGGCTGGCCACGGCAGACTTCGACAACGATGGCGACATCGATGTCGTCACCAACAATCGTGATGACTACCCGGAACTTCTACGCAACGATGGTGGAAACGCCAATCACTGGCTGGAGGTGCTATTGATCGGAACACGCTCGAACCGCGATGGGATCGGCGCCTCCCTCAAGTTGACGGCGGAAGGGTTTGTGCACGTTGAGCAAGCCAAGGGTGGAACGAGCTACATGTCGGCCAGTGATCCGCGGATTCAATTCGGTTTGGGAAAGCGCACCAAAATTGACTCTCTGGTGGTCACCTGGCCGAGCGGGCAGGTCGACCGGCTCACGAACGTGCCCATCGATCGGATTATTGCTGTTAAAGAAGGGGCAGGAATCGTGCCCCGCGAATTCCCCAAAGTGCCGAGCCAATAGCCCATGAGTTTTCCGCGACGCCGTTTCCTCGGCTCTTCCCTGGTGCTCCTTGGTAGTTCTCTCCTGGACGCGCTTACCACCCCGCTGTGGAGGTGGAATGGCACGACGGCCCTGCAGGCGGCAAAAAAATCTTCACCCACTTCTCCCGTTGTGTTTGTCGACGTAGCCCGCGAAGCTGGACTGAATACGCCCAACGTATGGGGAGGAACGGAACATAAGAAGTCGATCATTGAGGCAAAGGGCAGCGGGCTGGCTTTTTTCGACTACGACAATGACGGTTGGCTCGACATCTACCTGACGAATGGCACTCGCTTGAACACGGAGTGGCCCGCCGGACAAGCTCCCACGTCGCACTTGTACAAAAATAATCGCGACGGCACCTTCACCGACGTCACCGAGAAATCCGGTTTGGCGCGCACGGGATGGCAAACCGGTGTCTGCGTGGGTGACTACGACAATGACGGTTGGGACGATCTGTTCTGCTGCTTCTGGGGACACAATATTCTGTTCCACAACAACGGAGACGGAACCTTTACCGATGTCACGCGCAAGGCCGGAGTCTATGACGAACAGGTGCGCTGGGGAGCCGGTTGCACCTGGCTGGACTACAAGCGCGATGGCAACCTCGACCTCTTCGTCTGCAACTACATCAAACTCGATCCCGTAAAGACCGCAGCTCCGGGCGATAGCGCCTTGTGTCAGTGGAAAGGAATCCCGGTAATGTGCGGGCCTCGCGGCTTGACGGGAGACACCAACGTTCTCTTCCGCAACAACGGCGACGGAACCTTTACCGATGTCTCCGAGAAGTCAGGCATCCTGAAACCGGGCCCCCGCTATTCGATCACGGCGGTGTCGTACGATTTCGACAACGACGGTTGGCCGGACATTTATGTCGCCGTGGACTCGCAGCCCAGCATCCTGTTCCACAACAATCGCGACGGCACTTTCACCGACATTGCTGTCGCCGCGGGGTGCGCCTATAGCGACAATGGCCATGAGCAGGCCGGAATGGGAGTTGCGGTCGGCGATTACGACTGCGATGGCTGGTTCGATATCTTCAAAACGAACTTCGCCGACGATACCTGCAACCTCTACCACAACAATGGAGACGGAACTTTCACCGACGTGACGTTCACCTCCGGTATCGGCATCAACAACCGCTATGTGGCATGGGGTTGCGCCTTCCTCGATTACGACAACGATGGCTGGCCCGACCTCATGCAGATCAACGGACACGTGTATCCCGAAATCGAAGGACGCGACATCGGCCAGACCTTTAAGAATCCCCGGCTGGTTTACAGGAATATGGGCGACGGGCGCTTCAAAGACGTATCTTCGGAATTGGGTCCGGGCATCAGTGAGCGCTTTTCCAGTCGCGGCGCGGCCTTCGGAGACTACGACAATGACGGCGATATCGATGCCCTGATTTTGAATCTGAATGACGTGCCATCATTGCTGCGCAACGATGGCGGCAACAAGCAGAACTGGATCAAGCTGAAGCTGATCGGGACGAAGTGCAACCGCACCGCCATCGGCGCACGTGTCCGCGTGGTGACCGGCAACCATGCGCAGATGGATGAGGTCCACAGCGCCTCCAGCGTCATGTCGCAGGGTGATTTACGACTTCACTTCGGCGTGGGCAAAGCTGCGACGATCGATCTCATCGAAGTGAAGTGGCCGACCACGCAGAAGATCGAGAAATTTACGCAGGTGAAGGCCAACCAGATTCTTACCATTCAAGAAGGTAGCGGGATCATCAAGCCGAAAGCAAAATAGTCTTGCAAGTCTTATTTCTTCAGCAAGGCGTCGATAGCCGCCTGTGCGATGGCTTCGTCAATCTCAGACTTTGCTCCGCTGGCCGCGATGGCGCCCACGGTCTGGCCATCTACCTGGATTGGCAGCCCGCCCTGGTTGGGAAAAAAGTCTGGGAACGCAAGGACATCAACATTCCCCTTCTTTAATGCATCGGCGCCGTCTTTGGAAGGGCTTCGGTAGAACGCTGCATGCCGCGCTTTTTTCTGCGCAAACTGAATGGTGTTGAGCGACGCCTTATCTGCCTTTTCGAGGAACAACAAGTTGCCGCTCTCGTCGACGATGCAGATGGTCACTTCAACTTGCAGTTTCTGAGCCTCTGCTTCCGCCGCCGCAACCATCGTCTTGATGGCAGCGAGGTTCAGATACTTCTTGCTCGGTAGTTCTGCCCTAGCCATTCCCACAAGCACGCACAGCATCACAACGAGTAATTTGAGCATGGGAAGGGATGCTACCAGCTGTATTTCCGGTTTTCCAGACGAAAGCTTCCCCCGCCGAGATGAGCCTAGCTCGCCTGCAACACCCGCACTCCATAAGCTCCGAGACCCACCGATCCCGTCCGCGATTCACCGGTGAGCAGATCTGTGTACGGCCCCGGAATGTTTACAGTCTGCGCCGTATCTGTATGGTTCAGAAGAAAGATCCACTGCTTGCGGTCCGACCTGCGAACTGTAACCTCCACACCAGACGGCACGTCCAGCACTTGCTTTACACCCGCCGACGCAGAGAAGCTCCGCAGCAGGCGAGTAAGACTCGCCGGATCGAGATCCGCTCCGATGTAGACCGCCTTCCCCTTCGCAAAGCTATTCATCGTTATCGCAGCCCGACCTGCGTGGGCTCCCGAAGTGTAGGTGCCAAGCACCTCTGCGGTGTCGGGTTTGAGGATATCGGCCCAAATGCCACACTCCCCGTCCGCTCCTGCAAGTGTCGACGAGAACTTGACACCCTGCTTCGCAGAGTAAATTGGCACATAGTCTTCAACGGTGACTCCCATTACGTCGCGCAGGAGTCCGGGGAGTGGTGTACGGGCCATTTGGCTGCTCTCATTCTTCGCTCCCAAACGAAAGTTGCTGACAAACACACCGCCATTCTGCACGAAGGTCTTGACCCTGGCCGCCTGCGCTTCTGAGAGCACGTAGACGACCGGCGCGAACACAATCTTGTAAGACGAGAGGTCTGCTCCCGGAGCGATCACGTCGATACCCGAGCGGTTCGACGCAATCGAGCCGTACCACGACGTGATCTGCGCGACATAGCTGAGGCCCGAGTGGCCGGGCTGAATCTGGAGCGCCCAGTCACAATCGTAGTCAAAAACCAAGGCCGTCTCTGCCGGGTAGCTCGAGTTCAACAGTTCTGGGCCCAGCTGTTTGAGCTCCTTTACGGTCTGCTTGATCTCGTCGTAACCCGGACTCTTCGAGCGATCATGGTTCAGGATGCCGTGCCAATATTCCTCCGCTCCGAAGGTCGCGGTGTCCCAGCGAAAGTAGTTCACTCCCTTGGCTCCGTGAGCGACGGCCTGATAGGTCCACAACCGTAGTTGTCCCTTGTTTGGCTGCGGTGAGAAGGTCCGCTGCCCGGCTTTGCCCGACTGCTCTTCCATAATCATGAAAGGCTTGCCATGGAGGCTGCGCGCAAAGTCGTGTCCCAGAGCCGTGGCTGCATAAATATAGTCCCACGAAACCGCAGCCGATTTCTGCTCATGCAACAGCATCTCAAAGAATCCCGGATAGTTGTCGAAAGCAACAAAATCAAGTTTCTCGTATAGGCTGCGCAGATCAATCAGGTCCAAAGGAACCCCAACATTGTTCGTCGTCACAAAATGCCGAGGACACGTCTTGCGCAACGCTGCCAGTTGTTCTTCCAGAAAGGAAGTGTTGGTGTAGGACTGGTAGCGGTTGTAGTCCAGAGCCAATCCGGGATTTGGGTCTGCGCCCGACGGCAAGGGTACGGGAACCTGGCTGAAATCCGTATAGGTCTGACTCCAGAACACGGTGCCCCAGGTTCGGTTCAGGATGTCGAGACTTCCATACTTGGAGCGAAGCCATTCCTGAAAACCCGCCTGGCAGTGGTTGCAGTAGCATCGCGGGGAAGAGCCGAGCGTGAGCTCGTTGTCGATTTGCCAGCCAATCACTCCGGGCGTGTCCGCGAAGGTACCAGCCATCTCGCTGGCAATCGCGAGGGAAAGCCGCCGGTAGGTCTTGTTCGTAGGACATGTAAACCGCCGGCCGCCGGGATGCAACGCTGCGCCTTGCGCGTTCACTTCGACGATCTCCGGGTACTTGGCCGTCAGCCACGGCGGAGGCGCCGCCGACGGTGTGCCGAGAATGACTGCGATGTTGTACTTGTGCAGAGTTTGGACCGCGCGCCTCAGCCAGGCAAAATCAAACTTCCCTTCCACCGGCTCCATGAGCGCCCAGGCAAACTCGGCAATACGCACGTTGGTAAAGCCGAACTCGGCCATCATGCGCGCATCCTCGTCCCACAAAGCCTCGGGCGTTTGATCGGGGTAGTAGTCGACACCCAGCAGAAGTGAACTCGGCGAGGGATCTCTATTCGGATTTGCCAGCCCCCAGATCGGGTACCGGAGGCCCGCAGCACCGAGCACGGCGACCGTCCCGCTCAAAAACTCACGTCTGTTTATGGATGGCAAGACTGCACCTCTTTTCTCAGAAGCGCCGAGCTTGGCTTGATGCCTGCACACAACGAGACTCGGTCCGGCTTAAACGACTTCGGGGGCGGCCGACTCGATTGTGAACTCAACCTGCTGCTTCCCTAACACCGGGTGGGTAGCCGTGAGCCGGGCCTTCCCGGCTTGTTCTTTCGCCCGAATCCAAACCGCCCCTGTGCCGCCGACCAGCGCAAAGGGATTGTCACCGATAATTTCAGCCGGGCCCTCGACTTCAAGTTTGATCGCGTCGTTGGCAAAGGGCCTGATGGCATCAAACTCGTCAGTCACGCGCAACACCACTCTCGTGGTATCAGCTCCGTCGGCAGTCAGGTTGGTATCGTCCGGCAGAAGTGCGAACTTCATATCGACGCCCTTGCCGGAGTACTTTCTCGTGATGACCAGCTTGCCCTGAATGAAGCCCTCAAGCCGCAAGTCGCCCCACTTATGAAACAGTTCCTTCAACTCAATCACAAACGGCGCGTAGCGAAGGTGGGCAAACTCTTTTCGCTCGGGATCCGCTTCAGCCACCAGTTCATCGGCGATGTAGAGCTTGACGTGATCGCAGTTAGAACAGATCACCGCCTTCGAGAATCCAATGGATGCGTCCCCGCGTGCCCAGTGGAACGCCGGTTCCAGCACGATCTCTTCCGCCGGATCGCATTGTGACTTGTAGAAACCTGCAGCGGGCTTCGGTTCGCGGAAGATGTCGGTTACTCCGTGATAGCAGATGCGGTCCCCCGACCCGAAATCGCCATGTGTGTTGTAATCGAAGGCGCACCATCCGATTCCGCCTGCGTACTGCGGGTTGGAGGCCAACTGGTCGTGGATCCGGGCGTGCCGCATCGTGTGTTCGGTAAGGCGCTCCACCTGGTCGATGGTCTTTGTCGGATAAGTGTGGCCCACGAACTCCGTGTTCAGATATTTCGGATGGTTTGGCGGCTTCAAGGGAAATCCGAAATCGTTCATGGTGAAGACATCTTCCAGGAACTCAGACTCCTGGAAGTAGCGAATTCCTCCCGTGGGGCGAGTGGGATCCAATTTGTGCGCCAGGGCGTTGGTGCGCACATAGAAATCGTGATCGTCTTTGGACTCGTTGATGCGCACTCCCCAAAGAACGATGGAAGGATGGTTCCAGTCGCGCCGAACCATGCGCCCGACGTTATCAATGGAGATCTGCTTCCACGCCTCGTCGCCGATGTGCTGCCAGCCCGGTATTTCTTCCAGAACCAACAGCCCGATTTGGTCGCAGGCATCGAGAAAGTGTCTTGACTGAGGGTAGTGGGACGTCCGAACGATATTGCACTTGAGTTTGTTGCGAAGGATGTAAGCATCCCGGCGCTGGGGACGAGCCGGCATCGCCTGCCCAACGAATGGGAAGGTTTGATGGCGATCCAGTCCACGCAGCTTGATGACCTTGCCGTTCAGTTCGAATCCGTGATCCGTGAATTGCGCGTCACGGAAACCGATGCGTCGGGAATCCTCGTCGACCGCCTGTTTTCCCCGCAATAAGCGCACCCGAACGGTGTACAGATTCGGGCTGGCCAGGTCCCACAACTTGATTCCACTCAGGTTTCCCAAACGAACCGTTGTCGCCACCGGCTCGGAGCCAACCGCGGAGCTGGCCGGAACCGGTTGCGTGGCATTGGCTACAACGCGATTGCCTTCAAGAAGCGTCACATCGAGTACCAACGATTCGCGGGCGGACTCCATGTGCGTCAAGTGGCAGTCGACTTCCAGGCTCGGATGAGCCGAGGCTACCTCCTTGGACCGCGCAAAAATGTTCTCAATGAAGGTCGCCGGCACGATGCGCAGCGAAACTTCGCGATAAATTCCGCCAAAGGTCAGGTAGTCGATCTCGTAGCCAAACGGGGGGATGTCCGGGCGCTCCCTTGAGTCAACATCGACGACCAGTACGTTGCCGCCGCCGAAATCGAGGTGCGGAGTAAGCTCAAACGAAAATGGCGTATATCCGCCTTTGTATTCCCCCAGCCGCGTGCCGTTGATGTACACGGTCGAGGCGGTCATAGCGCCTTCGAAGTCGACGAATACACGGCGTCCGCGAGCAGAAGGGGGCAGCTTGAAACGCCGCCGGTAGCTGGAGACGAACTCGTAACTCTCCTCGTCAAAGCTGTGCCATGGCAGCTTGATGTTGGTATGAGGAATTATGACGCGCTCGTAGCTGGAATCATCAAAGTCGCGCGCGTGTGAACCTTCCGCCACACTTCGGCTGTAGCGCCAGTTCCGATTCATGGGTAAGACCAACCGACCTTCTGGACTGCTCGACTGGGCTTCGCTGGCGTGCAAGCCGGCCCGAGCAATCGTTGCACCCGCGATGAACGTACCTGTGTTCTTCAGGAAGTTGCGCCGATTCATGATTTCCCCTCGTGCGTAGGAAGCAATAGGACGGTGAATTATCTACCATCGAGCAATTTCTGTAAACGCTTACACTCTGGACCCACACGCAGAACCCATCAACTTCTGGGTCTTAGGCAGGCTTCCTTACTTCAGAGTGATTAACGCCAGCCCGTACGAGGGCAACGACAGCGTGAGCTCGCCATTGCGAAGATCCCGAGTCTCTGGCGGCCCGAGTTCCGCGGCTTTTCTCAGCTCAACAATTTGCGCTTGTGTCGGATATCTCGGGGAACCCATCTTCTCGTAGACAGGATGCACATCGCCGTGTTTCGGATCGACCGTGGAAATCAACGCCTTTTTGGCGCGAACACCTTTGAACTTCAAAGTGATAGTTTTCGGCGGTCCTTCCTTCTCGGGTGGAGCATAGTTCCAGAGCGCCAGTACCAGCGAACCGTCCCTCCTGCGCGTGAGCAGCGCAGAATCTGAGTTCAGTTCGATCCGCTGATCTCCCAGTTGGTGCAAAAGCTTGAAAGTATTGAAGGCCGGCTTCGGAATTCCTCCGGCTGCGATCAGGCCGAAACCGCCGTAAAAGGACGTCTTCACCACTCCCTGCTCTTCGAACACGTCGGAGAACGTCCAGTACGACATCATTTCTGTCAGCCCGTCGCATTGCCGAAGAGTATCCGCCAGCCATGGCCCCATGTAAGCCGCGTCCGTCACTTCTGGTTCGTTCTTGTAGCTCGCGTTGAACTCACTCCAGATCAATGGCAAAGTGGGCATCACGGAACTTGCAATCTGATCGTGGACTTTCTTGATCGCGCGGCACACCATGCGATCTCGCGGGATATCTTCGTGGGTCCCGAAAATATCTTCCGACTTATCGTTGCCGTACACGTGCGATGAAACGAAATCTGCTGGCACGTGATTCTCAGAGCAGTGCTGAATGAAGGCATCGGCCCAGGCAGCCTGCGCCGTGGAGGGCCCACCCACTCGCAAACGCGGATTCACGGCCTTCAGGGCGCGGGCGGTGTGATCGTACAGTTCCCAATAGGTCGCCTGCTTCGGCTCGCCCGCCCAAAAGTCAATGTTCGGCTCGTTCCACACCTCGAAATACCACTGGCTGACTTCGTCGATGCCGTAGCGCTCGATGAGGTGCTTAGCCAGCTGCGTGATCAGATCGTCCCACTTGGCGTAGTCCTTGGGTGGAGAAACGTTCTGCTTGTACCAGAAGGCATGCAAAATCTCCTTGGCGGCGAGCTTCTTCGGCATGAAGCTCAGCTCGACAAACGGCCGGACGCCATTCGCGAGCAGGCCATCATAACTCTGGTCGACGTAGGCGAAGTTCAAGGCAGGAGCACCCTGGCTGTCCTCGTCGTAGACTCCCATCTCGTCATGAAACATCGCATGGAAGCGCACGTAGCGGAAGTCGGTGATCTGTTTCACCTTGCGCAAATCCCGACGATAGCTGTCGCGTAATGTGAGCACCGCCCGTCCGGAGCCGAACATCTGCTCCCAGAAATGGGGGAAGGTGTGGGCGGGCGCGGACGCGTCCACCTCGATTACATCCGGGGTTTGCGCAGGAAGAGTCGCGGCGGGGCCAGCGAGGAGCACCGCGAGTAGGATCAGTCGAACAATTCGAATTTCCACGGAGAGTCCGCCAGTCTTTCTGATCAACTAAAGCGCTTTAGTAGAGGACAATATGCCTGTTACGCCATGTCGCCATTATTCTCTCACGAACGGCCGGCAGCGGGAAGCTGGAATTATTGCTTCTTGGAGAGAGTTGGAGGGATATCCTGCCCGCTGGAGGTGCCATTCGCGCGCTCGTCAGATAAGTGAAGCAAGACCGCCGTGTCGTCGTGATAGACATCTCTCCATTCCGGAACTTCCTTCAAAAGATTTACCAGTGCTGAGGATTGCGGAAACAGTACCCACCTGCTGTGCATCTCCAACAGGGCTTGATTGCCTTGCTCGTGGATGTGCACAATGTTCAAGTACTTCTTTAAGAATTCGGCCCCATACAAATCGTGACGGTCGTCCAACACAACCTGCGTGCGCGGATAAAGACGGTAAATCAGATACCCTCCCCATGAATCCGGACAGAACACAGGCTCGCGAATCTCGATGCGTTCCAGGAAGTCGACGGCCCGCACCGGGAACCGCTTTTCTTCGAAGTGGGCATCCATCACCGTACTTGAGGCGAGCCGGCCCCCATGAAGGCATATCCAGAGCCCTATGAGAACAACCAGAATTGGCCAGGCATGGCCGCGGAGTCGCGTCTGAGTGGTTCCGATCCGTTCCGCGAAATTTCTCCATCGAACCAGACTGCGGCTAATCATCGTAGAATTCCCTGCATCCACGGTCCATTCAGCAAGAGCCTTCGATAAGATTGGCGCCATGACCAGCACCAGCAGCATGGATGACACCGGCAGATTCCGTGAGGCATATACCGCGGTATACACCGCAAAGGCGGTCATCAGTAACTGGGTTGATCCGAGTTTCTTCCGCGCTAGTGCTGCGCCGAGAATGCTCAATAACACGAGAACCGCAAAACACTTCTGTGGTAGGCCGTGGAAATTCGGCGAAAGAAATTCATCGATGTGATCCATCAGAAAGCGGTCGCTCAAGTAGCGATAGATGTGAACATGCAGCTTGTACCCGTAAGGATTCGCAAAGGTCGCCACCAGCATCAGCACTCCCGTGATCAGCAATGCACGTATGCGGCTCGCCTGAGCGCCGTCAACACCCGTTGGGTTCGACCTTCTTGCCCATGCGCCCACCAGGTAAATACCCTGCAGGACGAAGGCCATCAGGAAACCGCCATGCAGGTTCACCCACGCCAGCATCATGACGGGCAACCAGAGGAGTCGATCTGCCTTTCCCCCCGCTTCAAACTCTTCCAGCAAACCAAAGCAGATTACCGTGAACAGCCAGCTCAACAAGTGTGGTCGGGCCAGGAAATGAATGCTCGCGGCGGAGATGGCGAACAGAAGCATCAGCACCGCGATGGGCAGGCTCGCGCCTCGCTCTAATGCCATCCGAAAAACCAGTACAAAGGTGAAAGCGATGAGCAGGGCGCTAAAGAAAACGACCCCGTTAAGACCGGTCACATGGTGGATCGCTCCAACCAACACATCGTAGAGCCACTCCCACGCGTACCAGGGCTGGCCATTCATCGTGGACGAAAATGAATCCACTCGCGGAACTGAGCGACTGGTGAGGATCAGTTCGCCAGTGCGGATATGCCACCCGATGCCGGCATCTCCCAGAAGCCTCTGGGCGAGCGGAGGCACCGAAAGTGACGCAACCAGGAGCACGAAAATCAGGTCGCTGACCGACGGAAGAAGAAAGCGGGAACTCACGAACTTCGGGCGGACCGGCGTCGAATTTGTCTTAACCGAGGCACTTGCGGGATTTACCTCGTCTAACACTTTATCTTCGCGCAACATGTCGGGTGGGAGGAGCCTATGTTACTCCGTGTGTGCGGCTCTGTCTGACAATATTCCGACACATCTGTCCGGTTGAAACCCAATAGCGCCTGTCTGCAACATCGCTTCTGAGTCCGGCAAGAAAACCCTGATCCGGAAACCTGCTCTGCGCTCTCTGCGGAGGGTCTCGGCGATCTCTGCGGTTATTTTCCCTCAGAACTGCCAGTAAGACAGTCCCACCCGCATGTGGTGCATCAGGGAGTCCGGGAAACTGTACGCGATCGCTGTCCCGAGCAAGGCATGGACGACGCCCAGCGGATAAATACTTCGGTACCTGCGGAAGACTTCCGTGAAGAACAGGGCGCCCAAGAAGGTCATCGTCGTCAAAGCCAGGTTGGGGAGATGAGCCAGAGTGAACAGGAACGTGCTCGCAACTAACGCCCAGCGCGGTCCCGCCAGCGATTCCAGACGAAGAAAGAAAAACGACTGCAGAAGAAACTGCTGTGCAAATGCCCAGATCACGTAGGGCCACAGGTTATGAAATGCCGGCCAATGCGGGTTCGCTGGCACCGGATGACCGCTCAGAACCGCCGCTGCAGGAATGGCAAGCGCAACCAGTCCTCCAATCGCCACGATCCACATGGTGGCATCGCGGGAGGGCCAGACCAAACCCAGTTCCGCGCGCGAATTCCTTCGCAAACTGAACCAGGCCACGGAGCCCACCACCACCACGATCAACAGGCTGTGACCCGGACTGCGCGGGGTCCACAGGATGCCCTCGAAGGCAGTGAACACAAACAGGATTTCCAGCGCATCCGCCCACCGGCTTCGAACAACCGGCGTCCTCCAAGTTTGCGAGACCGTTTCCAGGCCCGGTGCGCTATCCTGAGGAAAAGTTTTCGACCCCACAGCCATCCCCGCAATCTTATAAGTAGGGCGTGATGAGCAGCAAGAGCACAACCCGTGTGGTAATTGTCGGAGCCGGCTTTGGGGGCCTGAATGCCGCCCGCTCGCTCGCCCACCAGAACGTTCAGATCACCATCGTCGATCGCAAGAATCATCACACCTTTCAACCTTTGCTCTACCAGGTCGCAACCGCGGGGCTTTCTCCGGGTGAAATTGCGGCCCCCATTCGCGCCGTTTTTCGGGGAGACAAAAACGTAGTCAGCCTGCTTGAAGAAGTGCAGGACTTCGATCTCGAACGGCACATCGTTAAGACCTGTGAGCAGGAACTGCCCTACGACTACCTGATCGTTGCAGCCGGCGCCACGCACGCCTATTTTGGCCACGACGAGTGGGAGCCATACGCTCCCGGCCTAAAGACTATCGAAGACGCCCTCGAGATTCGCCGCCGCGTTCTGCTTGCCTTTGAACTCGCCGAACGCCAGGCGATCTCCGGCGCCCCCCATGAACCTCTGAATTTTGTAGTGGTAGGCGGGGGGCCCACCGGCGTGGAACTCGCGGGCACGCTGGCCGAGATCACGCACCACGTCCTGGCGAACGAGTTCCATTCCATCGATCCGCGAAGCGCGACCATCTTGTTGCTCGAAGGCGGTCCGCGCGTGCTTCCCGCTTACCCCGAAGATCTGTCCCATAGCGCGGAAGAGCAACTCCGCCGCTTGGGTGTGGACGTCCGGACGAATACCTTGGTCACTCAAGTGGAGCCGGGAGCGGTTCGTTTCGGCCAGTCGCGCGTGGTCGCTCCGGTGATCCTGTGGGCCGCAGGTGTCGCGGCCTCCCCTCTCGGAAAGAAACTTGGAGTCCCCTTCGATCGCGCCGGCCGGGTACTGGTGCAACCGGATTTGAGCCTGCCCGGCCATCCCGAAGTCTTCGTGATCGGCGATCTGGCAGCGCTGAAGGACGAGGATGGCAAGATGCTGCCCGGGGTGGCACCCGTCGCCATCCAGCAAGGGAAGTATGTGGCGAAGACCATCGGCCGCGATCTGCAAAACGAGCCCCGCCAGAACTTCAAGTACTGGGACAAAGGGAGCCTGGCCACCATAGGGCGAGCTGCTGCAGTCGCGCAGTTCGGCAAGATTCATATCTCGGGATTCATCGCGTGGCTTTCCTGGCTGTTCATCCACATTTTCTTTCTGATCGGCTTCCGCAACCGTGTGTTGGTATTCATTCAATGGGCGTGGTCATACGTCACGTACGAACGCGGCGCCCGCTTGATCACCGGGAGCACGGCGCTACCCGGCTGGTCAGGCACCCAACCCAGCGCCACCCCTTCTGACGACGAGTTGTGCCGCAAAACGGCATAGAGCCTTCCCCCCCGTACGACGTCGGAGGCGGCGAGTCCTTTCCGGCGTCTATTGCATGTATTCCCCGAGTTCGATTTGCGAGACAATAGAAGTGCAGTCCAGCTCGCGGAGAAAGCGCAGCCACTGCTCCGCCACATGAAAACTTCTTTCCTCGCGCGGGTCGCAGGCTTAGCTGCCTGCCTCGTCATCTTGATGGCACTGTCGCTACCGTCGTCGGCCGACGTCATCAAGATCGTTATCAACGACACCATCCATCCGATCTCCGACGAGTACATCGGTCGAGCGCTCGCCCAGGCGCAAGCACAGAAAGCTCAAGCGCTGCTGATCGAAATCAACACTCCGGGGGGCCTCGCCGATTCCACCCGCGACATCATCGAAAAGATTCTTGCCTCGCCTGTGCCCGTCATCATTTACGTCACACCCAGTGGCAGCCGTGCGGCGTCCGCCGGCTTCTTCATTCTGGAAGCCGCCGACGTGGCCGCCATGGCGCCGGGGACTAACACCGGGGCCGCCCATCCCGTGATGATCGGCGGGGGCAAGATGGATGACGTCATGAAGGAGAAAGTCGAGAACGACTCGGCGGCCCTCATGCGCTCGGTGACGTCGAAGCGCAACCGCAACGTGGATGTGGCAGAAAGCGCCGTGCGCCAGTCGAAGTCATTTACCGAGCAAGAAGCACTCTCCCAACACTTGATCGACTACGTGGCCAGCAGTGATGAAGACCTGTTCCGACAGATGCAGGGGAAGACCGTCAAACGTTTCGACGGACAGAGCGTCACCCTGAATCTGATGGGGCAGACCATCCGCCCGTTTGGAATGACCTTGAAGCAACGAATTCTCGGCTACTTGATGGATCCGAACGTGGCGTTCATCCTGCTGGCCATCGGAGCGCTTGCGCTGTACGCCGAGTTCAATCACCCGGGCGCAGTCGTGCCCGGCACAGTGGGCGTCGTGTTCATCCTGCTGGCGGGATTTGCATTGAACTTGCTGCCCACCCGCTTCGCTGCGCTCGCCTTGATTCTGGGCGCTTTCGTGCTCTTCGCGCTCGAAGCCAAGTTTGTCACGCATGGTGTCCTCACCACGGGTGGCATTGTTCTGCTCACGCTGGGCGGCCTGCTGCTAGTTGATGCTCCCATTCCTGAAATGCGCGTGCATTTTGCTACCGCACTGGCCGTCAGCGTTCCTCTCGGCCTCATCACGGCGTTTCTGATGACGATTGCCCTGAAGGCGCATCGCAACAAAGTCGTGACTGGCGTGCAGGGACTGATCGGCGAAGTGGGGACCGCGCAAAGTGCCCTGGCACCTGCAGGGAAAGTTTTCGTCCACGGGGAAATCTGGGATGCCGTCTCCTCGTCCCCGATTCCGGCGGGATCGAAAGTCGTGGTGCAAAAGGTGGAGGGTCTACAACTGGAAGTCGCGCCCGTCCATGTGCCCGACGGCAGAGTCGCAGCCGAAGTTTCATAACGGTCCACGCATCTGCCAAGGCAATACGTAGGTGCCTTGGAAACACCGTCTTGCTCGGGTATTTACGGTACAATCCGCCTCAGCGGCGTTTGTTCGCAAAACCCGCTGGAGGCGCGGGCAATGGAATTCTCCCTGCCGATTATCGTTGTCTTTGTTATCGTCGTCCTCTATCTGCTGAGTTCGATCAAGATCCTGGCCGAATACGAGCGCGGCGTGATCTTCCGTCTCGGTCACCTGCTCACCCGGCCCAAGGGGCCCGGCGTCATTCTGGTATTCGCGCCCATCGACCGCATCGTGCGTGTTTCGCTGCGCCAGGAAGCCCTCGAGGTTCCACCCCAGGACATCATCACCCGGGATAACGTAACTCTGAAGGTCAATGCCGTCATCTTTCTACGCGTGATCGATCCCAACAAGGCGGTGGTCGAAGTCTCCAACTACCTCTACCAGACCTCGCAATTCGCCCAAACTACGCTGCGCTCCGTGCTGGGCGAGCAGGAACTCGATGAACTGCTGTCGCATCGCGAGAAAATCAACCTGCGCCTGCAAAGCATCCTCGACACCCACACTGCTCCCTGGGGCGTGAAGGTCACGAACGTGGAGGTCAAGCAGGTCGACATGCCGGAGTCGATGCTCCGCGCCATGGCCAAGCAAGCCGAGGCCGAGCGCGAAAAGCGATCCAAGATTATCCACGCCGAAGGTGAATATTCCGCAGCGCAACGCCTGGTGGACGCCGCCAAGCTGCTGGCCACCGAACCGGTCAGCGTACAACTGCGCTATCTGCAGACGCTCACGGAAATCGGCGTGGAGAAAAACACCACCGTGGTCTTCCCCGTGCCGGTTGATTTCTTCTCCGGCATCCAGAAACTCTTGGGCAAGGGAGACAGCAGTCCAGCTAAGGCTGGGTAAGGCGGGCAGGCGGTCAGCACCATTTGGAGCAAACGATGGGTTCTCAAGACACGGAAATCACCCTGGGCACCGGCAAAATGCTGGTGTTGTTCTTCGGGCTAGTCGCGCTATGCGGTCTATTCTTCGGTCTGGGCTTTTCCCTGGGTCGAAATTCCGCGCGACCGGGCGTGGCCGGTTTGGATCCTTCGCAAACCGCCGGTGGAGGCCTCCGCAGTTCAGCGGTGAAATCAACCGGCACGAACACACCCCAATCGGGCGAAGGCCTGACCTTCTATAGGGCCGTTGAACAAAAGGACCCGAACGCTCAGTTGCCTGCCAACGATGGCGCGAAAGCGACTTCCACTCCTACAACACCCGCCACAAGCAAAGACGCGGCTGACAACCAGTCGGGCGCGCCCGATCCGGCCACAGCCCTCGCCGCCAGCAGCTACTTCGTGCAGGTTGCCGCCGTAAGCAAACAGGATGACGCGCAAGCTCTGGTCGATGCGCTGAAGAAGAAGCAGTACGCCGCGTTTACCAGCAACACTTCAGCAACGGATAAGTTCTTCCATGTCCAAGTAGGGCCCTTCAACGATCTCAAGGACGCCGAAGCAACTCGGGCCAAGCTGATCAGCGACGGCTACAATCCGATCCTGAAAAAATAAGAAACGCAGGATTGCCAGCTGCCAGTCGGGAATTGGCAACCATCAATCCGTATCAAACCTCTGTTCCCTCCACGGGTCTCCATACATGTGGTAGCCGTTCTGCTCCCAGAACCCTGCGGCATCGTGATCAAGGAACTCGATCCCACGCACCCACTTCACCGACTTCCACGCATAAAGATGTGGCACGATCAATCGCATCGGGAACCCGTGGTCGGCCGTGAGCGGCTGGCCATCGTGATGGGTGGCAAACAAAACTTCCTCGCGATCAAGGTCGGCGAGTGGCACGTTGGCGGTGAATCCCTGCTGCGCGTGCACCAGCACGTGACTTACGCCTTGCTTCAGCTTCACGCGCGACAGGACTTCTCGAAAGGCCACGCCCTCCCAAGGATTGTCGAACCGGCTCCAGCGGGTGACGCAATGGAAGTCACTGGTGTGCTTCGCACGCGGAAGTGCATTGAATTCAGCCCAAGTCCAGCGCGCAGTCGCCTCCACCAGGCCATACGCACGAAAATCCCAGCGCTCAGGATCGAAGCGGGGAACCGACCCATAGTGCAGCACCGGCCACTTCAGCGTGAGCGATTGACCCGGCGGCAATCGCCCCTCACTCTTCATTTTCTGCTCAAGTTCCTTACGCTGGTTACCTTCGAATAGCATCGGAACTCCGTTAGCACAGGCCCCACTAAAAAATGAGCGCCGTTGGTTTCGAGAATCACCGTCGGCTTAGCGCCAGGCAGAGGACACACGAAGAACCGGATCGAGCTTTCGCTCAGGCAGGGTGGGCGAGGCGCCCATCGCCACTTACGCAGGTGTGTTTCACATCCCACCAAAAGCTTGCGGCAGCGGCTTCCCTGCCCTCAAGCGGGCAAACTTTGTGCCGTATAATAGAGAGATTGCGTAAGCCTGCCGACGCCTTCTAGAGGTCTGCTGCAACTTTTGCAGGGCGGCGGGATTCGCCAGTCCCTTTTACAGATGTCCACAGAGAGCATTGTTGTTCGCGGCGCTCGCGTCCACAACCTGAAGAACATTGACGTTTCGATCGACCACAACGCCTTGACCGTGGTCACGGGCGTGTCGGGTTCGGGCAAATCATCCCTCGCTTTCGATACGGTGTATGCCGAGGGGCAGCGGCGGTACGTGGAGTCCTTGTCGGCCTACGCTCGCCAATTCCTGGAGCGGATCGAGAAGCCCGATGCCGACGTGATCGATGGCATTGCCCCGGCGGTCGCGATTCGGCAGAAGAATACCACGCGAAATCCCCGCTCGACCGTCGCTACGGCGACCGAAATCTACGACTACCTGCGCCTGCTGTTCGCCCGCGTGGGACGAACGTATTGCTTGCAGTGTGGTGAGGAAGTCCGCAAGGACTCGGTCGACGAAGTGGCTGACCAGATTCTTGCCCTGCCGGACGAGACGCGGTTGCAGGTTCTGTTTCCTCTGCAGGCGGTTGCATCCAGCACTTCCGCCGAAAGCAAAAAGAAAGGGCGAGCACGCCGCAAAAAGGGCGAACTTGAAGTTGCGCGCCTGCCTTCCGATCTGCTGAAGGCAAGATTGCTGGACCTGCGCACAAGCGGCTTCAACCGGCTCTATCAGAACGGGCAGATCTTTGAATTCTCAACGCCCGAGTCACTGCTCGACATCGATTTCGGTGCCCCGGTATTTGTGTTGGTCGATCGGCTGGTCGTGACGGCCGATGGGCGCCCCCGGATTGTCGACGCCATTGAGATCGCGTATCGCGAAGCGAGCGAGGTGATCTTTGAGACTGCACCTCAGGAGGGAGAAGCGCAACAGCGATTCCGCTACAGCCAGCGCTTCGAGTGCAAGCGGGACGGCATTCGCTATGAAGAGCCAGAACCTAGTTTGTTTTCGTTTAACAATCCGTATGGCGCTTGTCCCCGTTGCCAGGGATTTGGCAACACCATCGACTTTGATTTGGACCTGGTGATTCCTGACAAAGCAAAGACCTTGAACGAAGGAGCCGTGGAGCCATGGACGAAGCCAAAGTACCGTCCGCTGTTCACGGAACTCAAACGCTTCGCCAAAGCGGCCAAGATTCCGTTGGATGTGCCCTGGAACGATCTCGATCCCGAGCAGCAAAAAGCGATCATCGATGGCGAAGGCAAGTTCCCGGGCGTGCGCGGATTCTTCAATCACCTGGAGCGCAAGAAATACAAGCTCCATGTGCGTGTCTTCTTGAGCCGGTATCGTGGTTACTCGATGTGTACGACCTGCGGCGGGGCGCGGCTGCGCATTGAAGCCCAGCAGGTGAAGATCAACGGGAAAAACATCTGCCAGGTCTGCTCCATGACCGTAGAGCAGGCCGCGGAATTTTTCCGGATCCTTGAACTCACGCCGCAAGAAGCTGGTATCGCCGACAAACTGCTGGTGGAAATCCGGGAGCGGCTGCGCTTTCTGAATGACGTGGGGCTGGAATATCTCACCCTGGACCGACTGGCATCGACCTTGTCCGGAGGAGAGGCGCAACGCATTCAGCTCGCTACCTCGCTGGGTTCGCGCCTGGTGGGGACTCTCTACGTCCTGGACGAGCCTTCGATTGGCCTGCACAGCCGCGACACCCATCGCTTGATCAAGATCCTGCACGACCTGCGCGACCTGGGAAATACAATTCTGGTCGTGGAGCACGATCCCGACATTATGAAAGCGTCGGACCGAATCCTGGACCTGGGCCCCGGCGCGGGCGAAAATGGCGGGAAGGTAATAGCGACTGGCACCTATGCCGAGATCAAGAAAACTCCTGCGTCCTTAACTGGACGTTATCTCGCCGAGGAACTGCGCATCCAGTTGCCAACGTCGCGGCGCAAGCCGGGATCGCGGCAGATCGTGATCAAGGGGGCGCGCGCACACAATCTCAAGCGCATCGACCTCAACATCCCCTTGGGCATGATTGTGGCGATCACGGGCGTTTCGGGATCGGGCAAATCCACCCTGCTGCATGATGTGCTCTACCAGGCCTTGTCCGCAGCCAAGAAACAGACCAGCGGTTCGCAGCCATCCACTCCGTGCTGGGATAGTGTCGAAGGCGATGAGTATCTCGACGAAGTCGTCCTGGTCGATCAATCACCGATTGGACGAACGCCGCGCTCGAATCCAGTCACCTACATCAAGGCCTTCGATGGCATTCGCGACCTATTTGCTTCCTTGCCCGAGGCGCAAAAGCGCGGCTTCTCCGCCGGACACTTTTCCTTCAACATTCCCGGCGGACGCTGTGAGACCTGTCAGGGCGATGGCACGGTTACGGTGGAAATGCAATTCCTGGCCGACGTGGAGCTGATTTGCGAGGAGTGCAAGGGGACACGTTACAAACCGCAAGTGCTGGACGTCCGCTATCGTGGCAAGAACATTCATGAAGCTCTGAACCTGACCGTCAAAGAGGCTCTGAAATTCTTCGCCGAAGTTCCCAAGATCACCGAAAAGCTACGCGTGCTCGAAGAAGTGGGACTGGGCTACCTCCGGCTGGGCCAGTCTGCGACCACGCTCTCCGGTGGCGAGGCGCAGCGCATGAAGCTGGCGGCGCACTTGCAGCCGGCGGCCCGCGAAATCGGCCGTCCTTCCCACTCAAACGACGGCCCGAGGCGCAAACGCCAGGTTCTGTATATCTTTGATGAACCGACGACGGGGCTGCATTTTGATGACGTCAGTAAACTCCTTTCCGCATTTCGCCGTCTAATTGATGCGGGAGGCTCGATCGTCGTAATCGAGCACAATCTTGAAGTCATCAAGACTGCCGACTGGGTAATCGATCTGGGGCCGGAAGGCGGCGAACGCGGCGGCTATGTCGTGGGTGCGGGAACTCCCGAGACGATTGCGCAGCTGCCGAACTCCTACACCGGCAAGTATCTGGCGGCCGTGCTCAACGGCAATGGAGCGTCGGGTTCTAATGGCCATCAATAGGCGTCTGCTCGACTTCGTGCTGGGTGCTGTTCTGACACTGTCGGGAGCACTCTGGGCGCAGACTTCGAGCAGCAAAACCGTCCGTCATCACAAGGTCGCGGTCGAGGACCCGTCGCAACCGGCAGAGTTGACACAGGGCGAAGCTGCCATCGAGAAAAAGGATTACGCCACGGCGGAGCTGCTGCTCAAGAAGGTAGTCGCTTCCCAGCCCGCAAATTACCAGGCCTGGTTCGACCTGGGCTTCGTCTACAACGCGCAAGGTAAAGCCGACGAGTCTATCGCCGCCTACCGGAAGTCCGTCAGTGCGAAGCCCGATGTCTTCGAGTCGAACCTGAATCTCGGACTCATGCTGGTGAAGAACAAACAGCCCGGCGCCGAGGAATTTCTAACCGCGGCCACCAAGCTGAAGCCCATCAGTCACGTCGAGCAAGGACGCGCGAGCGCGTGGCTTTCCCTGGCGCACGTGCTGGAGGAAAAAGACCCCGACCGCGCGATTGAGGCCTATCGCCAAGCTTCGACTCTACTACCCAAAGATCCCGAGCCGCACCTTTCCGCGGGCTTGCTGCTCGAAAAGCAGAACAAGTTTGCCGATGCCGAGCAGGAGTACAAGCAGGCCCTCGCGTTAGATCCAGCTTCTTCGGAGGCGCTCGTAGGGCTCGCCAATGTATACATGCGCGGCCACCGCTTTGAGGAGGCGGAGGAGTACCTGCGTAAGGTCGTTGCACAGAATCCCAACGATGCGGTGGCGCACATCCAATTGGGCCGGGTGCTCGCGGCCGACAAGAAATACGACGACGCGGCCGTTGAACTTCAGGCTGGGTTGAAGCTCGCTCCCGACGATCCCACCGCCCAGCGCGATCTGGCCGACATTTACGCAGCTGCAGGCAGGCACGCAGATGCTGAGGCACTCTTCCGTTCCCTGCTTGCCAAGAACGCCAACGATGCAGACCTGCACTACGGCCTCGGTCAAAGTCTTCTGAAGCAAAGGAAGTTTGGGGAGGCGGAGCAAGAATTTGTGGCGGCGCTGAAGCTCAAACCTGACTGGGGTCAAGCCTACGGGGAGTTGGCCGTGGCCGCCAACGAGAATCAGAATTACCCCCTCGCCATCAAGGCGCTCGACATGCGCGCCAAGTTTTTGCCTGAGCTTCCTGTGGGTTACTTTTTGCGCGCCACCGCATACGACCACATGCGGGAATATCATGAAGCCGCCGCGAACTATCATCTCTTCCTCCAAGTGGCGAATGGGAAGTATCCTGATCAGGAGTGGCAGGCACGTCATCGCCTGATCACCATCGAGCCGAAGAAATAGACGAACGCATGCGCAAGCGGGTCATCATCCTCATTTGCACTCTGGCAGTAATGTCGAGTTTGGCGGTTGCGGACAAGGCTTCAGTGGCAGAGCTCAAGGCTCGTCTAGCCAATGCGCGTCCGGAGGATCGTGGCAAGATTTGCCTGGAGATTGCGGAACAGCAGGTCGCGGCGGCGGACAAACTCTACACCGATGGAAAAATCGAAGAGGCGCAAGCCGCGGTTCAGGACGTTGTTACTTATTCTCAGCAGGCGGGTGAGGAAGTCGGCAAGTCCGGACACCGTCTGAAGAACACCGAGATCTCCCTGCGGAAGATGGCCCGGCGGTTGACCGACATCAAACACACGCTGCCTTCCGACAACCAGCCATCCGTACAGACCGCCATCGATACGCTGGAAAAGATCCGTACCGATCTCTTGAACCACATGTTTGGCAAGAAAACCAAATGATCGTGGCGCGCTTCATTTGCGGAATCTTCCTTCTGCTCTTCCTGGTAAGCGTCAGCCCGGCCCAGCGGCGGGGCGATCCCCTCACGCAAGCAGAAATCGATCAGTTGCGCGATACCGCGGTTGAGCCGGAGCAGCGCATGAAACTGTACGTGCAGTTCGCCCGGTCCCGCCTTGTGTCGCTCGAACAGATGCGCTCCGATCCCAAGGTCACCGATCGCCCTCAACAGACGCACCACATGCTGGAAGACTTTCTGTCCGTGTACGACGAACTCAATGACAACCTGGATAATTTCGAAGGCCGAAAGTCGGACCTTCGCAAGGCGCTCAAGACCGTCATCGAAGGCGACACGGAATTCCAGGCCAAGCTTCGCGCGCTTCAGGATGACGCCCGCAGTTCCAAGGAAGAAGCCGCCGAATATCGGTTTATCCTGGGCAACGCAATCGAGTCGGTTGACAGCAATACCGAGGACCATCGCCGGTTGTTGGCGGAACAGGAAGAGATGTGGAAGCACAAGAAGAAGGGCAAGTCGTAACGGGCTGCTGCTTTAGCAATAACGCTCATCCGGAAAGAAGAAAGAGTGATGTTGACCAATCGTTCTATCCCGCGCTGCACCGTGATTCCCGAGCTTGGTTACCCGGACATCGGCGAGGCCATTGACTGGCTGTGCGCCGCGTTCGACTTCACATTGCGTTTGCGCATCGCCAACCATCGCGCCCAGCTCAACGTGGGCGATGAGGCCGTCGTCCTGACTGAGGGCGGTCCCGACAAAAGCGACAAATCCCCGGCTGGAGCGGGGCTTGGGCATTCTGTCCTGGTGCGCGTAGCGGATGTTGATGCACATCACGAACGTGCCCGGCAACACGGCGCGCGCATTGTACGGCCGCCCGCGGATCAGCCCTATGGCGAACGGCAATACACCGCTCAGGACTTCGTTGGTCGCTCCTGGACGTTCTCGCAGTCGATCGCCGACGTCGCTCCCGAAGAATGGGGAGGAACTTCAGGTCAACTCTAGATTTCCAGGCCTGGCCCCGGCAATCCTCGTGCTAGGCTAGTTCCCGGTGCGCGACGAAATCCTCACAATCTTCCAGGAAAGCTATCGCGAATTGCGCGACCAGGCACCCGTGCCCCCCATTCAGATTGAGTTCTTTGCCTTCGCGAATGTAAATAACACCATACGGCTGCGGGACGGAGAGTTACGGGTGCGATTGTCGGACTTGCTGGAAGGCGCGCCGAAGCCCGTGCTGCATGCTATCGCTCACATCTTGCTCGCGAAGATGTATCGCAAGCCAATCTCGCGGGCACAGGCCGCCCGCTATCGGAAATATATCCACAGCCACGAGATTCGCAATAAGGCGCACTTCGTTCGACAAGTGCGCGGCCGCAAGCGTTTTGCTTCGGCGAAGGGCCGGTACTACGACCTGGATGCGATATTCGAGGAGATCAACCTGCGCTTCTTCGGCGGTTTGCAAGCCAGGCCGCGCATGAGTTGGAGCCAGGAGCGGGCCCGCCATCTGCTAGGACACTACGATCCCGCCCATAACGCCATCGTGGTCAGTCGGATCTTTGATCATCCGCAAGTTCCCCGTTTCGCCGTGGAATACATCGTGTACCACGAGATGTTGCATCTGCGGCATCCCGTGAAGCTCAACGGGAGCCGGCGCTGCGTGCACTCCGCCGAATTCCGGGCCGAGGAAAAATTGTTCCCGCAACTGGACGCGGCCCAACGGTTCTTGCGTCGGCTATAGTCTGCTTATCCCGACCCTGAGCGTAGGGGAACGAAAGAAAGCCGCCTGTGAGCGGAGCCATGGGCTCTGACCGATCCGCATCCGCCACCACGGCCGCGAAGCGCCCATTGACCTTCCGAAAATGGCCTTTTGTGTGACCAGAATCACACCCGGAAGTGACTTCACGCGTTGACGGGCCGGGCGCGGGACGCTATCCTAGTAAAGTTGAAATTGAAATTCATTTTCAAAATCATTTTCACCATCAAAGGAAGTTATCTCTAGATGCTGCAGGCCTTTATTGTCACTTTACGCGAGGGCGTGGAAGCGGCCCTGATCGTAGGTATTACTCTCGCCTACCTCGCCAAGATCGGGCGTAACGATCTGCGCAAGTCCGTGTATGCCGGGCTCGGGGCAGCATTTCTGGGCAGCATTGCCGTTGCGGTCGTCATTTCCCGGTTCCACCTGAATCAAGACATCGTGGAGGGCTGGGTCATGTTGGCGGCGGCCTTCTTTGTCATCACCATGATCATCTTCATGATGCGCACCGGCAAGAAGATGAAGGGGGAGATTGAAAGCAAGCTCGGTAACCTTGCCGCCCGCGGGTCCCAGGCCGGCGTCTTTCTATTTGTCTTCCTAATGATTATGCGCGAGGGAGTGGAGACCGTCCTGACCCTGGCGGGCGTTACGCTGAACTCCACCGAACTGATGATGTTCCTGGGCACACTGCTGGGCGTAATCTCCGCCATCGTCTTTGGTGTGATGTTCGTCAAGGGCAGCGTGCGTATCAACCTGCAGAAATTCTTCCGCGTGACCACCGTTATCCTCTGGTTCGTGGCCGCACAGCTGGTGATCTCCGGCCTGCATGAGCTTTCTGAGAACGGAGTACTTCCGTCCTCCAAGCAAGAGATGGCGCTGATTGGACCGATTGTGAGCAACCAGGTGTTCTTCTATGTGACCATTTTCGCGCTGGCAGCGTTGATGGTGCTGTTCGAGGTGAAGTCGCGGCAGCCACTGCCCGAAGCGTCCTCTCCGGCGGAACGCCGCAAGGCATTATGGAGTGCGCGCCGCGAGCGGCTATGGATGGCCTCGGTCTACGTGAGTTCCTTCGTCTTTATCATGCTGGTCACGGCCGAATTCATTTATGCCAAAAGCTTGAGCGCTCCGCAGAAGGCGGCGGAGGTCACGTTCGCCAACGGCCAGGTCGCGATTCCACTGAACGAGGTGCAGGACGGCGACTTGCACTTTTTCCAGGCGAAGGAAAATGGCGTGGAAGTGCGCTTCTGGTTGTACCAGAAGCCGGACGGCAAAATTGCCACGGTCCTCGATGCTTGCGAGATCTGCGGTTCTGTGGGCTTTTACAAGGGCACGACCGGAGTTGTCTGCAAGAATTGCGCGGCGCCCATCAACCCCCAGTCCGTGGGTATGGCGGGCGGGTGTAATCCGATTCCGCTGCAGGCGGAGACGACCAGCGACGCCGTCATCATCAAGGAAGCGGACGTGGCCGCGGGAAGCCGCCTGTTCCAGCCTTAGGTTATGTTCGCTCGCCTCCTCTACGAATCGTTCCGGCGGCAGAAGCGCCGCAAACTGCTGGCGGGCGTAGCGATCACGCTGGGAGTGGCTGTGGCCACCGCCATGATCGCCGTGGCGACCGACATCGGCGACAAGATCAGTCGTGAACTTCGCACCTACGGCGCAAACCTGCTCGTCACTCCCCAAGAAGACACCATCGACGTCGAGATTGGCGGCGTCAACCTGAAGCCGCCCAGCGACGGCAATTTCCTGAACGAATCCGATCTGCCCAAAATCCGGGGAACGTTCTGGCGGCATAACATTGTCGGATTCTCGCCCATGCTGCCGGTGAACATCTCTCTGGACAATGATGCGAAGCCTGCCAGCTTGCTGGGCACATACTTCTCTAAGAGAATCATCTTCGGTAAAGACGAAAGCACGACCGGGGTGCGCACCACGCATCCCTGGTGGAAGGTGCAAGGGGCCTGGCCGGCGGACGAGTCTCAGGACGTGCTGCTGGGCGAGCACCTGGCCAGCAAGCTTGGCAAGCATCCCGGGAACGCCATCCAGATCTCTGGCCAGTCTCATCGTGTCTCCGGAATTCTGTCGACTGGCGGCGCAGAAGACGACCAGGTGGTGGCTCCCCTTGCCCTTGCCCAGCAAGTGCTGGGCAAACCCGGAACCGTGCGCCGAATCTACGTCAGCGCCATGACCAAGCCGGAGGATGCACTGGCGCGGCGCGATCCCAAGACGATGAACCCGGAGTTGTTTGACCGCTGGTACTGCTCCCCGTACGTGCAATCGATCGCGTACCAGTTGCAGGAAGCCATTCCGCACTCACACGCCGAGCAGATCCGGCAGGTCGCGCAGAACGAAGGCACCGTGTTGTCTCGCATCAAGGGACTCATGCTGCTGGTGACGCTGGCGGCGCTATTTGCCTCGGCGCTGGCGGTCTCTGCAGCAATGGCAACTGCGATTTTTGAGCGTCGGCAGGAGGTCGGACTCATGAAAGCGCTGGGTGCAGGCAAAGTCGCGGTGGCGGCCTTGTTCTTTGCCGAGAGCACGCTGCTTGCGCTTTTTGGGGGAGTAGCAGGGTTTTTCGCGGGCTCGCTGCTTGCGCATCGCATCGGGCGCTCGATTTTTGATTCACAGATCACGATTCAGCCGGTGCTCTTCCCGGTGATTCTGGCGATCGCCGTGATCGTGACGTTCGCGGGAAGCGCGGCGGCGATCCGGCGAGCCGTGCAGTTTGATCCGGTGTTCGCACTGCGAGGAGATGCATGAGCACGGGTCAGCCCAATCTGCAGAGTGTCACGCAGCGTCGGGAGGATGCCGCGCACACCTCGATGTTTCTGCGCATGCTTTGGCGTGCGGCCGTGCTACGGCGTGGGCGGGCAGCTTCGGCCCTGCTCGCGATGGTGGTGGCAGCAGCACTAGCCACAGCCATGATGAATCTGTACGTAGACGTGCAGGCCAAACTGCGGAAGGAATTTCGCAACTACGGCGCGAATGTGGTGGTCGTAGGTAAGGAAGGCGCTTCCCTTCCCCCAGATACCTTGAACAAGATTGAGGCAACGTTGGGTGGACAGGGCATGGCCGTAGCGTTTGCTTACGTCGTTGCGCGTACCTCGGATGGACAATCAGTGGTGGTAGTGGGAACGGATTTGGAGCGCGCTCGCAAGCTCGACACCTGGTGGAAGGTAACGCCTGTGATTTGCGCTTGTTTGCTAGATCCCTCGCAGCCGGAACCGACGGGAGCGCTTCTCGGGATACGAACGGCATCAGTTCTTGCGCCCAAACTGGAGCCTTTCGAACTGAGCTTCCAAAACCGGAGGATTCGTCTCAAGCCGAATGCGACGCTGCAGAGTGGCGCTGCCGAAGACAGCCGGGTCTACGTCCCGATGACGGAATTCGCAGCCTGGAGTGGCGTGCAGCCCTCCACCATCGAGGTCGCCGCCAACGGCTCGCAGGAGGAAGTCAATGCCGTCATCGGACAACTCACTGCGGATCTGCCCACGGCCGAGGTCCGCCCGGTGCGCCAGATCATGGAGGGCGAAGCCCGGGTGCTGGGCAAAACCCGCGCCACGCTTTATGCCGCCGCGGTTCTGATCATTCTGACCGCTGCCCTATGTGTGCTGGCCACCCTGACCGGATGGGTCTTTGATCGGCGGCGTGATTTTGCGATCATGAAGGCGTTGGGCGCATCCGAACGGCTGATCAGTGGATTCTTTGCCGCCGAGGCGACCGCTCTAGGCGCAGTCGGTGCGGTCCTCGGATTCATAATCGGGATCGGCATCGCCGCCTGGATCGGCCGGGTCAACTTCAACGCGCCGGTTGTGCCTCGGCTCAGCGTGCTACCGTTGGTACTGGCAGGGAGCATGGCAGTGGCGTTGTTGTCAGCCATGTTGCCGATGTCGCTGCTGCGACGCATCCAGCCAGCCGTGATCTTGAAGGGAGAGTAAGGTGATCAAGCTCAAAGGCGTCAGCCGGCTGTACCCGGCGAGAGCGGAGGCACCGGGCGGGATGATTCGCGCCCTGGACGACTTCTCGCTCACGGTCGCGCCCGGCGAGTGGGTTTCCATCATGGGGCCATCGGGCTCGGGGAAATCGACGCTCGTCAATCTGATTGGCTGCCTGGACCGTCCCTCGAGCGGCGAAATCTGGCTGGACGGTCAGGACGTGGCGAACATTGGTGCGGTCGAACTGAACCGCGTTCGCGCCGAGAAGATCGGCTTCGTCTTCCAGCAATTTCATCTGATTCCCTACCTCACGGCGGTAGAAAACGTCATGCTCGCGCAGTACTTCCACAGCATGACCGACGAAAAAGAAGCCCTCGACGCTCTGGAACGCGTGGGATTAAAAGACCGCGCGCACCACGTCCCCTCTCAACTTTCCGGCGGCGAGCAGCAGCGGGTGTGCATTGCGCGGGCGCTGATCAACGATCCGAAGATCATTCTGGCGGACGAGCCCACCGGCAACCTCGACGCCATGAACGAAGAAATTGTGCTGCGGCTCTTGCGTGACTTCCATCAGCAAGGACGCACCATCGTGATGGTTACCCACGATCCGGTCGTGGCGCGGCTGGCGGACCGTCGTATTGAACTGCATCACGGCAAAATCGCCGCCCAGGAAGTCTTCGCCATGGCGGACGAGGAGCAGTTCGACGAGGTCCTCGAAGAACTCTGGGTATTGGAAGAGAACGGCGAACCTGCGGAACTCGGCCGGATGGACGTGCACGGCGCTCTACCCGTGAGCATCGCGGTGGAGAAGATGACAGAGTTGGGCCTGGTTACGACGACTCCGCATCCGCCCGAAGCACACGATCACAAGCCGTTCGTCAATCCCTGCCACGAGGCGCTGCGGCCGGACGGCATGTTCGCCGGTGACGGCAGCGCGATCGTGGCGCTGACGCCGCGCGGCCGCACCCGCGCAGGCAGCATCATCCGGCGGCACCGGCTGGCGGAGCGTCTGTTCACGGATAGTTTGGCCATGGACAGCGAGTCGGAAATCGAAGAACAGGCTTGCAAGTTTGAGCACATTCTTTCACCCGAAGCGACCGACAAGATCTGCTCGTTCCTGGGACATCCGCGGACGTGTCCTCACGGCGCGCCGATTCCGCCGGGGCCTTGCTGCCAGCTGAAGGTCAACGTGGAGACGGTGGTGGGGG
>UEXW01000161.1_pt1 | contig 58638 bp, 52 predicted proteins | sample 4301151 | NCBI WGS metagenome assembly UEXW01 (sample SAMEA4773176, study PRJEB27434) | metagenome | biome: 2259; feature: agricultural soil; material: soil | place: USA | collected 2014-09 | depth 0.25 m | reverse complement strand
CGTCGCTCCGCCATGCTTCATGAAAGCGGAACTTTCTACTTTGCGGAAAGAGGAACTTCTCATGTTGCGGCGACACGCCCGATTTATTCGGTTGACACCTGCACCTGTCGGGAAGAGAATTCTGCGCCATAAAGGCTCGGGGCCTGCAACACGCGCATCTCTAGTTTCCGCCACCCACCCTTTGAGGCGGGACAGCTGGTTTCAACACGATTCGGCTTACAAGTTGTCGGCCTAACTCCGAAGTGTGCGTGTGACTTTCATAGCGACGGGCTCTCAGCATGCCAGGCTGAGGTGAAACATGAAGCGCATCAATCTGCTGATATTTCTTGTCTTAGGGTGCCTAATTTCGATGGGATCCGCACAGGTGCAAAACACGATCCTTTCGCGCCTAAGGCGCGATGCCCACGGTTCCCGTCTTCTGCAGAAGCGGGAGCCTTCAGCGAGGCACTACTCACAGCTACCCGCTTTTTCAAACAACACCATCCCGACCCAATGTCCACCCGACGCGATCGCGTTCGGAGCCGCTGCATGCGGCTACGTGAAAGTGCCCCTCGACCGCGACAACCCCAGGGCCGGAAAGATTCGAATCTATTTCGAATTGTACTTGCATTCAAGCTCGGAACCGGCTGAGAGCGCGATCCTGGCCAACGTCGGAGGTCCAGGTATAACCACAACTGGAATTCGCGACTTCTGGTTATTTCTGTATGGTGCGAATTTGGATGTTCATGATCTGCTTTTGATTGACGACCGAGGACGCGGCTTTTCCACTACCATCGAGTGTGAGGAACTGCAGCACGGCACGGCACCCTTTGACCAGGCAGAGTCCGACTGTGCTGCGCAACTCGGTAATGCCGCAAGCCGGTACGGGACAGGTGATATCGCGCAGGACACCGAGGCGGTTCGAGCGGCCCTAGGATACCATAAAGTGGATTACCACGGCGGTTCTTACGGTGGAGCTGACGTGACGGCCTACGCCACACGATTTGGAGAGCATTTACGCTCAATCGTCCTCGATGCACCAGCTGGTGCGCCGGTATTGGAACCGTTCGTATACGAACGTGATCGAACTCATTCGATGCCACGTTCGGTGCGCTTGCAATGTCTGCGCTCCCCTACATGTGCGGCCGACCATTCGAGTCCGGATTCCGAACTCAATTCCCTAATCTCCACAATCAAAGCCCATCCGGTTGAAGGAGATGGGTACGACGCAAACGGCAATCTGGTGCATGTGCGCGTGGATGAGCACGCCGTGCTTAACTACATGATTGCGAACACGACAGGTAACTTTATCAATTCGGGTGAGATTCTCGCTGCCGCCTCATCGCTTTCGCAGGGGGACGCTAAACCGTTGCTTCGGCTGGGAGCGGAAGGCTCGCAGATCTTCTTCCTTGTGAATGACTATGGCGACCCTACCTCTTTTTCATTTGGGGCGAAATTAGCCACGTTATGCGTGGACGTCCACCCGGTATGGGACTGGTCCGCACCGGTGTCAACGCGCATGTCGCAATACGCAGCTGCGCTACGGTCGTTGCCCTCCAATTACTTCGCTCCGTTCTCAAAAGCAACCGCGACAAACTTGCTATTTAGCGAATTAGAAAAACAATGCTTCTGGTGGCAAAAACCGTCTGTATCATCGCCGGTTGCACCCGAAAATGCTTCTTATCCAAACGTACCAACGCTAGTGTTGAATGGCGACATTGACAACAATGTGCCATTAGAAACTACCACGAAGATAGCCGCGCTTTTCCCAAACAGCACTCTGGTCGTCATCCCAGAAGCCGGTCATGAGAGCGCATTCTGGTCGCAATGCGCACGAGATCTCGCTTCCCGCTTCATTCAAACTCTTCAGACAGGAGACACCAGTTGCGCTACGACGCCAGAGTTTGTGTTTCCAGCAGTCGGACGATTTCCATTATTCGCCAAGGACGCCCGTCCCGCCACCGTGGACCCGACGGGGGGGAACCGAATCGGAACGAATGAGCGCAAGGTCGTGACCGTTGCAGTAGCGGCAGCAACGGATGCTCTGCAACGAAGTTTTATTGGTTTCGGTGACGGCGTTGGATTACGCGCTGGCGCTTTCCATACCGATTACGGTGATTCGGCATGGACAACCACATTGAGTAACTGTGCTTTCGCAACCGATGTAACCGTGAACGGAACAGTGACTTGGAGTGGTTCAGACGCCTCTTTCGTCGCTGATCTGCAGGTTAGCGGCGGGGGCACGGGCGGCGGTTCTCTGCATGTTGAGGGTAATTGGCAAGGGCTCGGTCCAGTCGGTAATTTCAAGGTCTCCGGATTACTCGGCAATAAGCGGGTGGCAGTGCTCGTATCGGAATCGTGAGTTGAATGAGACACCCGACCAGGATTACAACCTGAAGCTACTTAACCTTATCGACGCTTACCTGGGGAGGTACGGGCTCAGTCGCGATGAATTAAAGTCAGTGATGCAGCGAGTTTTGCAACGGCGGTGGCTGCCAACTCGTGCCAACGTACTGAGCACACTAATCAGACGACGTGGGAACGAGGGCCATATAATACTTGTGTTGGACTTGCTGGGACACATCGGCGTTATAGGCACCTTGAAGAGGAAAGAGCAGGTTTATTTTCCTTGGGGGGGCGAGAATCAGAATCACTAGCCTCCGTTACGCGATCTCGCTCATCCCCGCATTTGAGGCGCCTTTTACGCATGCCATGACGCTCCCGACCGCATAAACACCGGCGATTTAGAAGTGGGGGAAGTGGGGGTGTGTACATCCATACATGCACCACACACTATCCCTCCCCTCGTTTGACCCCCCTTTCCGCCGTCCCGTAATATCAACATTTATCTCTACAGCGGCAGATTCGCCGAGCGATGCTCGGCATGGACGGTGGAAACCCGTCCCCACACGACCGGACGCGCGGACAAGATGCCTCACGAACTCCCCAAGGCGTACGAGCCGGGCGCGATTGAATCGCGCTGGGCCGACTACTGGAAAAACGAGCGACTCTTTCACGCTGCCACGCCAGCGGAAGGCCACCCGCGCAATGTGTTCAGCTTGCTGCTGCCACCTCCCAATGTGACCGGGCGCCTGCACATGGGCCACATGCTGAACCAGACGGAGATGGACATCATCATCCGGTGGCACCGCATGCGCGGCGATCTCACGCTCTGGCTGCCTGGCACCGATCATGCCGGCATCGCGACCCAGATGATGGTCGAGCGCCAGCTGCGCAGCGAAGGCAAATCGCGCCGCGACTTGGGGCGTGAGGCGTTCATCCAGCGCGTATGGTGCTGGCGAAAGCAGTACGGCGGCGCCATTCTCGATCAGATGAAGCGGCTGGGCGCGTCGGTCGACTGGCAGCGCGAATACTTCACCATGGACGAGAACCTGTCGCGCGCCGTGCGCGAGGTGTTCGTTCGGCTCTACGAGCAGAAACTGATTTATCGCGGGAAGTACATCGTGAACTGGTGCCCGGACTGCGGCACCGCGATCTCGGACCTCGAGGTCAAGCATGAGGACGTTCCCGGCAAGCTTTACGAGATCCGTTATCCGGTGGTGGGGTCGAAGGAATTCATCACGGTGGCGACCACGCGTCCGGAGACCATGTTGGGGGATACGGCCGTCGCCGTGAATGCGAAGGACGAGCGCTACACCCACCTGCACGGAAAGAAGGTCGTGCTGCCGCTGATGAATCGGGAGATTCCGATCATTCTGGACGAACTCGCGAATCCCGAGTTCGGCACGGGGGCGGTGAAGGTGACGCCCGCACACGATCCCAACGACTTTCAGGCAGGCCTCCGACATAACTTGCCGCAGATCGACGTGATGGACGAGCGCGCCCACATGAACGAAAACGCTGGACCGTATGCGGGGCTCGATCGGTTCGCCGCGCGCAAGCGCGTGCTGGCAGATCTGGAAGCGCAAGGCTTCCGGGTGGGCACCAAGGACTACACCATTTCCCTCGGCAAATGTGATCGCTCGGGAACCGTGGTTGAGCCGCGTCTCTCCGAACAGTGGTTCGTAAAGATTGAGCCGCTCGCCAAGCGCGCTATCGAAGTGGTGGAGAAGGGCTATATCCGCTTTACGCCCGAGAATTACAAGCAGATCTACTTGAACTGGATGTACAACATCCATGACTGGTGCATCTCGCGCCAGCTGTGGTGGGGACATCGGATTCCGGCCTGGCGATGCAGCGATTGCAAAGAAGTGCTTGTCGCGCGCGAGACGCCCTCGCAGTGCACAAAGTGCGGCAGCTCGAATCTTGACCAGGACAGCGATGTGCTCGACACCTGGTTCTCGTCCGCATTGTTGCCGTTCACAAGTCTTGGCTGGCCGGAAGCTACGCGCGATCTCGAAGTTTTCTATCCAACATCGCTGCTGATCACTGGCTTTGACATCCTGTTCTTCTGGGTCGCCCGCATGATCATGATGGGTTGCTGGTTCATGATGCCTCCTGAGAAGCCGATGCGCGCGGGGGAAAAACCGCACGGCCACGAGGAGGCACTCCGTAACAGCATCCCGTTTCGCGAGGTCTACATTCACGCCCTGGTGCGCGATGCCGAGCGGCAAAAGATGTCGAAGACCAAGGGCAACGTACTTGATCCCATCGAAGTGATCGAGAAATATGGCACCGATGCGACGCGCTTTACCCTCGCCGCCATGGCTGCCCCGGGGACGGATATTGCTTTCAACCCAAGCCGCACCGAAGGCTACCGCAACTTTGCCAATAAGATCTGGAATGCCGCCCGCTTCATGTTCATGAACATGGATCGACTGAATGCCGAGGGGACGCTCCGCTCCGCCAAAGTCGGCGCAGAGGGAGTCGCCGGTTTCACACCGCAAACTCTCGAGGACCGCTGGATTCTGTCTCGCTTCAACGGCGTCGCCGGTTACGTGAACGAAGCGCTTGAAACCTACCGCTTCCACGAAGCTGCCAACCGCATCTACGACTTCTTCTGGGGAGAGCTCTGCGATTGGTACATTGAACTGATCAAGCCACGGCTGATGTCGGAAGGAGGCTCGGACAAAGCCACGGCGCAGCTCGCGCGTGACAATCTCGTGAGCTTGTTTGAGGCCTCGCTGCGGTTGCTCCATCCTGTGATGCCCTTCATCACCGAGGAAATCTGGCACGCCATCCATGGTGGGAAGCCGCCCCTCAAGTCGATCGCGCTGGCGGCGTATCCGCAAGCGGACCAAAAGCAGATCGACTTGAAATCAGAAATGCATATGGCCGTGCTGCAGGATCTGATCGTGAGCATTCGCAACTTGCGCGCGGAACTGAAGGTGGAACCGAAGTTGAAAGTGCCGGTCCAGGTGTACGCGCACGATGCGGAGATCCGGACGATGATCAGTGAGAATCAGGTAGCCGTGGAGCGATTGGCGATGGTTGAGACTATCGTTTTTTCCAATGACCCGTTGACGCATACGCAGGCTGCCCGGCACACGGCGCGCTTCGATGTGCATGTCATCTACGAACAGAAAATTAACATCGCCGTGGAGTGCGAGCGGCTGAGGAAGGAATTGGAGCGTCTCGAGAAGGCGGTAGCTAGCGGCCAAAGTAGACTGGGGAACGAAACCTTCCTGGCGAAAGCTCCACGCGAGGTGGTCGAAGGGCTGCGCAAACAGGTGGGAGAAAACGAAGTCTTACTGGAGAAGACGCTGAGCAAGCGGAGGGAGTTAGGCTGCAACGGGTCCCGGCGCTGACGGGTGGTATTGGATCTTTTGGTTCCTTATCAGAGGTCGTCCATAGATAAACGTGAGAGACAAACTTCACAGGCCCTCAGAGGCTAAAGCCCGCATTCTTGGCTGCGCTGAGCGGCACGGCTGAAGCCGTGCCCTGTCAAAACTGATTTATGAGATTGCTTATAGCCGCTGGCAACTGACTTATGGACTGGACCAACCGACACATCAACGCGATCCTGCAGAACGCGCTGCTGGAGGATCGTGCCACGCGCGATGCGACCAGCTATGCCTGTGTCGAGCCCAATCAGAAAGCCGCTGCCACTGTGCTGGCCAAACAGGACTGCATTCTCGCGGGCATCGGGGCAATCCCAGCCATTCTCGATGTCTTCGCGGCACTGGACGGCGCCGTTGTCTCGCATTACGAAGTCACCAGTCATCCTGAGATCTTCGACGGCGTGCGACTGCACAAGGGGCAATCCGTTGCTGTCATCCGCCACAACGCGCGCGTAATTCTCTCTTGTGAGCGTGTGATCCTGAACCTTCTTCAGCGCATGAGCGGGATTGCCACTCTCACGCGCCAGTTTGTGGACGCCGTACACGGAACCAAGGCCCGCATTCTCGATACTCGCAAAACGATTCCGGGTCTGCGGACGATCGATAAGTACGCCGTTCGCTGCGGCGGTGGGCAAAACCACCGTTTGGATCTCTCCGATGGCGTGCTGATCAAGCACAATCACATCGCGCTCGCCGGCGGCATTGCCCCCGCACTGGAACGAGCGCACCGCAATCGGCGCGGGTCCCAGCCCATCGAAATCGAGGTCCGCACGCTCGATGAAATGGAGCAGGCGCTTGCGCACGGCGCCGAAGCCCTCCTGCTTGACAATATGTCAGTCGAGGATGTGCGCAAGGCTGTGGAGTATTGTTCGCGTCTGGAGAAGCGCATTCCTGTTGAGTGTTCCGGTGGCATTAAGCTCGAGAATGTGCGCGCCTATGCGGAAACTGGCGTCAACTTTATCTCGGTCGGCGCGCTCACCACTTCGGCGCAAGCGGTCGACATGAGCCTGCGCGTAGCGCGTGAGTAATGGGCGGCATACATTTTGGAGGAGAAGGCGTCTCTGTCGTGACAGCAGTCCTAAGCCATCCGCGTCCTTTGCTTCTAATCCTAATTATAAGGGTCGGCCTCATCGCCGGCACGCTGGACATAGCGGATGCCCTGATCTTCAGCCATTTTCGTGGCGTCGCGCCGGCAAGAGTATTTCAATACATCGCAAGCGGTTTGATCGGGATGCGCTCATTTCAGCTCGGCACAACATCCGTCATTCTTGGAATCGTGCTGCACTATGCAATTGCTCTCTCATGGACAGCTATCTTCTATCTGGCGAGCCGTAAACTTGTAGTCCTGTTACGTCGGCCTGTTATCAGCGGCGTGTTTTATGGCCTTGCGGCTTACCTGTTCATGAACCTGATTGTTCTGCCTTTGTCTGGCGTCCCACATCCGATGGAAGCTTCGAGCTTAGCCTCGCGCATCAATGGCGTGCTGGCCGTCGTCCTGTTCATCGGGTTGACGATTTCGCTGCTCATTCACCGCAGTACGACGACGGCTACCGTCTTACCGTTCAAGTCGGAGCAGTGACAAATCGAATGAAGCATGCAACGGGCTACAGCGGGCAACTGAAGACCGATGACCAGCGACTGTTTATAATTCCCGCATCACCAAAGCACCACCAATCCGTGCCCGCGTGCCAGCGCGCCCTACGCCTGGCCAAAAGACCGATGTGCGCCTCGGACGCATTATCCGTCTTTTGATGGACCACGCGACTGTCGTGGTCAGTGGAACAAAGATCGCCGACGAAATCGGTACCAGCCGTTCCGAGGTCTGGCGTCTCATCCAGCAGCTGCGCTCCCTGGGTGTTGAAGTTGCGGGGCACCCTGCTACCGGATACCAGTTGCGCGCGGTTTCCGATCTTCTCTTGCCCGATGTGCTCGCGCCGCTCGTCAAGAGCACCATCTTTCAGGAGATTCATCATTACTACAAGATCGGATCAACCAATTCCGCAGCCATGGAGGCGGCCGCCGCGGGGGCGCCCGAGGGCAGCGTGTTTCTGGCCGAAGAACAGGTCGCCGGTCGCGGCCGCGGCGCGAATGCCTGGTATTCCGCGCGCTCGGCCGGGGTCTACTGTTCGGTGGTGCTTCGACCGAATCTCCCTCCATCAGACATTCTGGTTCTTGCGCTGGCGGCCGGCCTGGCCGTGCGCGCAGCAATTCAGGAGATCGACGCGCGCGTGAATCCCGATCTCAAATGGCCCAACGATCTGCTGCTCGAAGACAAAAAGTTCTGCGGCATCCTGACCGAAATGAATGCGGAAGCGACCCGCGTACGTTATGTCGTTGTGGGCCTCGGCATCAACGTGAACCAACCCAAATTTCCGGAAGAATGGCGCGCTGTCGCAACCTCCTTACGCTTAGCCTCAGGAACGGAGTGGTCGCGCGTGGAAGTCGCGTCCGCTTTGCTAAAATCGCTGCACCGCGAGTATCGTGACCTTCTAGACAAGCCGAACGCGCGCGACTTGATTTTGCGGCGTTTCGCCGAGCATTCTTCCTACGTACGCGGACGAAAAGTGCATATTGAAGAGAATGGCGGTTTCGACGGTGTGACGGAAGGTCTGGATTCGCGCGGCTTTCTGAAGGTCCGCACAGGGCAGGGGCTACGCACGGTTCTGAGCGGAACGGTGAGAGCAGCTTAGGCCTCGTGGATCTCTCCGAATTTGTGGAGCAAAACGGGCGGCATCTGGGCCTACGTGATTCTTTATGCTTCTCGTCATCGATGTCGGCAACACGAACACGGTGCTGGGTGTCTTCGCTCGGGTTGCGAAAGTCCACCCCGGCGACGCCTCAACCGATGCGTCGCGATACGAACTGCTGGTTGCGCATTGGCGAGTGGCAACGGTGTTGCGTCATACCGTCGATGAGTACGGCGTGCTGTTCCGCAGCCTGTTCGCCATGGACAACCTCGAAGTCTCCGGAATCCACGGCATCGTAATTTCTTCCGTCGTGCCACCGCTCGATTCCACACTCCGCCAGGTGTGCGAGCGCTATTTCAATCTCAAGCCTTTGTTCGTTGAGCCCGGGGTAAAAACCGGCATGCCTGTGCAATACGAGAATCCCGCGGAGGTGGGGGCTGACCGCATCGTCAACGGAGTGGGCGCGTTCGAGAAGTATGGCGGCCCCTGCGTGATCGTCGACTTCGGCACGGCCACCACCTTTGACTGCGTTTCGGCCAAGGGCGAATACCTGGGAGGCGTGATCTGTCCCGGCATCGGCATCTCTGCCGACGCGCTTTTCCAGCGCACGGCGCGCTTGCCCCGCGTCGACATCCGCAAGCCGTCGCGCGTTATCGGCACGACCACCGTCGGCAGCCTGCAGTCCGGGCTCTACTACGGATATCTCGGCCTGATCGACGGGATTCTCGAACAACTTTTGGGCGAGATGGGCAAGGACACTAAGGTTGTTGCTACTGGTGGCCTGGCGCCTCTGCTCGGAACCGCTTCCAAATTCATCGAGGCGGTGGACGACCACCTAACGCTCGAAGGCCTGCGCATCATCTGGGAGCGCAACGCTGTGACCGGAAGAAACGGGGCCAAAGCCCGGCCGGCAAAGGATTCGAGTGAGACGGCCGAAACCCGACAGCCGGGCAAATCGAAATCCTCCCTTCGTTGAGTGTCCGTGGAAAACTACTTTAATTACTTCACGGAAATCGAAGAGCGTTTCCAGCAACGCCGCGGAAGTATTCTGCTGCTCTCCACTCTTGACTGGGCTCTGATTGAGGTTTGGAAAGATGCCGGCATCCCGCTCGAAGCCGCGCTGCGCGGTATCGATGCAGCGTTCGATCGCTATGATCAGCGGTCCTCGAAATCGAAAAAGGTGAACAGCCTGGCCTATTGTGCACAAGAAGTTTTGTCGGCCGCCGAGGACATAAAGGAAGCGGCCGTGGGAGTCGCGAAGAAGAACGGCAGCGAGGCAACCGGAAACCCATCAGCGCCGCATCGGGGATTCGAACCCAGAGACATCGCGGCCTACCTGCACGGCAATGCCGAGAAACTCGAACGCGTTCACCTCCCACAACGCAGCGGAGTGTCGCCGCAGTTGGTCGCCCTCGAAATCGCCCGCTCCCTTCGCGAACTGGAGCAGCAGATCCAGCGAGCCGGGCGCGCAGGCGGAACCGAAACACCGTCAGAGTCCCGTCTCCGCCTCGAAGATCTGGAACGCCGCCTTACAATCATGGAAGAAAAACTTTTCGCCGCACTACTCGCAGCGACCCCCGATGAAGACGTAGTTACGGTGCGCGCTCAAGCCGACCGCGAACTCGTGCCTTACCGCGGCAAGATGACGGCTCCACAGATTGACCAGTTGCAGAAACAGTACATCCACAAACGTCTCCTGGAGAAGCACGGCATACCCCGCCTGAGTCTGTTCTACATGGCGTAAGTGTGGCGCGGACACTCCTGTCCGCGTCGGTTTATCGAGGCACAATTCCATTGTCTATTCCCGCAGCGCCGGATCCTCTGGCATGGGATGGCTGGCCTCATTGGCGTGTGGCACGAGCTGGTTGTAAACGGCCCGAGGAACCTCCGAATTCCAATAGCCTGCAGTCTTCGCAAAACCCACAATGCCGAAGAAGAGCACGCCCACTCCGGCGCCGAATGCCCAGGCAGGCAGTTGGCCGTTTTTCGGAGTCCGGGCCGCGATGATGCGTGGCAGGCCCATCTGGAGTGCGCCTTCCGCGGGACAGACCGCTACGCACTCCAGGCAGCCCGTGCATTCCGCGGACTTGATGGTGATAAGCTTGTCGACCGGAAGTGTTGAGGGACAAGCCCTCGCACACTTTGCGCAATCAATGCAGGCCTCTTCGCTTCGGCGAATGCGCAATGGACCAAATATCGATGTGATGCCCAGCAGAGCTCCGTACGGGCAGAGGTAACGGCACCAGAAGTTCTGCACCAGCACCGAACCCATCACCAGCACACCCACGACGATCAGCCCGGTTTCTCCAATGAAGCGGAAGAAGTTCAGCATCTTTACGTCTGCAATGATGCCGTACGGGCTGTGCATAAAGGCTCCGATTGCGCCCGCTGACATGCTCGAAACCGCCCACACAAAGAATCCCAGCAACAGATACTTCAATCCCCGCAGGGGAATATCGAGCCAGGCTGGTAGCCGGACATTTCTGCCGAAGAGCTGCTCTCCAAAACGCCACAAGCATTCCGAGAGGGTTCCCACCGGGCACAACCAGCTGCAGAACGCTTTGCGAAAGAGGAATGCGATCGCCAAAAACGCTACCAGCAGAAACATGGCCGCCGGATGCAGGACGGGGACGTGCCCCGTTGTCAGCAAATATTTCAGGTTCATCATGCCGGCGATGGGCAACCAGCCTTCTACCCCCGAAGGCCGCGAGACATAGGCCAACCGTCCCCCGGTCTCGAAATGCCGAACCCAAAGATAAAACTGGCTGCCCAGCCAGATATTCATCAGGAGGAATGTGAATTGGCAGCCCCGTCGCAGGTATTGCGAGTAATCACGATCGGTGCGGCGGATCAGCTTTTTCCTCGGTCGGCTCGACAACGACTGCGCGCGAGGTTGTCCTGACGTCGCGTCCTGCACGACCGGCGAATTCTGCAGGATAGTTTCGTTACAAATTTGCGTCCCCATGATCTTTTCCTGACTCAAACTAACCTGCTCGTCACACGATGGCTGTGACTTGTGTCACAACGAGCAAAGTCAATATTTTCAAGTGTTGAACGGGTCACTCGAGCTTCGTCAGGGCACACCAAAAGACTGGGACGACCTGCCGGCGATGCACGCGCCCAAGGGACCGAACTTTTGACACAATCCGCGGGGAAAGGCCCTTGTGTACGGAAGGAGCGAAGATGATCGTCGACCTGAGCCACCGGCTCGAGCCTGGCATGCCATCCTACCCAGGTTTGCCCGTGCCGAAGTTTCAGACGTTTCTCGCACACGGAGATTCCGCCCAGCACGCTCACTACGCGCCCGGCACCAGCTTCCAGATCGCGTCCTACGAACTGGGCGGCAACACCGGCACCTATGTAGATGCTCCGTTGCACCGCCATCCGCAGGGGGCGGATCTCGCAAGCCTGCCTCTCGAGAGACTCGCCGATCTGGCTGGTGTGGTCGTCCCTGCTAACGAAGATGGACCGATCGAAGGGGATGCGTTTTCACGATTTCCTGTCAAAGGCCAAGCGGTGCTGATTCATACGGGCTGGGCGAAGCATTGGGGAGCACCCGGCTATTTTCGTTCGGGCCCGTTTCTAACGGCCGCCGCTTGTGAGCATCTGATCGATGCAGGCGTTGTCCTGGTGGGAATCGATTGTGCGAACATCGATAACGTGAACGATCCGGCGCGCCCTGCACACACTTTGCTGCTGGCGGCGGGAATTCCAATCGTCGAGCACCTGCGCGGGCTCGAACAGCTGCAAGGCAGCCACTTTCGTTTCTTCGCTGCACCACCAGCGATTCGGGGCGGAACGTCGTTCCCGGTGCGCGCCTTCGCAATCTGCGACTAATCTACGAAAGAACAAGTGCAGCTGTGCATCTTCAGAACTTTCACTTGTTCGCCCGCGGTCTGAAGTCAGCCGTCGGAAGCTCGGATTTTCCTGCTGACAAACGACCTACGACCATGGTCTCACGCACGCTTCCGCTTGTAGTGGATGGGCCACATCACCTGCCACGTCTTCCCGCCGTCGGTGGAAGCCTCCCAGTTCCAATCAAACTCATTGGCCGTGATGTTTTTGAACACCATTCGTTGAATGACTTTCGTGCCATCGGGACGAACTCCATCGCGCGCCAGAATCATCTGGCCGTCTTTGTACTCCCCGACAAAATCCAGATACCCGCCTTCGTTGTCCACCCACGTCTGCTTCCACTTGCGGGCGCGACTGTCGAAGGTTGAGACGCTCATTCCGCGCAGGTGCATGGCGTCTCCGCCGGAGAAGTTCTCTTGCACGATGCAGCTATCGAGTTGGCGGTGAATACTGTTGGTGCCGTGGGCGAGTTCTCCCTCCTTTTCTGCAGGCCAAGTGAGATCCCATTCGCCCACCCAAAATTCCAGCTGTTTCTGTTCCGGAGCGGCGCACGGATTCGGCGGCGCACTCGGTGGCGTGCTGGACTGCTGGGCGGAAGCGACACAGACGGTAGCAAACAACAATCCAGCTGCGAGGGAGAAACGCATAGCCGGCTCTCCTGTCTCCTTGCCATCAGACGTCTGAGGGCTGGAAACGTTGGCAGGTGTCGTCGTACGTATGAACGAGAACCGAACCTAAGCTGACATTCGCACACTGTTTCTGGTACACCTACGGGCTTGGGGATCCATTCCGCAATTGTGGTTTTCGTCGCCGGAATGCTGGGCGGCGCACTCAACGCCGTGGCCGGCGGCGGAAGCTTCGTCGCCTTTCCCGCACTGCTGTTTGTGGGCGTGCCTCCCATCCCCGCGAACGCCACCAACTGTTTCTCGCTATGGGTGGGAACCACGGCCAGCGGGGGAGCATACCGAAATCGCCTTAATCTTTCACGCCGCGTGATGGTCCCGTTAGTCCTTACCAGCGTTGTCGGAGGCCTGCTCGGCGCGCTCCTTCTTCTCAAAACTCCCGCACACACCTTCATGCGCGTGCTCCCCTGGCTGATGCTGGGTGCCACGCTGCTCTTTGCTTTTGGAAAGAAGCTCACCGGCCGCCGAGTCTCGAGCCTCGAGCACGACGCAACTACGGCCGCTCTGGTCGGCGCTTCCCTGTTCGAGTTAGTGGTTGCGATCTACGGCGGATATTTCGGCGGGGGTGTCGGCATCATGAACCTGGCCATGCTCGCGGCCCTCGGCATGACCGATATTCACGCGATGAACGCTTTGAAAGTACTGCTGGGAGCGGTCATCAACGGAGTGGCAGTGGTGGCATTCATTGCGAAAAGCGCCATCTACTGGCCGCAGGGGATTGTGATGACGCTGGGAGCAATCCTCGGCGGCTACTGCGCCGCGCACTATTCACAGAAATTGCCCCAAGCCTGGATCCGTGCTTTTGTGCTGTTGGTCGGCACGGGTATGACAGTCTATTTCTTCGTGAAGGCCTACTAGCACGCCGTGATCTACTTATTACATGCGGTACTGGGCGGACCGCCATCCAGATTCCTCAGCTCTCTCCCGCTCTCATCGAACGGTTCGCCATCCAGGTAAGACGCGATGGCCGGTCCGAATCCAGAATGAAATCGGCCACCGCCCGGAACTCATCGATGATCTGGCTACTCTTTGCCTCGTCCCGCCCATACGATCTACCTCGCCTCTCCCATGGATAGAAATTCGACTCTTTGGGATCGCGGATGTTCATATGGATTCCGTCATCCTCAGACCAGACCTCCAAGTGCATCCACGAGCGTTCGCGTGGGTCTGCGTCTTCCCACCATGGTCCAACCCTAAGTGTCAGCCCCACTCGTGGCTGCTTTTCAGAGACATTTAGCAGTGCATAGTAAACGGCGTGTGCCGAGTCGTGTTTGCTGACAAATCCCCACACTCGTTCTTAGTTTTGCCACTGCAGCTACAGGTGAGTTGGTTGACGTGTTCGCCGATTTCCAAACTGTAGTTGCTCATGCACGCAACGTGTCCGGCCTCAGACTCATTCTTTGAGAAAATGTCGTCTCGGAGTCCTTCCCGGACCGAAGCGCACTTTGCGGTTAGCTTTTGCTTTTACCCTTTCGATGTCCCTACTGCAACGGTTCGGACACGTGCTCGTGGACGATCAGCCACTTTCCATCCTGCTTCTCGAATACAAAGGTCCAGCGGATGGTGGCCATCTCGCGCTTGCCCGATTTCATGGTGGCGTCTTCTTTCACGGTGGCGAAGCCCCACGCGTGATCGCCCGTGGTGTGGATCTCGGCGTCGTCATTGACCGTGAACTTTGCCGACTTGAAGTCCGCCAGTACATTGACCACACCCTTCTGGTATTCGTCCCAGCTGCTGTACTTAAGAGGCGCGATATCAAAGAAGGTGTGTGGCCCCTGCGCGTAGTACTGCGCTTGCTTCGATGGATCGAGCGCAGCCCACCCATCCCATATCTTTTGCAGGAGAGCTTTGTCGGGACCGCCCGACGACTTGGCTGCGGACTTCTTCGGCTGGGCAACGCTCACAGCCACAAATATCAGAAGAACTGAAAGTACCGTCACCAACGGCTTATGTCGCATTGCAATCCTCCCCGGAATGAAGCGACGCATTGTCGCACAAAACACACGTGTGGGCTACGCAGCAGGGCCTCCAGCTGCCTTCAACATGAACCACAGAGACACAAAGGCACAGAGAGGAACCGGGATTCTTAAGGTGGAACTATCATTAGCGACGTAGCGATGCGGCAAGTTCTTCGGTAACGGAGCAGAGCAGGGGTTTCTCTGTGCCTCGGGGTCTCTGTGGGGAGTCGACCTTCCTTTCTGTTTGACCGATTTCCACAGCACACGCTAAAATAGCTGGGTTTGCCTGTACTCGCGGACCCGTTCTGGGCCGCCCGCCGTGGCTGACGAAAAGCGCCTCGCGGCAACACACAGCAAGCAAAAGATCACCCGGGTTCCCCAAGAGCCCCCGTGTGCGCGTGGGAATGGAATTTTCGGAGGCAAGGTATGTACGCGGTCATCCGCGCCGGTGGTAAGCAGTACCGGGTGGCGCCCGGCGATGTGATTCGAGTGGAGAAGGTGGCCACCGGCACCGACGGACAAGTTGAATTCAACGACGTGCTCGCGGTTTCCGGCTCGGAGGGCGAGATCGCCCGTCCCCAATCGGAGGCGCGTGTGGTCGGCGAGGTAGTCGAGGAAGGCCGCGGCGCCAAGATCATTGTCTTTCACTACAAGCGCAAAAAGCAGTACAAGAAACTGCGCGGACACCGCCAGGCCTACAGTGCAGTCCGCATCACCGAGATCGCTTTCGACGGACAATCCTTCAAAGCTCCCGAAGTTCCAAAGAAGGAACCGAAGTTGAAAAAGCCGGAGATCGTGGAAGCGCAGGCCAGCAAAGCTCCAGCCAAGAAGAAAGCTGCCAAGAAGTCCGCAGCGAAGAAGGCATCACCGAAGAAAAAGAAATAGCGTTCTCCAGTTCGCAACTGAGAACTGAGAACCGGGGAACTGAGAACTAAGTCATGGCACATAAAAAAGGTTTAGGAAGTTCACGAAATGGGCGCGATTCCAACGCGCAGCGGCTAGGCTTCAAAGCATTCGGCGGGCAAGTAGTGCCCGGCGGGACCATCATCGTCCGCCAGCGTGGCACGCGCGTAAAGCCCGGCCTCAACGTCGGTCGTGGCAAAGACGACACCCTGTTCGCGAAAATCACTGGCCGAATCAAGTTCATGGACCGCGGCTCGATGGGCAAGTACGTGATGGTCGAGCCGGTCGAAACCGCCAAGAACTAAACTCTGCCGCGCCCACCCGTGCGGCAACGGATAGCCCCTGAGGTCTAGGGGCTATTATTTTTTAGGAAGCGACCTGTCCTTCACAGGAACGGCTCATACAGGTTTTGCTAACGACTGACGACTGACAGCCAACGACTCCCTTCTGTGTTCATCGACGAAGCCACAATCCGAGTCAAAGCTGGCGACGGCGGCAACGGCTGTCTCGCCTTCCGTCGGGAAAAGTTCGTCCCGCGCGGCGGCCCCTCCGGCGGCGACGGCGGCAAAGGCGGCGACGTCATCATGGAATCCAGCGAGCGCCATAACACGCTCGTGCATTTCCGCTTCAATCCTGAATACAAAGCCGAACGCGGACGCCACGGCGAAGGATCCAACAAGACCGGCCGTGAGGGCGACGATATCACGCTGAAGGTCCCCGTGGGCACGATCGTTTACGACGAAGAAACCGGCGACAAAGTCTGGGATTTCTCGCGCCCGGATGAGCGCATCGTGATCGCCCACGGTGGGCACGGGGGGCGCGGCAATGCCCGCTTTGCGACCTCCACGCACCAAGCTCCGCGCGAGCACGAAGAAGGGCGTCCGGGCGAAGAACGGGTGTTCCGTCTGGAATTGAAGCTTCTCGCCGACGTGGGTCTGGTGGGATACCCGAACGTCGGCAAATCCACGCTGATTTCACGCATCTCAGCGGCTCGCCCGAAGATTGCTGACTATCCCTTCACCACGCTGCAACCGAATCTTGGCGTGGTCGCTGTGGGAGACCAGAAAGAGGAAATCAGCTTCGTAGTCGCCGATATCCCTGGATTGATCGAAGGTGCCCATGAAGGCGCCGGCCTGGGCACACAGTTTTTGCGCCACATCGAACGCACGCGCCTGCTCGTGCATCTTGTCGACGTCTCAGATGCGAGTGGGCGACCCGACGTCGTGAAGGATGTCGAGGTGATTCTGGGTGAGCTCGACAGCTTCGGCGCGCATCTCGCCGAAAAGCCCGTGATCATGGTCGCGTCCAAGATCGACGCGGCGAACAAAACCAAGCTCGCGAAGCTGAAGCAGTACTGTAAGAAGAATAAACTGGAGTTTTTCCCGATCTCCGCCGTGACAGGCAAAGGAATTGAGGAATTGAAGTTTGCGATGGCGGAGCAAGTGGAAAAGATGAGGGAAGAAAGTCTTCAGTCATCAGTCGCAAGTCGTCAGGAAGACCTGTAGTCCGGTACCCGACTTTCATTGCTTGTGAAGCAACGGACGTTCTGGCCCGTCGAAATGGCGAACTCGATTGTATGCACGCACCGCAGAACCTGGGAGCTCTGCGCCGAACTTAGCCCGGCTGGACAGACATTGCATCTGCCTAGGTACTCTACGCTTCCGGCACGCGGGAGCCGTGCTGGAAGTGATACTGCAGGATCTTGGCCGCGAGCGCTGGACTCGTGGAAGTGCCCGGAGAATCCACAGCGCGCACCACTTCGCCGCGGCAGACCACTTCCGTGGGGCTGAGTCCCGCAATTTCTGCAGGCAAGACCAGATTAATTTCCAGTTGTGCGTTGGGCTGCAAAACTTCCTCGGCCTGGAAGAGCAACCCTGAGCGACTGATGTTGGCGGTGGTACCCTGCCGCCAGCCCTGTTCTCCCACCTCGCGATAACGCAGCGGCAAGTGCAGATTGAACCGCTGCGCACGGAAGGCAGGAACTTTTTCCCGGGGCACCCGGGCGTGATTGACAACAGCACGAGCAGACATGGCAACCTCCTGGGGGAGCCTGGTTTGGTCGAGCACTTCACGCACCTTGGCTTTCAGGGCGTGAAGGGTAAAGGGCTTCTGAAGGAGGGTGATGCCCGCATCCAGCGTGCCGTTGTGGCCGATCGCGTTTTCCGTGTAGCCCGACATGTACATCACCTTGATGTTCGGGCGAATTTCAGAGACGCGGTGTGCAAGCTCGCGGCCATTCATGCCTGGCATGATGACGTCCGTCAGCAGCAGGTGAATGGTTCCCTGGTGCGCAACGCAGATCTGCACCGCCGCCGCTCCATCAGCGGCTTCCAATACGGTGTAGCCCTGGTTCTCCAGGAATTGGTGGGTCAGGCGACGCAGGTTCACTTCGTCTTCCACCACCAGAATCGTTTCTCCCGGCCTTTCGGCTGGAGCCAGTGCGGCCGCTGCTGGTTGCTCCACCACCGCCACTTCCTCAGCGGTCGCGTGCGGCAGGTAAATCTTGAACGAGGTTCCTTTGCCTGCCTCGCTGTATACCCAGATGTAGCCGCCGCTCTGCTTCACGATCCCGTACACGGTGGAGAGTCCGAGCCCAGTGCCCTTGGTGCCCTTGGTCGTGAAGAAGGGCTCAAAAATGTGGGACTGGGTTTCGGTGTCCATGCCGACGCCCGTGTCGGTGATGGCGAGCATGGTGTAGTCGCCGGGCTGCACCGGTGCATGCAAGCGAGCGTAAGCCTCATCCAGCGTGACGTTGGAAGTCTCGATGGTAAGCCGTCCGCCCTGCGGCATCGCATCGCGGGCATTCACGGCGAGATTCAGAATGACCTGCTCGATCTGGCCGGGATCCGCTTTCACGGGACGCAACTCGGTACCGGGAATCATCACTAAGTCGATGTCCTCGCCGATCAAACGGGTCAACATCTTCAGATTTTCTGTGATCACTCCGTTTAGGTCGAGCACTTTGGGCGTCAGCATCTGCTTGCGGCTGAAGGCGAGCAGTTGACGGGTGAGGGATGTGGCTCGCTCCGCCGCGCCCGAAATTTCTTTCGCAGGGCCTCGCAGGGCAGGATCAGGCCCAAGCCGGTCGAGCAGAAACTCCGAATAGCCCGAAATCACCATCAGGAGATTATTGAAGTCGTGTGCGATACCGCCTGCGAGCCGCCCGATGGCCTCCATCTTCTGCGACTGGCGCAGCTGCTGTTCGAGCGCCCGTCGTTCCGTGACATCCTCTGTGAAGAGCTCGAACGTAACGTTCTGCGATTCATCACGAATCGCGCGGCCCGACAAACGCACTGCCGTTGTGCTGCCGTCTTTTCGAGCCCATTCGGCGACCAACCCCTGAAAATCTTCCTGCAGGCGCAGGTGATCCGCCAGCACGAACCATTGCTGCCCATCGGCGTAGAGTGTGCTGAGGTTGCGGCCGGTTAAGTCCGCAGCTGAGTCATAGCCAAGAGATGCGACCAGGGCAGGATTGGCGTCGACCAGATGGCCGCGTGAGTCGCAACGACAAATTCCATAAGGCGCGTTGGTCACCAGTGATCGAAAGTTGCTTTCCGAACGCCGCAACCCTTCCTGTGCATTGCGCAAAGCAGCATTGAACCAGCAGATCAGCAGAGCCACGGAGACAAACAGCGCCAGACGAATGATCGCCCGGCGAAGTTCCGCAGGGTTGTGTTCCCCCGCGAGAGAGTAGTACGCACTTACCGTGAGAGCGAAAGCCGTCGCGGCAATACCCGGCCGCGTTCCCCCCGCCCACGCGCTGATCATGATGGCCACCGCGAAAAGCGCCAGGCGGCTCTCTGCCATATCCGAAAAAAGCAGGGCGGGAATCAGAGCGAGAGTGGTGCTAAGGACAGCGATGCCATAGCCCAGAATGGGATCCCGGGTCGTGGGCAGGAAACGCCTGCGAAAAAGGGGGAGGTTCTTTCGCATACTGAAAGTAAATCTTAGAGCCGCAAAGAGAAAGCGGCGAGTTACAGCAGTGCACATGAGAAAAGCCCAAACGGCCCCTGTCCCACGGGACAAGGGTCAGTTCGGGCCAGATTCGCGTGGACGAGTGGCGAGTCGTACAGCGAGATTCGCAAGAATACCCTCCTCCCCCGAGTTGCGCAATGAAAGAGGAACAAAAACTTGCAACACACGGCTGAAACCGGGAGACTAGCGGGCACGATAGGACGGTTTCATGAATATCGGTTTCTTTGGCGGCACATTCGATCCCATTCATCGCGGGCACATCACCCTGGCGCAGGCGGCGCAGGAAAAATTCCAGCTCGGCCGCGTGCTCTTCGTTGCGGCGAACATTCCTCCCCATAAGCAGAAACAACCCTTCACCGCCTTTGCCCACCGCTACGCGATGACTGCGCTGGCCACTGCGAATGTAAAGAGCTTTTTACCGTCGCTGCTGGAAGCCCCAGAGGAACTTCCCGCTGGCAAGAAGTCGACCAGCACCATGCCGCTCCCGAATTACTCAATCGACACGGTTCGTCGGCTCAAACAGACATTGAAGAAGAGCGACCAGATATTTTTTCTGATCGGCATCGATGCCTTTCGTGACATCGCGAAGTGGCATCAGGCGGAAGAGCTTTTCCAGGAGTGCGAATTCCTGGTAGCTAGCCGCCCCGGCTACTCGCTGGCCGACGTTGCCAAGTCTCTTCCTGAGGAGTTGCGTCCGGCCGAAGCTGTCACTAAACCCTTCGAAAAGCAACCTGCCAAAGGAGACCTGGTTCTGAAGGGCGTGACGATTCACCTTCTCGACGGTGTCCACCAGCCAATCTCCGCCACCTCCATCCGCGAGGCTGTAGCCGCCGGAAAACCGCTGGGTAAATTTGTGGATCCCTCCGTCGCGGACTACATCAAGAAGCTGGGTTTGTACAAAGGCAAATCCTAGCTGGCGATAGTGTTTCCTCTGCGTGCTTTGCGCCTTCCTCTCCGCTCTCTGCGGTTAAGGCTTTGCCGGAAGCAGTGTCAGGGACGAAAGCATGCAAGTCTCGTTTACAATCAGTAAGAGCTGATAATCCGACCGAATGAAGAAAAACGACACCAAGCGACAAGTCACCGAAGCGATCGCCGCCTGCCAGGACAAGAAAGCCGAAGAAATCACCATCCTCGAACTCGAAAAGGGTTCGGGTGCCTTCACGGATTATTTCGTAGTCTGCAGCGGCACAAACCCGCGCCAGATCCAGGCCATTGCCGACGAAGTCGAGCTCCGCCTCAAGCGGGAAGGCCTCTATCCCTCACACACCGAAGGCTACCGCCAGGCAGAGTGGGTTCTGCTCGACTACGTAGATTTCGTGGTCCACATATTCGCGGAGAGAGCCCGCCGCTACTACGAACTGGAGCGTCTCTGGAAATCAGCCAAGCGCCTGGACCCCGCCGACCTGAAGACTGCCACGAGAACGACGACTCCCAAGCGGGCGCCGACTGTTACCCCAAGGAGGAAAAGAGCGTAGCGCAGAGTCCCCTCGCTGCACCAGATTGCCCGGGTCGAATATAGACGCGACCGCGCACCGCGATCTCGCGGCAGTTTCTCTGCGATCTCGACGGTTCACAGCTGTTGACCTCAGGCCTGCGGAATCAGCGGCCCTATGCTTAAATCAGCTTGTGCCTCCCGACGACACGAATCCGGATTGGGGTTGCTCGTTCCGCCTGGTCGCTTCCGAAAAGTGGAAAGCTAAGTCAGCGGCCATGGGCCGCGATGTCACCCAAGCACTCGTCGAATTCGCGAATCCATCGCCGGGAATGAAAGTGCTCGATCTCGCCGGTGGCACGGGAGAGCCTGCCATCACGATTGCGTCGCGGGTCGGGCCCACCGGACACGTGACCGCCCTGGACCTAAGCGCAGACTTGCTTGCAATCGCCGCCTCTCGCGCCCGAGATCGGGGCTATGCGAATTTCGTGACACAGCAGGCCGACGCACATTCCCTCCCCTTTGCGGACAACAGCTTCGAGCTGGGAACCTCGCGCTTCGGAGTCATGTTCTTCAATGACGTCCAGCGGGCCCTTCGCGAATTACACAGAGTCCTCAAGCCGGCGGCGCGCGCCTGCTTCGTCGCCTGGGGTCCGTTCGAACAGCCCTATTGGTCTTCGACGATCGGCATGGTGCACAAGCGCGTCGGAGGACCACTGTTGACGGACGGCGGCCCGAACCCGTTTCGCTTTGCAGACCCCGGAAGCCTGTCTGACGCGTTTCGCCGCGGTGGATTCGCCGACATTCAGGAAGAAACTAAAACTATTCCCTGGACCTGGCCTGGGACAGTCGAAGAGGTTTGGGAGCAGGCTCAGGCTGTAGGCACCCCCTTTCTTCCCCTGTTGAAGCGCGTCCCGGCGGAGAAGTGGCCGGAAATCAATGCCGCGATCTACGCCGCCATCCACAAATTTGAGGACGCCGATGGCATAAAGTTTGGAGCCAAGATCGTGCTGGCTTCGGGGAAAAAGCTCTAGACTTCTCGATCTTCTCTGCGGTCCTTCCTCCCCGGCCTCTGCGGTTCGTAGGCTTTTCGTTGCGGATTCGCTTACTGTGGGCAACCTGTCGCACTATAAAATCGTCCTGTGAAACTCAAGCTCGCCTGGATCGGCAAGACGAAAGACCCCGCCATCCAATCCCTGACTACCGAATATTTAAAGCGCATCTCCCGCTACGCGGAGGTGGAAGGTCTCTCCGTGCCTGAGGAATCCGCCCTCCTCAAACTGCGCGTTAAGGCTGGGACCCGTCCGGCGCATATTCTTGTCCTGCTCGATACTCGAGGGAAACAACTTACGTCCGAGGAGTTTGCCCAGTTTCTGCAAAACCATCAGGACCGCAATGCGCAACCCCTGGTCCTGGCCATCGGTCCGGCCGACGGCTTCAGCGCCAAGACCCGCGCTGGCGCAAATGCCGTCCTCTCTTTAGGCAAGATGACGCTGGCTCATGAACTCGCCCGCGTGGTCCTGTTAGAGCAGGTCTACCGAGCCTTCACCATCTTGAAGGGGCATCCCTATCACAGTGGACACTGACCCTGCCCTTTCGTGACGTAGCACAGCCCCCGGCGCCGACGTACACTTCCCCTCCGCGGGCGCGTCGGCGCCCCAGCCCTCCCTGCAAGGACGTGCCATGAAAAACCTCCTCGAAGTGCTCCGGATGAAGGAAGAAGAGATTCTGCGCCTGAGAAAAGAGATCGAAGCTTTGAAAATCACCGCGCGGATATTGAACGAAGATCCGGCACAAAGTGACAAGAAGACTCAGTACCGCCAACTCCTGCAGATGCCCTGAACAGGCTGGCAAGAATCCCACTACAATCCACTAACGCGTGACTGTGGCCTGATAGCTGACCGTGAGCCAATGTCCGTTTCGGCGAACCCAGACGCGTGTAAAGCGGTACGGACCGCTGAACTCCTCACCGAGTTCTTTGCCCTTCACATCGGCGCGTGCCGTCACGACCGCCGTGTTCCCGTAAAGCCGCACCACCATTTCTGTGACGTCAATCGAATCGTAGCGAAGCTGCGCTGTTCTGCGCGCCGCGATAGTGTCGGACTTGCTGATCACTTGCCCAAGCGGGCTAATGCCGACATAGTCTTCCGCCAGCGTCTTCTCTGAAAACGCCGCGTCCCGATGGATGGCGGCGTCTTTTGCCTGGCGTTCCAGATCTACAATCTCGCGAATGGTGTCCTCGTCGCGCGGGTTGGCATTGGCTTGCGGGCGAGTTGCGCTGGCTGGCACAGCCAAGGACAACGCAACGACCAACATGAACAGCGAGCGGCTGTTATGTCTCATGCGGAGACCTCCGGACTTCCCCGAGAAGAACAAGAGACCCGTTCCTTGGATGCATACGCATTCGCGCGAGCACCAGTTCCATCAAAAGATTCCCGTCAAGGGTTGGCTTTGATGATTCAATCCCGCCAGACACGGCCGCAGCTTTGACCCCGTCTCTCCAATTCACGACTTGCGGGAAACAGGTACAATCACGGGTTTGACGCCCATGCCGGATATCCGCCGTGGACTCATCATCGTGAACACCGGCCCCGGGAAGGGTAAGACCACCGCTGCCATGGGCACGGCCCTGCGTGCGGTGGGTCAGGGCATGCGGGTTCTGATGCTGCAGTTCCTGAAGGGTTCGTGGCATTACGGCGAGTTGGACGCGGTCCAGGCTTTTGGCGACAAGTTCGTTATGAAGCAAATGGGCCGCGGCTTCGTGAAAGTCGGTACAGAAAAGCCCGATCCGGAAGATGTGCGCATGGTGGAGGAGGCCTGGCGGGAAGGGGAACGCGCCATCCAGTCCGGCGAGTGGGACTTGGTGATTCTGGACGAGATCAATTATGCCATCAGCTACGGCATGCTCGATGCCACCAAGGTAGCCGAGAGCCTGAAGAAGAAACCCGAGATGGTGCATGTTATCTTGACGGGCCGGAACGCCCATCCGACAATTGTCGAGCTAGCCGACACCGTAACCGAAATGCGCCAGGTGAAACACGCCTACGAAAAAGGCGTCCAAGCCCAGCGTGGTATCGAGTACTAGCTGCTGGCTGGTGGCTGATAGCTGATAGCTGATAGCAAGATTGAGAACTCGCAACCCAGAACTGCGATCTTATTTTGCCTGGCTTTTAGCCAACGACCATTAGCCAACGACTAATAGCCAATTTATGGCTTGGTTCAAACGCCAAACCGGTGAGCTGGACGCCTCGGGCGAAAAGAAAATTCGCACCGAAGGCCTCTGGGTGAAGTGTGACAGCTGCCGTCAAATCATTTGGAAAAAAGACCTCGAAGACAATCTGAACGTCTGCCCAAAGTGCGACAAGCATTTCCGCATCGACGCACGCAGCCGCCTCGCCCAACTCCTGGACGACAATCAATATGACGTTTTCGACGACAACCTGGTCTCCACCGACCCCCTGAAATTCGTCGACTTGAAACCCTATGCCTCCCGCCTCAAGCGGGCCCAAGCCGACACCGAACTCACCGACGCCGTCATCAACGCGCAAGGCAAGTTGAACGGCCGGCCCGTCATCATGAGTTCCATGGAATACGCCTTCATTGGCGGCAGCATGGGAGCAGTAGTGGGCGAAGTCATCACCCGCGCCATCGAAAAAGCCGGCGACACGAAAACGCCACTCATTATTATTTCCGCCTCGGGTGGCGCCCGCATGATGGAAGGCGTCATCAGCCTCATGCAGCTGGCCAAGATTTCGGCAGCGCTGGCGCGTCTCGACGAACTGAAAGTCCCTTACATCTCGGTCCTGACCGATCCGACGACCGGTGGCGTCACGGCATCCTTCGCCATGCTAGGCGACCTCAACATCGCCGAGCCGGGAGCCTTGATCGGCTTCGCCGGCCCCCGCGTGATCGAGCAAACTATCCGCCAGAAACTTCCCCAAGGCTTCCAGCGCAGCGAATTTCTGCTCGAGCACGGCATGCTCGACGCCGTCGTCCACCGGCGCGATCTGAAACCCTACATCTCGCGCGCGCTGGACTTCATGGTTCGGGCCGCCTGACAGCTGGTCGCTGATTCGAATTTCCCAGAAAGAGGCTAGCGCGCGACACGCCGAAGTGATCCGTCTCACTTGGGTGCGGGGATAGGCGCATCGAGAAATGGAGCTACGGTCGTAGCGAGCCCAGGGGAAGCGCCGATGCTGTAGTGCGTCAGCCCGGGCAGGATGGCGAGTTGTGCCGCAGGCCTTCCTGAACCATCCAAACCGGCGTCCTTTTGACCGCCGCCGAGCAATCCGAAGAATTGCACGATATGTGCGGGGCGTATAGCATCCGCATCCGCGAAGACGATCATGGTGTGCGCCTTGATACCGGCAACCTCCTTCGACCAGTCATAATCCTTCCTCAACAGGTCCCCGAGCTTGCTGAACAGTACCGCCCAATTGACATTCGGATAGAGCCGCGAAAGAGGGGACTGCTTCATTCCCTCCGCAGCCGACGGACCCATTTGCGCCATTGCAGCAAGAACCTCGGGATAAAATCCGTCGCGCTTGAAGGGAGCTGAAACGACCACCAGCTTGCGCACCGCTTCCGGGTGCCGAATGGCGACCTGCAAGGCCACTCCGCCGCCCAGCGAATAGCCAAGAACGTCGGCCCTCTCGATCCCCAGATACTTCATCAGCGCGACAATGTCGTCGGCCATTGCCTCGTAGCTCAGCGGCCGGTCGATATCCGCCGTGTGCCCGTGGCCCTGCAACTCGACAGCGACGACCTCTCGCTTCTCGGATAAAGCAGCCACGTTCGAACCGAACATGGAGATACCGACGACTCCGCCATGCAATAGGATCAGCGGCTCCCCGCGACCGTGAATCTCGTAGTAGAGCTTGAGGCCATTTACGGGAGCGTAGCCAGTTTTCACGGCAGAACTGGTGCGCTCTTGAGAAAATGCCAGCGAAGTTGTTGCCAGAATGATCCCGGCCACGGAGTGGCCGATGAGCCTTCGTCTTAACATGAGATCTCCTCCCTAATGACCCATCGAACAAGACACTTCGAAATCGACACTTCTACCAGTCGGCAGAGTTTCTTACACGGCCAACACTTTATAGGTCCGACCTCTCTCATGCCCCTTTTAACCCCGAGTCCCCCCGGATGCCCAAAACTCGAAACGCCTGACCTAGAACGAGTACCCTATTATGAGAGGTGAGGTAAGGGCCTTTCCTAAGACCTGAGACCTGACCCCCAAGACCTGAGCCAAGACCTAAGCCTGTGTCCTACGAAACCGCCATAGCCCGCATGAACGCGCTCGGCCACGAACTGGCCAACACGCCTTCGCAGAAGTTCGACCTCGACCACATGCGTGTGCTGCTCGAGGCGCTCGAGAATCCTGAACAAAAGTTCCCCGCTGTCCTGATTGCCGGCACCAACGGCAAGGGCTCTACTGCGGCCACCCTGGCAGTGATCCTTCAGGCCTCAGGTCTGAAGGTCGCCCTATACACGTCGCCGCACCTGGTCCGAATCAACGAGCGCATCCGGCTCAACGGCTCGCCTATCACCGACGACGCCTTCGCCGGCATCCACGACCTGGTCGACCGCACGGCCGAGCGTCTGGTGACAGAAGCAGAACTACCCTGGCATCCCAGCTTCTTCGAGATGCTCACCGCCATCGCCTTCGAATACTTCGCCAGCGAGAAAGTCGACCTCGCCGTTCTGGAGGTCGGCATGGGCGGACGCCTCGACGCCACCAATGTAGTCGAGCCAAGAGTCAGTGTGATCACCGACATCTCCCTCGACCATCAGAAATTTCTGGGAAACACCCTCACCGAAATCGCCCGTGAGAAGGCCGGCATCATCCGCCCCGACGGCATCGTGGTGACGCTGCCACAGACGCCCGAAGCTAACGATGTCATCGGCAACACGATCCTCAGCCAGAGCGCGAAGGGGGTGAGCGCCGTGCAGTACGTTCCCCCCGTGAGTCCGAACAGCGCGCAGTATCTGGTGCCCAGCACACAGGAAAAAGCCGGTTACGTTGCGCGCTATCCCCTGCAGGTGATGGGCAAGCAGATCAGCATTGAAACTCCGCTGGTGGGCCGTCATCAATTAAGAAATGTTGCTCTAGCCATTGCGGCCGCCGAGGAATTGAGCCAGCAGGGATTCTTGACCATCACCGCCGCCACCATCGAGCGCGGCATTCGCGAAACCCATTGGCCGGGACGTTTCCAAGTGCTTGCGGCCACGTCGGAACATCCGGAAGTCGTATTCGATGTCGCGCACAATCCCGCCGGCGCGTGGGCGCTGCGCTCCACTCTCTCGGCAACCTACGAAGATCGACCGCTGATTTTTGTTTTTGGAGCCATGCGCGACAAGTCGATCAGCGAAATGGCCGAGATCCTCTTCCCGCTCGCCGATCGCGTGATCGCGACCCACGTCGAGAATCCCCGAGCCGCTACCTCCGCCGAGATCCGCGAAGCAGCCCAGCGCGTTGCAGTGGACATTGAGGAAGCTCCCGATGTGGCCTCTGCGCTGGTCAAGGCTCGCGCGGCGACAGGTACGCGAGGCTTGGTGGTGGTTACCGGTTCGATTTACATTGTAGGAGAGGCAATGCGCGTGCTCGGCGCGCGCATCTAATAATTATCGTGTCGTTGAAGACTACAGAAGTCGAGAGCCGCGAAGTTCGCGTTGTGCAAACGCCCGAACGCAAACCCGCCGTTCCGGTGCGCACCTACGGCATCCTGAGTCGTCTTCGTTCCTATTTGATTCTCGACCCTCTGATCTGGCTGTACACCGTCGTGTTGGGGTTACTGGCGACCCTGGTGTCGTTGTTTGGCGATCGCGAGCGCACTTTGCACAATTTCGCGGGCGCCTGGTCCTGGCTCATCATGAAGACGATCTTCTCGCCCGTGAAGGTCACCGGGCTCGATAAGATCGACACCACTAAGCCCCTCGTCTACGCCGTAACTCACGCCTCGGCGCTCGACATCCCGATTCTCTACGTCTATCTGCCCTTCCAGTTCCGCATCGCCTTCAAGAAGGAATTGCTTTCCTATCCGATTATCGGATGGCATTTGAAGCGCTCGGGGCAAATCTGCGTCGACCAGCAGAATCCCGCCGCTTCGATCGGTAGCATCCGCTCCGCATTGAAAAGTTTGAAAGCCGGCAAGCCGCTGGTGATTTTTCCCGAAGGCGGGCGCACTCCTGATGGCGAGATCAAACCATTTCTGCCGGGAGCATTCTTTCTCGCGATCAAGGCCCATGTGGACGTCGTCCCGGTCGCCCTGGTCGGAACGTTCGAATTGCTTCCCATGAACACTTATCACATCAAATGTCGCCCACTGGAGATGCGGGTAGGCGAACCGATTTCGACCGCGGGCCTATCCGGTCACGACATGGAAGCGTTGTCCGCCCGAGTGCAGAAAGCCGTCGAAGACCTCTACTACGGCCGCGCCTGAACCGAAAATTATCACTCGATGCAGTCCCGCCAGCTTTGTCCTTCGGACGCCTGAGCAAGCAGAGGCAGGAAGAATCTGCTGATCGGCGTTAATGCAAAAGAACCGTTGCACCCTTGGTGCCCCTCGTGTCCTTAGTAATTCCAGGTTTTCTCCGCGAACTCAGCGGCCGTTCTCCGCGACCTCTGGGGTAAATAGGCTGTGGAACCGCTGCTTCGGACGACTAATAACTGCAAAGTCCGCACCACCAACGTTACTCTCGTCACCTTCCGTTGTGACTAAACCGGAGTATGATCCCGTGAAAAAGTCACCATGAAAAAGCTCACCTTTGTCCTTTCGCTCATCACCCAGGACAATGACTACCAGATCGAGCAGGCTGCCTCCGCCGAAGAAGCTGCACGGCGGCTCGGTCTTAACCTGAAAATCGTCTTCGCCGACAACGACGCCATCCAGCAAAGCCAGCAGATCCTCCAGTTCATTCAGTCGAAGTCCGTGCCGCTCCCCGACGGCATCATCCTCGAGCCTGCCGGTGGCACCGCATTGCCCCAGGTAGCCCGCGCAGCTGCCACTGCCGGGATTGGCTGGGTAGTTCTTAACCGGCACGCCGACTACCTTCAAGAACTACGCAAGACCCAGCGTGTCCCCATCTTTGCGATCAGTTCCGACAGTCTGGAAGTAGGCCGGCTTCAGGCCCGCCAGCTCGCTGCGTTGTTCCCGAATGGCGGCTCTGCTCTTTACATCCAGGGACCATCCGACAGCAGTACGGCCCAGCTACGCACCGAAGGCATGCAGGGAACAAGATCCGTGGTGGTGCAACTGAAGATGGTGAAAGCGCAATGGACGGAAGCCAGCGCCTACAAGGCAGTCACTGCGTGGCTCCGCCTGTCCACGTCGCAGCAGTCGCATATGGATGTTATCGTCGCGCAGAATGACGCGATGGCGATTGGAGCGCGTAAGGCCTTTCAGGAAGTCCCGGACCAGAGCACACGCGACCGCTGGCTTGCACTGCCTTATCTTGGTTGCGATGGCGTCCCCAACACCGGCCTGTCCTGGGTGAAGTCGGGGCTCTTGGCTGCCACCGTGGTCACGCCGCCGCTGGCCGGCCAGGCGCTGGAGATGTTGGCCACTTCGCTCCAAACCGGTGCCGTCGCTCCCGAACTCACGCTGGTCGCACCCAGTTCGTTTCCGACCCTGGACAAGCTGGCTCGCCGCTCACCACGGTCCCATGCCGCCTCGACCAGCAGGGTCTAGAGCCGCAAACCCAGTCAGTCGTCAGTCATCAGTCGTCAGCAACAGCTTTAATTGTCATTTCGGGAGCACAGCGACGAGGAACCTGTCTTCCCTAACAGGACAATCGCGAACACTTCTGCAAATCTTTCACCTTCCATACACCCGTACTTTCCCGTCCACGGCGACCGCCACGTATTTCCCGCTTAACACATCGCGAAACTGAACCAGTCCGTGACCATCGCGCGCCAGCTTTCCCCACCGGCTAGGCTTCCCCGGGTTCTGCTCGATCGCCTCGTACTCGCGCCCGTTCATCGTGAACCGGACCGCCTTCAGCCGCTGCTGACTCGCCTTTCGAACCGGAAGCTTCTTGCCTCCGAGCTCCACACCCCCGCCCGCCATCAGCTGTAGCGCCGACTTCAGCAGCTCCGCATCAATTTCTCCCATCGTGCACCCAAGGGATAGCGCCCCTCAGCAAGAAGTTCAATTTCCTGAGTAGCTCAAAATATCTGAGCTGCGACTCTTCCGAAGACCAACCGGGCGTTGCCCCGAGCTGCACATTTAACATTGATAACTAGCCGGGTACCCTCACCCATTCCTGCGTGTTTCTCCACCACTTTCCTAAATCGCTTAGCCCAATTGCGTGTCGCGGCTGTGTCCCGACTTCTATCCGAAGCCCTGTGGACCACCTATTACTAGATTGATTCTCGAAGCATTGCGGCCGATAGTTTGATCCCTTTTCCCACCCCGAATCGTTTGATATCACACAATTCATCACAAACCAGGGGGCCGTAGGGCTAAATTCCCACCTGTTATGCAGGCAGAGACGTTACTTTTCGAATCCCCCTCCCATAAACGACAGCGTTCCGAAGAAAGAAACCGCCGTTCCGTTACGTGCGTTACCTTTCCATTGTTCCGCTACTGAATACCATGCTGGAAGGAGGCTCCTCCATGCGCCGATGGCTCGCCGTTTCGTTCATGGCAGTCTGTGTTTCGGCACCGTACGTTCTGACCCCTTCCGGGTTGTCAGCTCAGGAGCAGTCCGAGAGCCAACGAAAAATGGTGACGCGGGTCACTCCGAACTATCCCGGGCTTGCGCGTTCCATGAACATCTCCGGAACCGTGAACGTGGAAGCCGTGGTCGCACCTGAGGGCACCGTGAAATCGGCATCACTCACCGGCGGACATCCACTCCTGGGTCAGGCCGCCGTCGATGCCATCCGCAGATCGAAGTGGGAGCCCGCCCCGCGCGAAACTCGCGAGCTGATCACCGTTCGCTTCCATTCCGAGTAGGCCCACCCAGATTCCGCAGCCAACGCAGGCTTAAACGCCTCATCGTGCCGGTTCCGCAGGGTATTTCTCCGTCGTGCCGGTGCGGGTTGTCCTCGCACAGGTCGCTGGATAGAAGGACAATCGGTCAAAAGTCATAACCAACCATCGCGTCCCGAAATCTCATCCAACCCGCTCGGAAGAAGGGAGTGGAAATGAAGGTTCCCAATGACTGGTTGGTTTTTGCCCTTCTCCTGCTGGGCGGATCGACGGGCTGCGTTCAGCGCAAGACGGAAAACCCCGACGAGCTGCGAGAGAAAACCGCGCAAGCAACGGCGCAGATGAAAAGTGACGCCAAGGCGGTCGCCCAGGGAATCCGTGAAGGCTGGAGCCGCGACAAACCCCTCGACCTGAACTCCGCCACCAAGGACCAGTTAATGGCGCTTCCCGGCGTGACCCCCGCCGAAGCCGACCGCATCATCGCCGCGCGTCCCTACGACGACTCCAGCGACCTGGTCACGCGTCACATCCTGTCCAAGCCCCAGTACGACAAAATCTCCGACCGCGTGACCGCCAAGAAATAGCGTGGAGCATTGGGAAGCCCCTCCCGTCCGCCGCCCAAAGTGTGGGGCGGACACTCCTGTCCGCCGCCTTTGACGTGTTTGGGCACCAATCCATCCCCCAAGTCATCCGGGCCAGCGCCTCATCATCGACTCCGTGTTCGGCTGTAACGACCGCACCGCCCGAGGGTGCCCCGTCCTGGTCTCTCCGCCTGTTGGAGAGACAGGGCGGGGATTCTTGTAGGGAGGGACAAGGGAACCAACCAACCCCTCACAAAGGCGACGACAAACCACCCGCAGCGTTCCAACGAGTGCCGAGCACGAACCTGAAACCCGAAACTCTTTTCCGCGTCCCTCCGACGCCGAGCGCCGTCTATGACAACCAGGCCAGCACTCCTGGTTGTCCGGGCCGCCCCGCCCAGGGTGGCTGCCGTGAATTTCGATGCTACCTGTAAGACGTAAAAATAGACTCGCCTGCCGTGGGTGCCCCGCCCTACCGCGTTCTTTGCGGAGGCTGGGATTCCACAACGACATCGATCTTGGATTCTTCGGAGTTCGCGCGCCTTCTTGGACGCCAACCTGGCTTGCCAAATTATGGCGCGCACACTCCTGTGCGCGAAGGATTGAACTGACCACACCTCGTGCAGAAGCCAACCCACCCGCAGGTGCCCCAGGTTCGCGTCCGCCCTTTGGACGCAAACCTGGGTTCCGGACTGTGGTCGCCAGCAGGGTGCCCCGTCCTTGTCTCTCCGTTTGTTGGAGAGACAGGGCGGGGATTTTGTGGGAAGGGACGAGGAGGAGGCGAATCACTTCACAAAGGCCGGGTGCCTATTGAATCGCGTTCTGTGCGATTGAGCGGGTGACGATGCTCTCTCTCCAATACCAACCCCAAGTTCGTTCATCCCAGACGCCTCTCTTTACGCAACTAGCCTCCGAGTGTGCCTTCCCGTCTCAAACGTTACTACCACGCCAAGCATCTGCATTTCATCACCTGCAGTTGCGATCGTCGTCGGGCGCTGCTGGGGACGGCATATCGGCGGGACTACGACAAGCAGTAGCTCTCTGGGTGTCGGCGGGTCGACGTCTGGCCCTTGTCTCCGCAACCGATCAGAACGTTTGCAGGCGTTTGCGAAAAACTAAGGGGTGCCCCACCTCTCGTGCTTTTCGAGACATGGGCTTTTCTGTTTTCCCGCCCCTGCAATTCGCGTCCGTATGATGCGACAAGGTACGATCCTGCCGGCACTCTAAGCACTTTTCAGTCCTGCGACTCTCGCGTATTGGAATCACCGCGACGATGCGGCTGAGTCTCCACGCCTGCTTCAAACTCCAAAAGAAAAGGCGACCAACGCCGCCTCATCCGTCGACCTCATCACGCTGAAGACTTGCGACTGAAGACTGACGACTGAACTAACGACCGCCCTTCAGCATCTCCAATACCCGGTCGTAAGCCTCGATCGTCGAATACTCCAGAGTGATTTTCCCTTTCCCATTGCGATCTCGAATGCGCACCCTCACCCCTAAAATGCTTTCCAATTCCCGCTGCGCTGCGCGCACATTGGGATCCACCCAGCGCGCCCCGCCGCCTTTCCCTGTTTTCTTTTGTTGGCCAAACATGCTCGGATCGAAGAGCACGAAGTGCTCCAGCTTGTCGACCGACCAGTCTTCGCGCACCGCCTTCTGCGCTACCCGCTCCTGCACCGAAGGATCTTCCAGATTCAGCAGGACGCGCGCGTGGCTGAATTCCAGTTTCCCGTCCTGCAGGTACTGCTGCACCGGCAGCGGCAGCCGCGCCAGCCGCATGTAGTTCGACACCGTTTCGCGCGCGCTGCCCACCCGCTGCCCGATCTGCTCCTGCGTCAGGCCGAAATCCTTGCTCAGCATGATGAACGCCCGCGCCAGGTCGATACAGTTCAAGTCGCGCCGTTGCAGGTTTTCGATCACCGTCATCTCGGCCGCTTGCTGGTCCGAGACCGTGCGCACAATCGCCGGGATCGTGGTCTTCCCAGCCAGGGTCGACGCGCGCATCCGGCGCTCGCCCGTGATCAGAAAAAAACGCCCGTCCTTGCCCGGACGCACCGTGACCGGCTGAATCACGCCCTGCACCCGGATCGAGTCCCCCAGTTCGTTCAGGGACTCCAGTTCCCACTTGGTGAAACTCCGTGTCTGGTGCGGATTCAAATCGATCAGCTCGATGGAAAGGTCGATGACTTCGTGATCGTCCGGCCTGCGCCTCGCGGCCGCTTGGCCTTGCAGATCCGCGATGACCCCGCTCACCGCCGCTGAGGCAGCCCCATCCGTGGGAGTTGTACCCGGCACTGAAGAAGTCGCCGTCGCAGGCGCGGCGCCGGCTATTCGAGGTCCCAACAAAGACTCCAGCCCTCGACCGAGAGCACGCCTCTTGTCATGCGCCAGCGCGGGCTTTTCTGCCTGCCCGTGCTCTGCCGGGGCAGCTACCTTCTCCGAGAGCGCCTGCGCCGCCTTATCCGCCATCATCGTCATAATCCTTGTCCCTCAAATCTCTCCACAACGTCCGTGTCGGCATTGGCCGCGTTCTTTGAAGGGGCGCGCCCATCAGGCACGCCGAAAGCCCCTATCAATCGATACCGGTTTACAGTTTGCTCAAAGAATCCGGATCTCGCCTTTGTTTTGAAAGGGCCCGGCTTCAGCCGGGCCAACCCTGCGACTCAATCGCGACTCAGTCGCTGAGGTTCACAGTTCGCGATGGCATCACTTTCCAGCAATCAGTTGAGCACCGAGGTTCGCTCCAGTCCACCTGAGGGTTTCTCGCCACGGTTCCTGTGTCACACAGCTCAGGCATCCGCTTGTCTTGCGAAGATATATAGATCGCTATCAATATAGACAATCGTCGATCTAAGCAGTCTTCCCAATTTCCCCGCTCTCCGGAGCCGCCGCCTCCTCCACCGACGGAAAGTAGTGCGAAATAATCTCCTTCGCCAGCCGGATGTAACTCTCCGCCCCGCGCGAGCGCACGTCGTAGAGCAGCGCCGGCTTCCCGTGACTGGGCGCTTCCGCCAGCCGGATGTTGCGCGGAATCGCCGTCGTGCACAGTTTTTCGCCGAAGTAAGTCTTCAACTCCGCCATCACTTGCTTGGCCAGGCTGGTGCGATCATCGAGCATGGTGAGCACCACCCCCTCGACCGACAGTTCGGGATTGAGTCCTGCCTTGATTCGCTCCACGGTGTCGAGCAGCTCGCTGATTCCCTCCAGGGCGAAGTACTCCGCCTGCATCGGAATCAACACCGAGTCGGCCGCAACCAGCGCGTTTACGGTAAGCAGATCAAGCGCTGGAGGACAATCGAGCACGACGAACTGAAACCTGTCCCGCAGAGGTTCGAGCGCATCCCGCAAACGAAACTCACGCCGCTCCCCGTCCACCAGTTCGAGGTTGGCGCCGGTCAGATTCTTGTGCGAGGGAATGATCCAGAGCTGCTCCAGCTCGGTGCGCTGCAAGGCCTGCTCCGCCACGGCCGCACCCATCAGCACATGGTAGGTATTGAGGCGCTCGGGATCTTTGACCAGGCCCAGTCCGCTGCTCGCATTCGATTGCGGGTCGCAATCGATCAGCAGAGTATTCACCTCCGCTGCCGCGAAAGACGAGGCCAGATTGATGGCGGTCGTAGTCTTGCCAACGCCGCCCTTCTGGTTGGCAACCGCGATAACACGTCCCATTCAGTTTTCGGAGAATCCAGAGATGAGCGCAGCATAAGTCGAAGCGCAGCGCAATTGCAATGACGGATTTTGGTGCGCCCGCGAATTTCTAATGAAACTTGAATCCAAAGCAATTGGACGCGTTTTCAACCGTCCTTTCAACAGAGTGTTCCACGTGGAACATCTTCGAAGAAATATGAAGCACAGCTCTTTCCTGCAAGCGCGGCATTGACGTCCAATCCTGCGGGTCTGTGGGCTTCCGAGTGAGTGTTCCGCGTGGAACACTCCTCAACCCTGCACACCCTGCCGTTCTTAACTTTGAGCAGGCAGCTGTTTTGAACTGAACGAAGATCCGTTGAGCAGACGACTGGACAGCAAGATGTTCCACGTGGAACATTTCAGCGCCGGTCGCGTCCCTCATCCCTCGTCAGCTGAAGAGCATCCGCCCCGCCCTTCGTTCTTGAAAAGAGATCGCTTGTGTTGCAGCCCTGGGCGTCGTGTCGGATCGGCGAAGCGAGACGAGTGTTCCACGTGGAACCTTGCTGCGGGTGAGCTCCTGTTGCGACCCCGCGCAACTACGATTTCGGAGATCCCAGGGCGTCGCGGGTTGTGAATCATCGATGCTTGCTCCCGTGGCGAAGCCGTAAGATCCCGCCAAGACGAGGCAGTAAGAAAGAGATGGCACCCAATTTACATCGAGGTACCCTTGAGAAAGTGAGTCGGACCCGAGGCAATTTCTGATAGAGGAACATTCAACCAGGCGAGATCGGGACGGCAGAGTGTTCCACGTGGAACATTCCGTCTTCGGAGACTTGCATTCGATCTAACAGGAGCCATTCTAGTGACGAGATCATCCATTATTCCCACTTTTTGAATATCTGCAACGGACCGAAAGAACAATAGATCGACAAAAACGCCCTGTCGTCCCACTTTTTGCTCATTTGAGTCCTGCCGACCTCTCGGCCTCTCCGACTTGCGTTGCGACAACGAGCACACGGTTCTTTGAAAGGGGGATCGGCTGCGGATTGGACCCGACGAACGAGGGGAGCAAGGACCGGGCTTGGCTCTGCTGGGAGTGGCCAATCAACAGAGCCAAGGTGCCCCCGGGCAACAGGAGACGCGCAGCCGTCGGCAGTACCTGCTCGAAGCGTTCGACAGCACGGACGGTCACCACAGGCGCGGATGCGGCAGGATAAGCTTCGGCGCGGGCGGGGAATACATTGATGTCCGTCAATGTAAGCGCGCGGATGACCTCGCGCAGGAAGGCCACTTTTTTCTGGTTGGATTCGATCAGGGTAACCGGTGTGGGGGGCGACCAGATTTTAATTGGGATGCCGGGGAATCCGGCTCCCGATCCCAGGTCCACAAGGTTGGCCGACTGGCTTCCTTGCTCGGCTCGACTCTCGACGGGCGTGTGGATCGGCGCTCCAGCTGTGGTCCCTGGAAACAGGTGGCGAGCCACGAACAGTGACTCGCCGAAGTGGCGGGTGACAATCTCTTCCGGCTTGCGGACCGCGGTGAGATTGAGGCGCGCGTTCCAGCGCAGCAATAGATCGATGTAGATCGATATTTGTTCGAGTTGCCGATCGCTCAGCGCCAGTGGCGCCTTATGTGCGTCGCGGGTGCCTTGCGGTTGAGGAAGCTTCAGGGACTCTGTCGGGCTGGTGGACTGCCCTCTCGCGTCGAGCGCTCGCGACCCACCTGGGGCCCTGGTATCGGCATTGACCGAGACCGGCTGGCTGAGGAATGGCTCCAACAATTCCGCGATGCGACGAGACTCCATGTTGGAGAACGAGTATCCCATGTTTGGGCTTAGGTCTTGGGTCTTGGGTCTTGGGCCTTGGGCGCCTCGGGCGGTGGTCTCGGGCCCGGGTGGCGGGCGTCTCGTACCGTGGAGGTTGCGAGTGGTCGCGACGACTTTAGTTGTTTTCCAGCTCGCCCACTGAGTTCGAGTCCTCGGCCTAGGGCACGCCTGAACAGCCTCCAGAAGAAATCGTTTTGATCGCCGGCCGCGAACCTCGGCGACTAAAGTCGTAACGGTTCGAGGAGGCTTACGGCGCGGCTGGAAGCCGCGCCCCTTCAAATCCGGGCGAGAAGGGTTTTATCGCACAGAACGCGACAGGAGCGCCCGCGCATTCAAAATATCCGAACTACCCAGGCACACCAACAAACGGCGTGGACCTGGGGCACCCAGTACTTGCAGCAAACAAGTCACGGCGCCCAAGCCCGGGGAGGGTTTGTGCGCCCGCAGACGGTTATGATCTCGATGGGAAAGGATCCGCGTCTTGAAAAGCGCGAAGACGCGGAGCACCCCGGCACACCAAACTGCCAAGATCGAAGTCGTGGTGGAATCTCGCCCTAGTCGCACAGAATGCGACTCGGATGGGGCACCCGCGGTTCGCATCCGCGGTTCGGTGGGTTCCCGCGGAACGGCAGGTTCCTGCTGCGTCTGCTACGGTCGGTGTCGGAATGGCACGTGAAAGGGGCGCGATGGGGCGACGCTATGGGGCGTTGAGGTGGTTGGGAATGTTAGCTCTCTCGCGCGATCATCATGCCGACCGGCCTAACCTCTCCCATTTAATTACCACCAGGGTTCGAAGGCCCTTCTCGATCGCACGTATTTCGCTTCTGTCCCCTTGAGAGCTAACCAATTCAACCAGCCGCGACATCATGACTGCTTGCGCTGCTTTGACGCGCTCTTCCAACCGAGCATTGTCGGGCTCCAACGCGGCAGCTCTGTAAGCGATCCTCCAGGGGCTGGGCGCCATATGTCGCTCCTCATTTGGTTACTGCACAAGGAGTCGTCGCCTACTGGCGCGGCGGCAGGATGTGTGAGTCTCCGGTATATACCTGCAACCACCTAGCGCTGTGATCGACGTAAAAATAGTCGTGTATGGCAGGAATGCACATGCATCTTTTTACAGGGCACACCTATCTTTCGATGCACGTTTGCGCCGTTGACGAGAAGGCGCGCGGACGGGGTTGGCGAGACGAGAAAGAAAGTTATGGGCGCCTGCCTTCTGCGCCGGCGGCACCCTGGCTCTAGCCTCAACAGCAAAGTCAAAAGCGGCGGACAAGAGTATCCGCCCTATACACGCACCGCAGAATTTATTTCCGATCCGAATGCTTTCGTCTCTCCCACCCTCCGCAAAAGAACGCGGTAGGGCGGGGCACCCCGCGGCTGTGCGCCTAGTCTTCACTTCTTTAGGCGGCGGACTTGGTCACGGCGGAGAAGTCTTCGTCGCCGTGGCCTTCGGCGACCGCCCGCTGGAAAACTGCCATCGCTGCACTTGCGGTCTGGAGGGCGACACCTTTGCCCGCGCCAACCTCGACTGCGTAGCCCAGATCTTTTGCCATCCAGCGCAGCGCGAAGTTCGGGGTGAAGTCGTTGGCCGCCATCCGATCGGTCATTCTCTTCGTGATGCCGCTGCCGGGAGCGCCCCCGTTCAGGATGGCAATCGCTTTGTTCAGATCGAGGCCTCCTGCCTGGATCAGGCAAATGGCTTCGGCGAAAGACGCGGCCTGGACTCCGCACACGAAGTTGTTGATGAGTTTCATCAGAGCCCCGCTTCCGGTCGGGCCCAGATGCATTGAGTCGCGGCCCAGCACGGAGAACACGGGGCGCGCTGCGTCGAGCGCTTGGGCGGAGCCTCCGACCAGGAAGAGAAGCTCGCCCGCGGCGGCATTGGGCTTGGTTCCCGTGACGGGCGCATCCAGAAATTGGCAGCCGCGCTCGGCAGCTTGGTTCGCGAGTTCCTGAATCCAGTGGACGGTCAAGGTACTGCATTCGATCAGGAGCGCTCCGGGGGCTGCGTCGCTTAGGGCTCCGTTGTCTCCGAGCCACACGGCGCGGGAAGCGTTGTCGTCCGCCACCATGCTGAGAATGATTTGGGATCGGGCGGCGGCTTCGCGCGGAGTGGAGGCGATGAAGGCGCCCGTGAAGGGCAGGCATTTCTCGCGATTGCGGTTGTAGAGAGACAAAGGGAAGCCGGCTTGGAGGAGACGTCCGGCCATGCCTGAGCCCATGAGTCCCAGGCCTAGAAGTGCGACGGATGGCTTTGACATAGGGTCATCTCGGGTTCGTTGGTTCGGTGGTGTTGGGGTTCATCGGGTTGCGTGATGCGCGGGAGGAAAGCAGATTCCTCCTGCCTGCGCTGCGCTCGGCGTCGGAATGACAAGATCATGAAGCGACGTGGTGAATGAAATCGGTAAGCGGGAGTGAGTAACCCACCCTCCCCAAAGAGCGCGGTAGGGTGGGGCACCCGGCGCCCGGCGGGCAACCGGGCGGCACAGCACTCGTGGGAGCCTCGATGCGAGGTTCTGACGGTTGGAGTTGGCGGGCTCATGGAGGAATGCAGCAATTATTCGATCACCTCGAAGCGGTCGAGATTGCTTTCGTTAATGGTCAGGCCTAGGCCCGGGGTGTTGTCGTCGAGATCGATGTAGCCGTCTTTGGCTTTGGGCTCGCCCTCAAAGATGTACCAGAAGAGTTCGTTGCCGACTTCGACGTCGACGATGGGAAAATATTCCGCCATCGGGGAATTCAAGCTTGCCATGACTACGTGGTAGTTGTGCATCTGGCCTGCATGTGGGATTACCGGGACGGAATAGGCTTCCGCGAGCGCGGCAATTTTGCGGGCCTGCGTGAGCCCGCCCACGCGATTGGTGTCGAACTGGATGTAGTCGAGGGCACGCGCTTCCAGCAGGTCACGAAATCCGTAGAGCGTGAATTCGTGTTCGCCGCCGGCAATGGGAATTCGGCCGTGGGATTTCAACTCGGCGTAGCCATGGATGTCATCGGGAATGACGGGCTCTTCCAGCCAACGCAGATGAAAGGGCTCGAGCAGGGGCAACATTCGTTTGGCATAATCGAGAGTCCACCCCATGTAGGCGTCGGCCATGACGTCGATGCCCTCGCCTACGGCCTCGCGGACAGTTTGGACCAGGTTCAGGTTCCGTTGCATTCCGTAAGCGCCGTCTGCAGGTCCCCATCCGAAACGTAACTTCATCGCCTGGTAGCCTTCGCGCTTATAGCGAGCGGCTTCATCCGCGAGTTCTTTGAGCTCCACGCTATAAAGCCGGGAGGCGTAAACCGGAATGCGGGCTTTGGTTCTCCCGCCAAGCAGGCGATAGACGGGCTGTTTGGCGGATTTGCCGAGCAGATCCCAGAGCGCGATGTCGAGTGCGCTGATGGCCACCATGCCGATTCCCTTGCGGCCGAATGCCATGGTCTTGCGATACATGTGCTGCCAGAGGCGTTCCACGTCGCATGGGTTCTGTCCGATCAGCAGGGGCTTCAGATAGAGATCGATGACCTGCTTGGTGATGGGAGGCGCGAGCGCGGCATTGCCCAACCCTACGTATCCGTCGTCGGTGAACACTTCCACCACCAGCCAGCCGTGGAAAGTGAAGGTCTGCATGGAACCTTCGGGGAGTTCCATGAGGTCCATGGGATTGGTGCAAAAGTGTGCCGGCAGGGGAACAGTCTTGCCGCGCCAGCGCAGGACGCGAGTGCGAATCTCGGTGATTCTCATTGAGCTCCTTCGTAACGCAACTTCATTTGCAGGCTCAAGGGCAACACAACGGGAATTGCGATGAGAATTATCACAAATGCGACGATGTGGAGAGTACCCGCGATCGCGAAAACTGTGCCATAGCCGAAGCCGTGATCCAGCAGGTAGCCGACGAACTGGCCGAAGACAATCCCGCCCATGGCACCGCCAAAGCCGACTAATCCGGCAACCGAACCGACTACAGTTGGGGGGTAGAGATCGGCGGGGAGGACCATTACTAAGGTGGACCAGGACTGTTGTCCGAAATAGGCGAGACAGAAAATGGCGATAGCCCAGGACACGGGAACGTGCGGAATCAGGATGACGAATGGCAAAAGAGCCGCACTCATGCCGAGCGCTAACTTGCGCGCAACGCCGAGCGAGAAGTGCTGGCGCACCAGGTAACTTGAGAACGCGCCACCGAGCAGACAACCCACGCCCGCCGCTGCACTGGGCATCCAGGCGAAGGTACCAACGGCTTTGATGTCGAAACCGCGAGCGTCATAGAGATACTTGGGCAGCCAGAAGAGATAGAAGAACCACGCCGCATCGCTGAGGAACTTGGCGCTCATCAGACCCCAGGTTTGACGGAAGCGGAGCAGGAGTGTCCAGGGGAGAGGTTTTGAAGGGCCGGCCATCGGGCCAGCTTCGATTTGCGCGGATGTTCTGTCGGGCGGAACGTACGACAGACTCCACCACAACGCCCAGCTCAAACCGAGTGCGGCGGTGACGACGAAGATCCAGCGCCAGTTTGTGTAGGCGAGAACGATGGCGATCAAAGGAGGGGCAATCACGGCGCCAACGGCGGTGCCGGCATTGATGATTCCCATTGCGGTCGCACGCTCTTCCGTCGGGAACCATTCGGCGACAGCGCGGGTCGCGGCGGGAAATCCACCCCCTTCGCCGACGCCGAGGAGGAAACGGCTGAGGGCCAGCATCAGAAAGCCGGTGGCCAGAGCATGGCTCGCACACGCGAAGGACCAGAAGAGCATGATGAAGATGAATCCACGGCGCGTTCCCAACCAGTCAACCAGCCTTCCGCCACCCGCATACATCAGCGCATAGGCGAAGAGGAAGGCTGACTGGAGAGCGGAGAACTGTTCGTTGGAGAGCGGAATGTCTACGCTGATGGCCTTGATGGCGATGGGCAGCGTTTGACGATCGAGGTAACTGATGGCGATCGCAGCGCTGACCAAAACTGCGATGCGCCACCGCACGCGGGTTGCCTCCGTGGTGAATTGATTGGCTGAGAGGAAGGCGGAATTATACGCGCTGCTTCAGTCTCGCGCCCTCTCCGCGAAGGATGGGGTCGGCCCTGTAAACCTCGGCGACGAAGTCGCGATTCCTTCGAACAGCTATTCGGCCCGGCTGAAGCCGGGCCCCTTCAAAACAAGGCCGTTCCGCACCGTTTAAGCAAACTGTTCAGTCGCGGGGGCGGCGCTCCGTAGGGACAGACGTTCAGGTGAATCTCGTTACTTTCCAGAGTGCCACGGCGGCCGTCGCCAGTAGCGCCAGAGCTACCACGATGAGCGCATACACGGCCGGCCAATTCAGGGGGATCGAGGGCCAGTGTGAGATGCGGCCGGTCCAGACAAACGCGGCAGTGGCGACCAAGACCAGCATCCCATCCCACCACCTTCTTGGCGAAAGGTTCTGCGACGCCTTTCCTTCCATGGCCAATGCGACGTGTTGCGCGTCGATGCCGTAGCGCCGCTGCTCGCGGCCGGCTGCTTCGCGCCACTTTCTGTACTCGGATTTACCTCCTACAGAAAAGGAGATGGCGGCCATCCCGCCGGCCATCAGGATCGAGCCGTACACAGCACCTGCCACCGCAGAGTGTCCCCAGCCGCGAAATTCTCCGAAAGCAAGCGCGCCCCACAACAATCCCCAGAGCTGATTCGAGTTGGAGAGCGGGATTCCCCTGCTTACTCCGATGTACTTCACGGCATATTGTTGAAAGATGTCGCCAATCACCCAAACGAATCCAGCCAGCAGGAGCCAGAACTGCAAGTGGCGCACGGCGACGATCTGCCGCCACAATTCCGTGAAGCCTCCCAGGTAGAAGACGGCCAACGCAGTCATCATGCCGAGTTCGCCCAAGGTAAAGCAGGAGACAAATGAAAGCGGGTTCATGCCCGACAGGTAGGCTTTGCGATAAGGGATGTACATCGTCCCCCAAAGGACGCCCGCGCCCAGGGCCGCGACTACTCCTTTGGTGGCAGCTTGCGTCGAGATCTGGCTGGCCGACACGCGCGCCAGAACCATGCCTCCAACAAACATCAAGGCGGCGCCCACTAGCACCGCTATCCACTTTGCCCGGCCAGCGTGCTTCAGCTCGTGAAAGAAGAGAACACTCCAGAGGATACCGATGAGCGCGTTCGTGTTCCACAAGGGAAAGGCGATGCTCAGACCCAGGTCTCGGATCGCGAAGATGGTGAGCGTATTGGCCACGGACCAGAGGCAACCGGCAATAATCGCCCAGATCACCAGGTGAGGAGCCTTGCCGATGTCAGCTTGAATTTCGGACGTACCGCGTGCCATCGCAGGCAGGCTCCAGCGGCCAAGAAACACACCCACGACCATGAGAAACGAAAGGAGAAAAGGAGAAAGGCCGGCGGAAACCAGTTTGGCAGGCGCTTCGGCGGCGCCGAGCCATGCACCTCCGGCGATGCCACAGAGTACCCCGAGCCGCTGCAGCACGCGAATGCGCTCCAGAGAAGAAGCGGGCTCGATCAACACAGGTTCGAGTTCAGTCAACTCACCCATCGCAGTAAAACCAAGCCGGCGATCAGCACGATCGTCGGTATCCAGAAATGCACATCGCGTACTACTGAAGAGAGCCCCCTGGGTTGTTGAAGATCGGAAGGCGGTTGTTCTTGATCGAGGTTCAAAGCGTTCCTCTACAGTCGCGCCATGCTACGCAGTTTGCAGGGATGGCGCAAGAGCACCCGAACTCTGGGACCACCCGGCCCCAGAAGGCCCATCATTATTCCACCTGCCATTCGATCCTTCGTGTCTTTGCACTATTGAGGTATCGTAGCCGCGCCTCTAACTTGTCGGCACTCGCCTGAGCCAAGTTGGGGTGCATTTGGGCGAACGTCGCGTACACAGCGGCTCATGATCCGTGAGAAGAGACTTTCCGGCTTCTTGTCGCTTGGGGGATGCGCGCGCACTTTGACTTATGAGCACGATTGATCTGAGTACGCCAGCATCTGCAGGCTTGCGACGCGAATTGGGTCTAGCGTCAGCGACCGCAGTGGTGGCCGGGGAATGCATTGCCGTGGGCATCTTCCTCACGCCGGCGGGAATGGCGAAAGCGCTCGGTTCTCCCCTCGGACTGCTGCTGGTTTGGCTGGCGGTGGGCGCTATGACATTGAGTGGCGCTCTCTGTTACGGAGAACTCGCCAGCCGCTTTCCACGAGCCGGCGGAGGCTATGTCTATCTGGAGGAAGCGTTCGGGAAGCGAACTGCTTTTCTCTATGGCTGGATGTGCCTTCTCATTATGGATCCGGGCCTGACGGCTTCGCTCGCCACCGGCACCGCGGGATATGCGGCTTACATTTTTCACTGGTCTCCGTTGATCGTTAAGGTTGCCGCCATCTTCTTTATCGGGGCCTTGTGTCTCCTCAACATTCTGAGCACCCGGTTGAGCGCCGGATTCATGCGGTGGATCACATGGCGGAAGCTTGGCGTTGTGGGATTCCTCACCATTTGGGCGATCGTGTTGCATCTGGGTTCATGGTCAAACTTCGTACCGTTCGTGGCGCAGAGGGCGGGGTCCATGCCCCTAGGAGCCGCGCTGGGCGTTGCGACGGTGGGAGCGTTTTATTCGTTTGGCGGGTGGTGGGAAGTCAGCAAGATCGCCGGGGAGATGCGCGATCCGGGGCGCACTTTGCAGCGGGCGCTGATCCTGGGGATTCGTCATCTCCGCGCCTCGCGTTTACTACGCGATGGCGAAGGACGGTGTCTTCTTACATGCGGTGGGGCAGGTGCATCCGCGGTTCGGCACGCCGGCCGCTGCAATTGCCATTCAGGGATTGATTGGAACTGCGCTGGTTGCCGTCAGCAGCTTTCAGCAGATCATTGCCTACTTCATTTTTGTGGCGGTGGCCTTCCTGGGACTGACGGTTGCGGGATTGTTCGTTTTTCGAAGGCGGAAGTGGCATGCTGCATCGGCAATCTTGACGCCAGGATCACCGTTCACACCGGTCGCATTCCTGGTGCTGGTCATTCTGCTGCTGGTCATTCTCGGGTTGCACCGTGCCCACGAGACAGCGGTGGGGATCGGTGTCGTATTGGCGGGAGTGCCAGTCTACGAACTGTTCCGACGCAAAAGGACGGCAGGCAACGACAGAGAACGCGGCGACGGTGGATCGCCTGCCGTCGAGGGGTCGCAAACCGCGTCGGAAGAAGTTTAGCGATTCAGCCCATCCATCAACCTTCGCTACCCGGTCGTCGGCCGGACCCTGACCTTTTGAGGGATATCGTCAAGCACGGCGGCGGTGGTTTCCTGGAAGTCACCTTCCGTCGTGCTTGCGCGATACGTGCAGAAAACTAGGGCCGAGCCTCATAGACGATGTTGAAGGGTGTTTCGGTGGCCCGCCGGAAACGGTTGAATCCAGCCGTTGTCACAACGTCCCGAATTCGGGTTTCGCCTGCCTGCGCACCCAGGCACAGTCCCACTTCCTGCGAACGGGAGCAAGGAGTACACAGAAGTGTTGAAAAGGAGTAGTAAACCCGACCGACAGGATTCAGATTGTCCTTCAGTTGGTCGTTCGCAAAGGGCTCCACGATCATCCAGGTGCCATCCTTAGCCAGCGACTGCCGGACGTGCTTGGCCGCGCCGACCGGGTCGCCCATGTCGTGTAAGCAATCGAAGACGGACACGAAATCGTAGTCTTTCCCGGGGAACTCTTTTGCCTTGGACACCTCGAAGCTGACGCGGTCAGCGACTCCGGCGCGTTGGGCAGACTCGCGAGCAGCTTCAATCGACTTGTCATGGTAGTCGAATCCGAAAAAGCGAGAGTTGGGGAATGCTTTGGCCATCAGCAGAGTTGAAGCTCCTTTCCCGCAGCCTACATCAGCCACTCGGGCTCCTGCCTCCAGTTTCTCTTTGACATCGCGCAACGCAGGGATCCATGAGCTAACGAGATTGGCGGCATAGCCTGGCCGAAAGAACTTCTCGCAGCCATGAAAGACACCGTCCACATGCTCATGCCAACCCATCCCGGCGCCACTGCGGAATGAATCCACGATGCGTGGAACGGCGGCGAGCGACCCCCAAGCCAGTTCAAATGCCCCGGGCAGATACGCGGGGCTGTCTTCGTTTGCGAGCGCGAAAGCTTGTTCATCACTCAGGCTGAACTTGTGTGTCTTTTCATGGTAGGTGATGTAGCCTCCGGCCGCCTGAGAAGCCAGCCACTCGCGCAGATAGCGCTCATCGGTCTGAGTTGCCGCGGCCAGTTCTGCAGAACTCATGGCGCCACGCGCGAGAGCCTTGTAGAGCCCCAACTTTTCCCCAATGACGACCATGCCGGTGTGGACGGCAGCGCCGAGATCGGTTACGAATTGTCCGATAAAAGCATTCAGCTTGTTCATGTCGATCGTGGGAACCTGCCCTGTGCTCATTTGAATATTTCTCCTTAGTTTGATGATTTGTTGAGACTAGCCACTAGAGAGCCTTCGGGCAAGATGGCATATCTGGCATTGTGTAGAGGTGATTACGCCATCCTCCCGTCGCAAGAAATCCATTTTCTCCGTTGCGCTACTTTGGGAATTGTGGCCGATGAGCAACAACTTCCGTCTGCGTAGCCCTTACGCTGCTCCCCCTCTTGCACAGTTTGGATTTTCGTTGCAGTAAAGAACTAACTATTCGTCGTCCTCGGAGGAGTCGCCCAGTTTCTGCAACGGCCCCTTGGCATCTGGGAGGTCCTCGGTGCGCAGGACGAGGATGCCGGCGACATGATCGCCGTCAAATGGAGTGGTGATACCCGCGCAACCAGCGTTGGCAGCGTCATTCGGATCGGCGAACCACATCGCCACATGACTGGTCTGAGTGGCGACGTTGCCCGTCGCCACATTGTCGAACACAAAGGTCTCCCCGCTGAAGATGCCGGTGAAGTCGCCCACGCCGTTTCCTTTTTGGTCGGTCGTGATTTCGCCCTGGTACCAGCTCAGACCGAACGGCCTGGTGGAGTGCTCTGTAATAAAAAGGGTGAAATCGTTGCTCGGTGTAAGGCCGAATACTTCGACGTGCATGTTCTGCACGGGACCCAAGTCGCTAACGGTGACTCGTCCGCGAGCTTTGCTGGAGAGACATGTTGCTCCTGCAGCGCGCACCATGTTGAAGGTGGTCTTGTCGCCCGCAGCCGCGCTGGCACGTGGTGCCAGGCCGGTCAAACCCGCCGCAGCAGTCATAGCTGGAGCCAGGAAAGTGCTTTTCATTCGTTCTCCTCTTGGGTGTTTTAGATTTGTGGGCGGGGAAGTAACCACGGACACGGTAACGGTACTGAACTAACGGCTTGTCACAAATTCGTCACATGGTTGTATTTTTTTCATGCAGAACGAAGAAGCGTCGCGGATTCGGAATAGACAGCAGAACGAACCGCAGGTTCCTCCGCCCGCGCTGTGCTCGGCGTCGGAATGACAAAGTGAGAGATGGCGCTTAGGTTTCGAAGAACCCTTGGATTTGCGGCCAGTATTTTTGAACGATCATTTCCGTACTGAGGTGACCGCCGCGCTTAAAGAGTTTCAGCTTCGCACCCGTTTGTCGTGCGAAGCGAGCAACGGAACGCCAGGGGACGAAGGGGTCGTCCTGAGCATGAAACATCAGAATTTTCGCGGGATTCACTTCATGTACGCGCTGCGCGGGATTGTAGAACTTGCCGGTGTGAAGTTTCTTCCAGTTGCGGTCGGTCAGGCGATACCCCTGACCGAAGGCTTCGCGGATGTATGCAGAGTAACTGGGATTTGAGGTTTCTGCTTTTTCGCTTTCCTTCAAGATCGCCCAGTCAACCACGGGGCAGTTGGCGATCACCTTCTTGACGCGCGGATCGAGCGAGCAGAGTAAAGCGGCGGGGCCGCCGAAGCTTCCACCGATCACGAAGATTTCAGCGGGATTCGGGGAGAACTTCTTGCCGAAGGCGATGTCCCTCACTCCCCTGGGTAATTCGTCGATTACGTCGAGAATGTCTTGGTGGGGAGACCGGGCGAGGAATTCGCCATCACTTTCCCAGGCGCCGCGATAGCGCGGATAGAAGACCCAATACCCCTTGCGCGAGAGAAAATCCGAGAGCGGCTGCTTGCGCGGGATCGAAGGCATGCCATCGCAGAGGAGGATCACTCTCTGCCTTTTGCGCGGAGGCGTGGGCGGGAGAAATTCGGCAACGATTTCGTTCTTGAAGCGGGCTCGGTACACCTGGAGATGGTAGCAGGGTGGTCAGCTGTCAGCTGTCAGCTCTCAGTAGTCAGCACGCAGCTCCCACCCTCCGCAGAGAACGCGGAAGGTTGGGGCACCCGCTTCGGGCGCTGGGCGTTGGGCTTTGGGCTCTCGGCTTTCGCTCTGGGCTCTCGCCAGATTTATCACAACAAGCAGGACTGGACTGGGCCAACGATCTTTCAGGGGGAGTAGAAGGACTTCCGGGGAGGAAGGAGTCTTTGCGGATTACTGGAGAGCTGGCTCCATGTCGTGATTGGCTACGAATTCACGTACTTGACCGAGCATCGTCTGCACGTCGTTCTTCGAGAACTCGGACCACAGACCGCAGTTGGCTTTGTCCCAAATCTCGGTGAGCTGGGCGAGACACTGCGCAACTTCGCTGTCATACACGCCGCGCCGGGCGAGCTCTAAATTCATGTCGTTCGCGGTGAGGCGGCTGACTAAAGGCACGTGGTTCACGCGGCACAGTTTGCGCAGCGTTTCTTCCAGAACGTCGCCGGCCAGGATCGCGGCGCTCTGGGGACGGCCCAGGTTAAAGTAGGTTTCCGCCTGTTCGAGGTAGTCATCGCAGGCGTCGGGCCGGATCCGAGGCTCGGTTTCGGTGATCTCGGCCGCGGACGTGTTGGTCCAGGCGGCTTTCAGTACGGCCATGCCGCGGGTAATATCGATCCACATCTGTTTATTCCTCTCGTCTTTCGGCTAATTTCGGTTTTGCAACCCCGTTACATTGGGTATTCGCAGGTAACGTGCCATCCGTGCGGCGTGGGGCTTACTGCCAGTTACCTCCGGATAAGCTGCAGTGTTTCTCTACGGTTATGGGATTGGCGGGGTAGGCTGGGGTTAGGAGAAGAGATGCCTGTGCGGCCCAGAAAGGGCGGTTTCGACAAATCGTGTCGGCGGGTGAGGAAGGATTCTGACAATTTCCGGACCGGGGAAAGGCAAGCTTCAGAGTTTGAAGGTCAATTTGTTAACGCTGCTTTACAACTTACGGCGTTGATAGTCGGACCAATCAAAAAACGGGTTTGTCACCGTCCCACGTCATTTGCTCCAGGATGGATGGTGGAAGCGGGTCCTGCGGTGGAATGCGCAACAGCAGCTTTCCTGATCTGGAAACTACCTCGCCTCCGTTTGCCAGCAGGACTTTGAGGCCGACCTGCGCCGTATCGCTAGAGAGTGCATCGATCTCGTACGAATCGGGAAGGCTGGCGAGTGTCTTGTTCCAGTAGGTGTTGTGCACCGGTTCGCTGTATTGCGCGGGAATCGCGTGCGCACCGATGAGCGTCCCCAGGATGCCGGCGGCGTTGGATGGATTGCAGTCGGCGTCCTGACCACTACGGGTCGCGTAATTCATGGTCTTGTACCAATCGCCCTCGCCGTAGAGCAGACCCATGACAATATAGGCGCCGTTCAGCTTCGCGTCGATGTTGAAGGGCTTCTTGTAGCCGTCCGGACAGTGATCGACTTCGCCCCACTTGGCCTGCACCAAGTGCCAGGTCTTGAGCCAATCGTTGGGATACTGATCATGCCATTGGATGACGTCCTGAATGGTTTGTGCGTAGAGGCTCTTGGCAGGAATGGCCTTCAGTCCGTTGTCGACAACTTCTCGAATGTTCCGAGCGAAGAATGCCTGGGTGTACATGGCGGAAACAAACATGCCGCCGTAGACACCATCGCCATAGTTCATGATGTGGCCCATGCGTTCGCCGTAGCGATTGGAGACTTGCGGCAGGCCGGGAGCGATCATGCCAAAAATGTCCGACTCGATCTGAAAGTCAATGTCGTCCGCGTGCAGGTTATTGCGTGGGCTGCCGGAATCGGGCGGCAGAATACCTTTGCGGATGTTGGCTAGCCCGGCTTCGTTCGCGTGCCACACCTGGCGAATCTTCTTATCCCATTCACGAGCGACCGTGACTGGATCCACGTCGATCCCGTAGCGGCGCATGCAATAAAGGAACAGGATGTTGATATAGATGTCGTCGTTGTCGGGAATACCGAAGCCGGGGTGCTCTTTCTCGGATTCGAGGATGAAGTCGTGGTTGATGTGAATTCTCTGATTGTCGGCCTCGCTGGTGATCGGGACCCACTCGCCGGGTTTGTTGGACGCGCGCTGCCGGTAGTCTTTCATGCGGGCCGGCGAAAGTGGCCAATCGGTGATGTCGAATCCTATCGGCGTGTTTTGGTATTGAAATTCCCAGGGAGCGCCAAAGGTTACGCCGATCATCTTCCCCATCCAGGCGCCTTGCACTTTGTCGAGATAGTTGTCCCAGTCGAGCTCGCGCATGGGCGAACGGGTTCCGTGTGCCTGCGCGGCGTTTTGGGTGTCGGAGCGCTGCGGACCTGCGATCGCAGGGAAACAGAAAAGGGCGATCGTCAAACATGAGGAAAGTATTCTGGTCATGAACGTAGGTGGTGAACCGGAATTCTACTCCAGAAGCGGAGTGTGAGGCAGAACTGCCTCGCCTATCGTATTGTGTTCTCGCTTCATATCCGCCGGATCGCTGTGAAACAGGCGCTCGTATCTAGTTTCATCTAGACACAGTCCTGTGTGCTATGTTGCGGTCATTGTTTCTTCCAATCGGGTGCTGCGATGAATACGACACTCTCCCCGCATGAACCGCAACGATATTCAGAGCGTGCTGCCAGGCGGTGGGTGCCGGCTTTGTTGCTGGGAATCCTGTTGGGGGTGGCGGGCCTCACGCTGATTTCGCGGCAGTCAGACTCGCCGTGGTGGAGTCGGTGGTTCGGCGGGCTGGTGGGAAGAAGCACACGAGTCGACGTCAGTCAGCCTACGGTCGTCAACAAGATTCAACAGTTGCAACGACTCGAAACCGTCGTTTACACAATGGACAAAGTCGTGAGCGGGGAAAAGGAGAACACGGTTCTTCCGAACTTCCTGGCCGGCGACCGGCTACTCATGCTGGTGCACGGCGAGGTGGTCGCCGGCGTCGATTTCAGCGGACTGAAAAGCGGAGACGTAACGGTCCATGGGAAAGAGGTGCGCCTGCACTTGCCGTACGCACAAGTGTTCTCAACGCGACTGGACAATGCGCGGACGAGGGTATATTCCCGGCAGACCGGAGTGCTGGTACCGGTGGATCCGAATCTCGAGAGCCAAGTGCGGCGGGAGGCCGAACAGCAACTGCTGCAGGCCGCGGTCGTCGATGGCATTCTAAAGACAGCCCAGCAGAATGCGCAGACGACCTTAACGAGCTTGCTACAGGGGTTGGGTTTCAGCACGGTGGAATTCTACTGATGCCCGCTCGCGCGCTTCACCACGGAGACACGGAGGCACCGAGAAAGCTCCGTTGCTTTAGTTGCTAGTTGGAGTCGGTGCCCGCAGCTCACCGAGAGCCCTTCATCTGACCCCCCTTCTCGTAATGGGACCTTGGTCACCACCTGCGAGTCACCGACGTAAGCGGCGCACTTCGAAAGCGATATGTAAAATGCCGTTTACAAGGGCGAGGCTATCGTGACTGGAAAGTTTAGGTTCGAAGAAAGCGCCGTGGAATCTAGTCCGGCAGAGGGCGTCGGCGAACCCTTGAGGTTACGAATCAGCATTGTTAAGAGGTGGAGTAGAGATCCCGTGCCATCCCCCGGATGGAATGGCTTCGTGACAATCGCGTGGGGAAACGATCAGGTAGAGTGGGAAGCGAGCATTGGGAAGAGTTGCGATACAGCGGAGTTGCACCCGCACCCCCAGAGGTTAACGCTCGCATCGAAAGCGGTAAACTATCTGGGATTGGCGGAGGCCGCGCGACCAGATATGGCCGGGGACCAAGAAGACAACCGATCGCATACCACGATTTACGTCACCCTCACGGGATTGCCACTCACCTTTCAGATCGAGTGGCCCTTTCACAGGTCAACCTCGGGCGCCGATTTCTGGGTGCTGCACGGGGATATCCGGCTGGAAGCATCGGATGGCCTGCACGCGCCTGTGGCGGTGAACTTGTCGGCGACAGTGCACGAGGTGCTGCCGTCGCTGGAATCCAAGGACGCGCTCGGGCCGGTGATCAATGCGCTTCGCAAGGAAGTGGACAATCGGCAAATTGAGTTTGTAAAGTCAGGGAAGCTGGTACCGGTGCATTTTTCCAGCCGACACTATGACTTCAAACGGAACCAGTGGGTATTCGGGAAGGCGACGGACGAAACAATTACGATGCTTCTGGAGCGCAAGATTTACTGGCAGACGAAACTGGTCGGTGGAGATGTTTGGATCGGCGACACGACCGAGGCGCAGTACTTGCAAACAACTACCGATCATCTGGCCGAGCTGGCTAACCAGTTGGCGGGACGAGGTCTGATCAAGTTGGAACGACGCTACGCCACAGCGCTACCAGCGCTGATGGAACGTGCCGAAGAGTTTGAGTCGGCGGCGGGAATGGCGCGGGCGGAGTTGGAGAAGAAACACGCGTTTGAAAGAGGATAGGTCCCCGGGGAGTTGCGCGTTCGGCGCACTCCCGCGCCTGGCAAGATCCCCGGGGAACGGTAACAACAGTGACGGGCGCCAGCCTTCGCTGTGATAGCTTCTTGTGAGAACCTGTTGTACGGCAACACTGTGGCGGTTTCCAGTCAACTGGTGTCCAGCGAGTAGGTGATGTCCTCGAGTCTGCAAGTCTTGCCCGCGGGCACTCTGGGGCGGATTCAGCGAATCCAGGCGATCAGCATTTTGTGGATGAGCGTGGAGGCTGGCGTGTCGCTGGTTGCGGCGTTCCGGGCACACAGTCCTGCATTGCTGGCGTTCGGCGGAGACAGCGCGATCGAACTGTTCTCGGCCGTCGTTGTTTTGCGGCGATTTCGTCCGGGTGGAGGAACTAACGAGCAGCGCGCTGCGCGGATAGCTGGCGCGTTGTTATACGGGTTGGCGGTTTACGTGGTGGCGACTTCCGCGCTTGCGTTACTGGATTATGCTGAGGCCCGCCCGACGTACCTTGGGATCGCGATTCTGGCAGGCGCCGCGACGATCATGCCGTGGCTGGCGCGCGAGAAGCGAAAATTGTCTGCGGCAACCGGAAGCGCTGCTTTGCGAGCTGATGCGACGGAATCCGTGGTGTGTGCCTACTTGTCACTCGTTGTGCTGGTCGGACTCGCTGCCCACGCTTTCTGGCAGGTGGCCTGGGCTGATCCGGCCGCCGCGCTGCTGGTGACACCTATGATTGCGTGGGAGGCTCGAACCGACGATGAGAGGAAAAGCGTGCGGATGCTGCTGAGGAACCGCTGACTGTGGAAGGACTGGTGAACTTCTGTCCGCTGCTGGACTACGTGGCGGAGACCACAGAACCGGGGGCGTTTCAGCTTGTTGATATCGGCTGCTCGGGCGGCATCGACCGGCAGTGGCGGCGTTGGCGGCGCGGATTGCGCGCGATCGGGATTGACCCGGATGTCGCCGAAATCGAAAGGCTGACGGCCAAAGAGAAGAATCCTGGCGTCACATACTTGAATGCATTCGCGGGAATTGCCGCGGATCATCCCTTCGCGATTGAGAAAAGGGGTACGCCCGATCTCGCGCGCAATCCCTGGTCGCGGCTGAGCACGCCGCGATTTATAGAGCTTGCCTATCCCAAAGACAGGCAAGTCACCGCCAGAGAGAAACGCTCGGCTAACTTGTGGGCGGGTGCTCACCTGGCGGATCCCAATTCGTCCGTGATTGTTCCGGAGTATCTCAAGGATCATGGCATCACCAGCCTGGATTTCTTGAAGATCGATGTCGACGGCAAGGATTTCGATGTACTTCAATCATTTGATCGAGCGCTGACGGACCTGGGCGTTTTGGGCGTTGGCATCGAAGTGCGTTTTTGGGGATCGCACGAAGCAACCGATGGCACGTTTCACAACGTGGATCGTTTTCTGAAGGCACACGGCTTCGAGTTGTTCAACTTGACGATTCGCCGGTACTCCACCAACGCTCTGCCCGGCCGGTTCGTGGGCCGCGCTCCCGGAGCAACCGAGACAGGGAGAGTTCATCAGGGAGATGCCATGTACGCGCGCGATCTGGGGAGCGGATTCTATGATGACTTTGCGAAATCGCTGACGGCTGAAAAGATCCTGAACCTGGTTGTCATCTTTGCAATTTTCGATTTGCCGGATTGTGCGGCAGAGATCGTGCTGAAGTTCCAATCGTTGTTGGCCGGAAGGTGGGATGTCGAGCGCATGCTTGACTTGCTGGCCGCGCAGGCGGAACGACGTTTGGTCTGCAGGCCGGGCGGTTATCGACGTTACGTGGAAAAGTTCGAACGACAACCGCGTGCGTTTCTCGGCACGAAGAATCCGATTCCGCGGATGGGGCGATTCTGGAAGAATGGGCTGCTAAAGTGGCGCGGGCGCATGCAATTGTTGAAGATGGAGCGCGACGCGCAGTGACGCGCCAGCGCGCTGCTGAGATCCAGAGTCCGGTCGTCGGCCAAGAAATGATGAATGAGAGCCAGCGGTCTGCGACAGTGCTGAACATCCAATTTCGCGGAAAGGTTATTGGGATGGCAGGCTGCGAACCTCAGCGACTGAGGTCGCAACGCGTCCGAGGGAACTTACGGCGCGGCTGGAAGCCGGGCCCCTGTAAAACAATGCGTGCCTTTGAATTCGCGGAATGTGAGGCGAGCCTCCTGACGCGAGCAAGCATCCTCTCTGCAGCGCATCGTTTTAGGCGGCGGGGCTCCCTAGGCACCTTGCTCCGCTTCAGCCACGGTATCGAAGAAGCGGAAAAATTGCTCCACGCGGGTTACCTCCAACGCGGCGTGAATCCGTGCGCTGACGCCAACCAGGGCGAGGGAGCGTCCGTCCTTGTTGTGGGTGACGTAGGCGCCAACCAACGCACCGATACCAGCGGAGTCGATATAAGGAACACTGGTGAAATCGAGGATCAGGGCGCGAGCGTCCTTGGCACGAATCGCGGACTGGAATTGGAACAGGGTTCCGAGCACGATGGGACCCTGAAAACGGAGGATTCTCTGCCCGGGCTGGGGACCTTCGAGATCGTTGATGCTGAGAGGCTCCTGCGATTGTAATGGCATGCGCGAAATATTAGCGGTCCACGCGAATGAAATTGTTACGGGAATGTTAATTCTGATGGGCTCGCGGAAATCCGCGCCGGTGGCGGGCCGAGCAATGGGTTTCGGGGATTGGGAGGCCGGCACGGCGGTTCCTGGCAAGTAAAATAGACGTGCCAAATTTGAAAGGAAGAAGGGGTTGTCTTGGCATTGAAGGCAGGAGACCGGGCGCCGGATTTTGAATTGCCTGCGGTGGAGGGCGAGCGCCATCTGAGATTTCGCCTGAGCGATTACCTCGGGAAAAAATACGTGGTGGTGACTTTCCATCCACTGGATTGGACGCCTACCTGCGAGTCGCAGCTGCCGATCCTCGATTCGCTGCACGACCGGTTTGCCGCGGCGGATGGACAGTTGCTGGACATCAGCGTCGACTCAATTCAAAGCCATCTGGCGTGGCAGCGGAAGGAGATCGGCATGATGCGTTTCCCGCTATGCTCTGATTTTTTCCCGCACGGGGAAGTCACGCGAAAATTCGACATACTGCGCGAGTCGCCGCCGGTGCCCGGCATCAGCGAGCGGGCGGCTTTCATCGTGGATAAAAACGGTGTGATCCGGTTTGCGAAGGTGTATCCGATCGATCAGTTGCCGGACATTGAGGGCCTGTTGAAAGAACTGCAGAAGATCAGCGGCTAGACCAGCAATCCAACCTCGCTTGAGACCGTCTCACTGAATAATCTTCGCCCCTAATGACAAAGAGGCCACAGAGAGAGGTGGGCTTTTCCTGCCGACTAGAGCGTGGCTGCCTGTTCGCGGCGGCGGGCTTGGATTTCGATGTAGACGTTGACCAGCGATACCGCTGCGGGAGTCACCCCTGGAATGCGGGAAGCGTGGCCCAACGTGCGCGGACGAATCTTCACGAGCTTTTCCTGCATTTCACGCGAGAGGCCACTCACGGAACGATAATCAAACCACTCCGGAATGGCTCGCTGCTCGGCCTTTTTCAAGCGATCGATGGAGCGCTGCTGCTGGTGAAGATAACCCGCGTATTTGATTTCTGTTTCGACGGACTTGAGTTCGTTCCTGAATTCTGAGGACAGATTCGCTGCAGAGGGCAGCGAGGAATTTTCCCGCTGGAAAAACTCTGGGGCTGCATCTCGCAGGATTTCGGTTAGGTGTTCGATGGAGATTGCAGGGCGCTTCAAAAGTTGAGCGAGGGATTGTCCTACGGCCGAGGAGGGGTCGGTCGCTCCGGTCGAGCTTTGCTCGGGTGGGCAGCCGGCGCTGTCTGTCTCTACACGGTCTGCTGGACGGCCGAGGGCGGCGGTCCCGACGTAATTCCTGGTGCTTCCCAACTTTCCCGACATGGCCGCGGTTAATTTTGTCTTCTCCAGCAACTGCTTCATTGTTTCCAGCCGCTCCTGCTTTGCTTGATATTCCCTCCAGGATTCGTCGTTGATGAGACCGACCCTGCGGCCGTGCGGGGTCAGGCGACGGTCAGCGTTGTCGATGCGGAGCTGCAGCCGGAACTCAGCGCGGGAGGTGAACATGCGATAGGGCTCGTTCGTGCCCTTCGAGATCAAGTCGTCGATCAGGATCGCGGTATAAGCCTCGGTGCGATCGAGAATCAGGGGCGGCTCATGCTTAACCTTGAGTGCGGCGTTGATCCCGGCCATCAGGCCTTGGCAGGCAGCTTCTTCGTAGCCACTGGTGCCGTTGATTTGACCGGCGAGAAAGAGGCTGGCGATCTTCTTGGTTTCCAACGTGCGCTCAAGCTCGGTGGGATCGATCGAGTCGTACTCGATGGCGTAGCCGGGACGGAGCATGTCGGCGTTTTCAAGACCGGGGATCGACTTCAGGATCGCCAGCTGCACATCGATGGGAAGCGACGTGCTCATGCCGTTCACGTAGATCTCATGCGTGTTCAGGCCTTCGGGTTCGAGGAAAAGCTGATGCTGGAGTTTGTCCGGGAACTTGACGATTTTGTCTTCGATTGACGGACAGTATCGCGGCCCAATGGATTGAATCTGGCCGCTGTACATCGGGGAGCGATGGACGTTCTCGCGGATGATGTGGTGTGTCTCTTCCGTGGTGAAAGCGATGTAGCAAGGGACCTGCTTGTCGTGATGCGCGACTCGCCTGGTACGAAAGCTGAACGGCGTGGGATCGTCGTCGCCGGGCTGCACCTGAAAGCGGGACCAGTCAATGGTGCGGCCATCGAGACGCGGGGGCGTGCCGGTTTTGAGGCGGCAACCGCGCAGGCCAAGTTTTTTCAAGGCTTCGCCCAGGAGAACTGCGTTCGGTTCACCCGAGCGGCCCGCGGGATATTGCTGCTCGCCGCAGTGGATCAGGCCGTTCAGGAAGGTGCCGGTGGTGATGATGACGGCTTGGGCGCGCACCGTACGGCCGTCGCGGAGTTGGATGCCGAGGACCTTACGGCAGTTCTCATTTGAGTCGTCAGTCGTCAGTCGTCGGTCGCCAGCGAAAACAGGTTCCTCGTCGCTGTGCTCCTCGGAATGACGAGGGGAGGAAAATTCTGCTGACGTCTGACGACTTGCGACGGACGACTGCTCCACAATCAGATCTGCTACTTCTGCCTGCTTGATTTTTAAATTCGGTTGCGACTCGAGGACCTCGCGCATTTTCAGACGGTAGGCTTGCTTGTCGCATTGAGCCCGCGGAGACCACACGGCCGGGCCACGTGAGGTGTTCAGTAAACGGAACTGGATACCAACTGCATCCGTGACTTCGCCCATGATGCCGCCAAGGGCGTCGACCTCTCGGACCAAGTGCCCTTTGGCGATCCCACCGACCGCGGGATTGCAGGACATCTGCGCGATCAGGTCGACATTGAGCGTGTAGAGAGCGGTCTTCAGACCCATGCGTGCTGCGGCCATGGCGGCTTCGCATCCGGCGTGGCCGGCGCCGACTATGACGACGTCGAATTGTTCGGTGAACTGCATGCGGTCGCCTAAGAACGCCTGGAAAAATCCCCGTGTGAATCATTCTAACAACAGGGATGCCAATCTTCGCTCGTCAGTCTTCAGCCGTCAGTCCTCAGTCGTCAGGGAATACAGGCTCCTCGGCGCTTCGCTTGTCCAACGCAGCAACATGGCCTGCAATCGTTAAGGACAAAAGCAATGATGGAGAAGAGCTTCTGAACCACACCCCTGACGACTTGCGACTGTCGACGGATGACTGACTCAAAGTCGTCCTGTATCATGCGGATGCCCGTAGGTGACACATCCGTGCTTGTCACGGAACTCTCGGCGCTTTTATAGTGGCATCCTCCGA
>UEXW01000251.1_pt1 | contig 61760 bp, 57 predicted proteins | sample 4301151 | NCBI WGS metagenome assembly UEXW01 (sample SAMEA4773176, study PRJEB27434) | metagenome | biome: 2259; feature: agricultural soil; material: soil | place: USA | collected 2014-09 | depth 0.25 m | reverse complement strand
CCCCGACTACGGGGTTTGACGGCACAGCCGAATCGGTGGCGCGTACCCAGATCGGCTGGAACGTCTGGCCCGCGGGAATCGACTGCACGCTTCCGGCGACACTTTCAAGCTTCAAAGTCGACGAGGACACCATCAACTCATAAAACGTCTGGCAGGGGTTGTCGCCGGGTGCGAGACACACCGTTCCCTGCACGTCCCCAGAGAGCAAAGTCAAGCGCAGGTTGGAGCGCGCGTAGCCGCCGCTGTCGGTGACGGCGCTGGCTGGAGCTGGCGTACCGGCACCGATCCCGACCATGATATTTAGCTCATTCCTGCGTCAGCCGACGGAGGGCGCGTGTGAATTCTCTGAGAGGAACGTGGCGATCGGTTTGGATCCGGCCCGGCGACGGCACAATTCGCGCCGCTTGCCGCTGCAAGGGATTAAGCTGAACCCGACCGTTCCGATCGATGGCAGATCGACCAGCGGAACCACCCACCGGACTGGTAAGGCCGATCTTGCTGGCTGGATAAAGAAACAGCATCAGGCGTTCGCCTACCTGATAGCGTTCCCCGGAAAGACCAAAGACCCGCCCATTCCGGGATGGTCAGGTTTTGTCCGATACGCGCACCGCGAACTGCTTGCTCCACCTGAAAAGTGACCTGCGCGCTGTCCACCTGTAGGGAACCGGCAGAGCGAACCGGCGTGATCGAAGTAACCGTTCCGGCGAAGATCGTTCCCGCTCGTTGTCTGACTTGGGGCAGGTTGGGAGGGAGCTGCAAGGGCGGAGCGGTGCGGTCTTGTGCAGAGAGCGGGATTGCCGCGACACATAGAAAGAGCAGACACTTGCACAGGGTCGAATGCATAAGCCCCTGCGTTCGATAGAGATGTCTGCTCGGCAGGGAACGAAACAGGGGGAAACGAGAGAATGCTACGCGCACCTTGCGCAGAGCACCGTATCAACAGTCACACGGCCTGTGTGACTGTGTAGGCCCCGCAAGACTGGCACTAAACGGAAGGGGTAGGCAGATGTCCTTCGGCCGAAAGGTGTGCACCCGTCAGCAAGAGGAGACCAGACAGAAACGCCCAGAACATCAGGCTTACCGAGAGCGAAAAAGGACCGTAGACCTCCGCGAAGTTCAACCATGGCAGCGCCAGGATATAGGCGTACTTCAGGGCCTCCGATAGCAGGCCCATGATGACGGCTGTGGGAAGTACCGCGCGGACGGGAACTCTGCCGTTCGGTAACAACCAATAGATCAGGAAGAAGATAGCAATGCTGGCAGCCATGGCGAAAACTTTCATCGCCAGAAAGCCCACGACCCGCACGACGATGGTGGCATGGCCTCGTAGTAGGAACTGCATTAACGCAACATTTCCGGCCCCCATCCCGATGGAGAGTAGAGCCAGCACACCACACCAGAAGGCGAGCCCGAGGGAGATTACCTGGTTTCCCAGATACGAACGATTTTCCGGGAATCCCCAGATGCGATTTAGCGCAACTTCAAGAGGCAGGAAGATTCCCGTGGACGTGACCAGCAAAATCACCAGCGACACGATCTGGACCTGATGGCGCGCCCCCACCATGGCATTCAGGTTCCGAATGACAAAATCCTGCCCGGCTGGCAGATAGTCGCGAAGCAACTGCAATACTACCTCGTACATTCCGGGCGAGCGGAATACCCGGCGGATCAACATCAGCAGCAAGGTTACAAAGGGAAAAAAAGAAAGCAGCGCATTGGCCGCCACCGAAAAGGCGAAGGTGTGCACTTCGGTTCGCAACAGATAGCGAACGGTCGAAAGGACAAGCCCCGAGTAGGTGCGATCGCCGAATCGGGAACGGGATTTCAGGCCCTCGGCGAGGCGCGGAACCGTGGTCTGGATGGAGTTCGGCACGGAAGCTTCCCGTAATCTTATCAAAGAGATGCATCCGAACGAGGGTACCAAAGGGTAACCATAGAACGACCCCGGGTCATATCGGGAACCAAAGCGCAGGATGCAAGCCTTTGAGTCCATGAGGGTTTACTGAATTTCTTTTCTTGCCAAGAAGGGCTGACCTGAATATTATCTTGGGCTCACTGCCGGAATGTCGGTAGCGAGTCCAGGTAATTGGGTTGACGTTTCTGTGATAGGCGGTCGAAATTCGCGCCATCGTTACGGGCTTCTGAGCTTTGCGCCGTCGTTCCTCTTGTCGGCGCTGAACTCAGAAGCCCTTTACATTGGCAGAAGCTTCTTCCGTCGGCGGTAACGCGACCTGTCTTTCCGATCTCTTGAGGGGGGGCCATCCATCGTTCGGGGGGCTCAACGGGGGACGGAGAGATGAATTCTTCGCGACAAGGCGAAAGGAGTTTCTCTGTGAGAGAGAAGGGAACTGTGAAGTGGTTTAACGGAGCAAAGGGGTATGGCTTCATCCAGCGCTCCACTGGCGAAGATGTGTTCGTCCATTTCTCGGCGATTCAGGAGAATGGATACCGCACACTGAATGAAGGCGAAACCGTGGAGTTCGACCTGCTCAAAGGCCCCAAAGGGTTCCAGGCGGCGAACGTCGTCCGGGTCTGACCTGGAATACAAATCATTCATTCAACCTCCCAGCTTCCCCTTGGGAGGTTTTTTGTTGCGATTTACAACTGTCACCTCGAGTGTGGAAAACCGGATGCCTCGCGTTCCTGGACAGGCGAGGCCCCTTGACTCCATCATGCAATCGCCATCAGCGATAACAGGAAGCGATGCTACTGCATCTCCACTGACACGAGATCCCCGTCCACCGACCCGCCCGCCTTGTAGTTGATCGAAACCCGCCGATTCCGCCATTCGCAAGAAAGGCCATCTTCGCCGATGACGAGTAGAGACTTGTAGTCCGGGGTGCGCAACTTTAGCGATCTTGTTCCGGTATTTACCGTGAGAACGGCGGCGGGCGAGCGCGAACAATCCACGCTAGTCAGCATACCCTTTACAAACTGCGTGGGACGCTTGTCCGGTGCGGACGAATCCGGAACTTGTGCCCGCCTTTGCGCCTCCTGCTCCAGTTCATCGAAGGGAGAAGACTGTGCCACACGCTTGGGAGCACTGGGAGAGACTCCGTACTTCTTGACGGTAGCGAGTTCCTCCAGTTGGTGACTCGCGGCAGCCGCAATTTGAGGATTCGTGCTCGACTTCAGACGCTCAAAAATGTCGCGCGCCACGTCCCACTTTTTTCCCGCTTCCTGGATTTGGGCCAGATTGAAGATGTACTGCTCATTCCGAGGGCTGAGCGCGATCGCCTGCTTGATGGACTCGAGCGCCGATGCCGCGCCGCCACCCTCGACGCGTGCCATCGCCAGCATGTTGTAGGCCTCAGCGAAATCCGGATACCAGTCGATCGTGACCTTCAGATCGATCATCATGTTGGCCAAGCCCTGGATTTCTTCATGTTTGGTTTGGGCTGTCCTGTACTTCAGCAAGGCTAGGTAGTAACGATTCCATACATCCCGCGGATCGAGCGCGGCGGCGTTACCCAACTCCTCGGCAGCTTCCGAAAACTCCTTGTGGTCGAGGTGCGCCCAGGCCAGCGCACGATGCGCGATTTCATTGTCGACAGGTTGGCCTTTCTTGTCGGTCATCTTGAGAACGTTGTCGATCTCCCGCAGACCCTGTTCTCGCCGGTCTGGGAGGCGCACCATGACTTCCGCCATTTGCGCAAGTGCGTCGGGTTCCGATACCTGCTTCGTATCGATGACCACTTCGTCCGGGCCCATCGGAGCGGCAAATTGATAAATCGGGGGACGATTGCTTTGCGGCGTGCCCTGGCGTGCAGCCTCTTGGTCAGCGACAAGCTGCTTCAAGGATCGGAAGTAGTCCTTCACTGCTTTGTCGAATTGCGCGGGCGACATCCCGTAAGCCTGTTGAATTGCCTCTTCGACACGAACCTTCTGGTTCTGTACCAGATCGAAGTATGTGCCAGTCGCCGCCAGTTGGTCCTTGTTCAGGATGTAGTGCATCACCATCCACGACTGTGCGTAGAACAACGTGTGATGCGTACCTTCCTGATAACTGGCAGGATTGTGGCGCATGCTGAACAAGTCGGGTATTGACAGCCATACCCAACCGCTTAAGAGTTCGGTCAGAGACTTCGGGGGATTGCGCGCTTCCCACTGATTACCCAGTACGTCTTCCGACACCGACGATGCCAGCTCCGGATCGCTGCCAATCTGGGCCTGCTTGCCATCCAGCCGGAGCGAGGAAAAGTACTCCGCGAAACCTTCGTCGAACCATCCCTGGGTGGGCGGGTAGTTGTAGTTGAGGAGCAGGTGAGCGAACTGGTGCGAGATCGCGCGCCAGGGATCTTCTTCCGATACGTTTAGTACGATGAACTGGTGGTCTTCGCCGGGAATGAAGAATCCCGGAGCGGAGAGGGGACGGCCCCCAACCAATGGGGCCATCTTCAAATACTGCTGTTCATCGTTAAGGGCGAAGATCGTGAGTGGGACGGGTATCGCGAGCTTTTTGCGCATCAGAAGCTGTCCAAAGACGGCACGCATCTGCTCGAAGCGCAGGGTAATCTCGCGGCCCTTCTTATCGCCCGCGTCGCTGATTACCGTGAAGTGCTGCGAACGAAACTCCTGCCACTTGGGTTCGGCGGCTTGCAGGGTGGAAGGCAACAGGCAGAACAGGATCAGAAATCGCCGGGATGCTGTTGAAATGGATGTGCGAGGTGAGAAGCGACCCATGGAAGCTGCCGGACTTCAATAGGGGAATGCTATCACGGGATCGCGGCAGGTGGTTGTTCCTTACCCCATCCTTCCCGTAGCAATCCCCTGCGCCCAGTCATCCCGCCCCAGTTCGCGCGCGTACTCAGCGGCAGCCTGGTGATCGTAGGCAACCCGCTCCAATGAGACGTTCCAGCCCGTGCCATTTCTTTCGAGGATTCCGTAACAAGCGTGCGGCGAAAATGTCTGCATGCGGTATCGCACCGGCTCGATGTCGTCATATGCCGGTACCCCAATGCTGCCGGGATTGACGACCAGCTGTCCGGTGGACAACCCGACCACGCGGGGAATATGGGTGTGGCCGCAGAGCACTACGGTCTGGTGAACGCCCTGCAGCAACTCCCGGATCGCGCCCTCGGAACGAACCTCAGGAAGGCCTTCCATGATGTCTTCGAGGAGGTAAATGGTGTCGCTGCCGGGCGTGCCGTGGCAGAGGAAGATATCGTTCTCGAATACGGCCGTCTTGGGCAACTCGCTAAGCCAACGGATCGGCTCCTCCCCTAAGTCGCGGATGACATAAGCCAGGGTGGGGATGCTCGCCAGGTCCCGCTCGCTCGCCTCGAAAATCATGCGGTCCTGATTGCCCTGGATCGTGGCCATGACGTTCTCATGCAGCAGGCGCTCGTACGTAGCATGCGGCTTGAGGGGACCGTAGAGCGTGTCTCCCAGGTTGACAAACGCGTCCACACCGCGAGTTTTGGCATGCTCGAGGACGGCGTCGAGCGCCCAAACGTTAGCGTGAATATCGGCGAGAATGGCGAGACGGGCAGTCACGGAGATAGCGGATGATTGGAAATTAGCCTACCAGAAAACGGCAGTTTGCAGGCGGGCTGGGCTGCGAGCTACAAGCTTTGAGCTTCGAGCGAGAAGCTTTTGACCGCAGAGATCGCAGAGAAATGCTGCGAAGGGCGCAGACGTGAGTTGCGAGGGAGCGTGGACGTCAAGGCTGATGGACTGATCACTGACGATTGCTAGCTGATACGTACGACAGAGAACAGCAGATTCCTCCCCCCTCCGCCCTCGGCGCCTAATGGGACCGGATGCCTGACACATGCGACCGACACCCGACACCTGCCACCTAACACCTGACACCCGACACCTACCACCTGACACCCGAGGCCTGCCCCTGCGATATCCTTCCTACACATGCCCGAATTCTGCGACGTCGTGTTGCCGGTGCCGCTCGACACTGCCTTTTCTTACCGTGTTCCGGAGGGTATGGAGCCAGCGGTGGGTGGGCGTGTGCTGGTGCCGTTTCGACAGCAGCGCATGAGTGGCATTGTGGTCGACCTGCACGATCGGCCGCCTACAGTTGCGACCAAGAACGTGGTCAGCGTGCTCGACAGCACTCCAGTGCTCGACGCGCAGCTCATGCGGCTGGGGAAATGGATCGCGGATTACTATCTGGCCCCGGTCGGGGAAGTCTTTCGCACCATGCTGCCTTTGGGCGCCGAGTTCAAGCGCACAATCCTCTATCGCATCACGGAACAGGGGCAACTGGCATTGCATCTTGGCGGAATGTCGGGATCGTCGGCGCGTTCACGGCGCACGCCGGAGGAGCAGATGGTCGAGTTTCGGGTGCTTGACTATCTTGCCAATCGCGAAGGGGCTCGCGAACCAAGTTTGCGAAGTGCAACTCATGCCACCCGGGCTGTACTGGGGGGCATGGTTCGGAAGAAGTGGATTGTGCGCGAAGATGTTTCGGACGCGCGGGATGCGGCACGACGGGTGAAGATTGCCGTGCTTCGGTCGTCGGAAAGGTCGCGCTCCGCCCTTGTTCCAACGGGAGGGGACAATCGTCGCTCGACTGGCAGGCTCAATTCAAACCAACAGACTGTGATTGAGACTTTGGCGGCCGCGGGCGGGCGGGTTTCGGTCGAGACCCTGCAGGCTCTCGATGTTCCTCGAACCACCCTCAGCAGTCTGGTCAAACGTGGCCTGGTCGACATCGTCGAGGAAGCTGCCGAGTTTCACGTATCGCGCACCAAACCGCGACCCTCACCCTTTGATTTCCAGTTCAATCCGGCGCAGCAAAAAGCCTTGCAGCGCATTGAGGAAGGCGTGTCCGCGCGCACGTTTGCCGGCATGCTGCTGCATGGGGTCACGGGCTCGGGCAAGACGGCCGTCTACTTAGCGGGCATGCGCGCTGTGCTCGAGGCGGGACGCTCGGCGATCTTGCTCGTGCCGGAAATCGGCCTGACTCCAGCCGTAGCCGCGGATTTGCACCAGGTCTTTGGCGACGAGGTCGCCATCCTGCATTCCGCACTCTCCGATCAGGAACGGGCGGAACAGTGGCATCGCATCAAGCGTGGAGAAGCGCGCATGGTGGTGGGCACTCGTTCGGCGGTGTTTGCACCCGTCGCCGACCTGGCGCTGATCATCGTAGATGAGGAACAGGATTCTTCGTACAAGCAGGAAGAAGCGCCGCGCTACCATGCGCGCGATGTGGCCGTAATGCGGGCCAAGATGGCAGACGCGATGGTCGTGTTGGGTTCGGCCACACCGTCGCTCGAGTCCTATTACAACGCCAAGAAAAACAAATATGCACTCGTAGAGTTGCCGGACCGAGTAGAGCAGCGTCCGCTGCCCGAGGTCGAACGGATCGACATGAAGCAGGAATTTCAGGAGACCGGGCAGGAGCAGGTCATTTCGCGCAAGCTGGTGCAGGAGATTCGCGAGCGGCTCGAGCGTAAGGAGCAAGTGATGATCCTGCTGAACCGGCGCGGCTATTCGCCGGTGGCTCTGTGCCGGGCCTGCGGACATCGCATGGAATGCCGTAACTGCGCGGTCGCCATGACCCATCACAAGGGAGCGCGGCGTATGGTATGCCATTACTGTGGATTTCAGGCGCCGATCCCCAAAGTCTGCGGAGAGTGCGGCAGCGAGTACGTCTATTTCCTTGGCACGGGGTCGGAAAAGCTGGAAGAGCTTCTGCACAGTATGTTCCCAACGGCGCGAGTCGGACGGCTGGACCGGGATACGGTGCGCGGGAATGAAGATTTCGAGCGCGTGCTCAACGCCCTGAACGAAGGCCAGCTTGACTTGCTGGTGGGCACACAGATGATTGCCAAGGGCCACGACGTTCATGGCGTGACGCTGGTGGGAGTCGTTGGCGCGGATATTGCGCTGGGCCTGCCTGATTTTCGTGCGGCGGAGCGAACCTTCCAGTTGCTGACCCAGGTGGCGGGACGCGCTGGCCGCGGCCAGACGCCGGGTAAGGTTGTGTTGCAAACTTTTTTCCCTGATCACTATGCAGTGCAGTACGCAGCCCGCCATGACTTTGTCGGCTTCTACGAAAAAGAGCTGCAGTTTCGCAGTTGGATGCATTATCCGCCGTATTCGGCGCTGGCCAATGTGGTGGTGCGGAGCGACAAGCTGGAGGAAGCGCTGCAGTGGTCAGGCATCCTGGGAAAGTGGTTCGAGGGAACGCGACACGAGGGGGTCCGGGTGCTGGGTCCGGCAGCCGCGCCCATCCTGCGCCTGAAGCGCGACTACCGGTATCACTTCTTGCTGAAGTCGGCGAGTCGCGAGAAACTGAATGCTCTGCTGCGGACCATGCTCGTGCACACAGCGTCGCAGAAGATTCCCCGCACGCAGGTGATCGTGGACGTGGATGCGTTGTGGTTGATGTGAGGCTTTGAGCCCAAAATGGAGTTATCCGCGAGTTCGTAGACTCACGCTATAATACCCGCCTTCATGGCCCTGGCAGCCGGCACAAAGCTTGCCGCGCGAAGTTGTGAATAGGGGGGAGACGCGGATTTCGCCCGGACTTGAACGAATCATGCGGCGTTGCTTGGAAAAGGATCCCGAGCACCGCCTTCCAATCGGCCAAGGACCTAAGCTTTGCGATCGACAGCATCAGCGCTGGGACGGCACAAACCGAAGCTCTGGCTGCATCCCCGACCGCTCGAGGCCGGCGGCCGATTGCATTCGTCGCTGGCGGACTCCTGCGAGCGGCAGTCGCGGGATACCTCGCAACATACGGACTACATCAGTACTCGCGATGGGAATGGTAGAGGGTTGCTGTATCCAGTTCGCGGGGCGATCCCGTTGTCGTCAAAGGCCTCCACCATCAGGATCTTGTCGTTGGAGGAGCACCTGAGTTCCGGGTTCTGTATGTGACGGCAGATTCATCAGACATTTCCCGCGACATCTTTAAGCTCAACGTGGAAACCGGAGTGCGGCAGCTGCTGGTAAGAATCTCCCCGAGGGACCCAGCCGGAGTCATCTATCTTTTCCCGCCTATCTTCACCGCTGACGAGAAACAGTTTCTCGACAGTCAGGCACGCGCGTTTTCGGTATTGTGTGTCGCCGACGGACTGAAATAGCCTTTCCAATTGCTTCCGCATTCCATACCGCCGCCGTCTAAGGAGTACATTCGATCAAACACACTTCCTTGCGTGTGCGAATTGCGATGCCGTCGTCGGGCATTATTTCCGGCGTTCTTTGGATAGTCAGGAGGAATGAATGCGTAGGACGATGATTTCTCTAACGGCACTCATCGTGATTGCACTGGCGCTCCCGCTGAGCAGCGCCGCCGACCGCGACTGGATCGCGGCCAGCAATGACTTCACTAACATGGCGCTGGCCGTGGATATGAAACATCACCCAGAGGAAGGAACCCGCCAGGGCTTGAGTAAGTACGATGCGCTGGTCGGACAGCCCAGCTTGGCGGACGAGGACGCGGAGCGTAAGGAAATCGAAGACGTCCTTACCAAGCTCAAGGTTGCCCTCGCAAAAGAGAAGCGGAAAGAAGTGGCGCAGGATCTTGAGATCATCATCCGCCGGCTGAAACTGCAATTCAAAGAGCAGGACTTTGAGCGAGCGCACAAGGTTCCGTTCATCAACGCGAGCGGCGTCGTGTTTCGTGGAATTCGGCCGCTGCTCGATGACCAGACTCCGGCGGAGCGCCGACCTGCGGCAGTGGCCCGCATTCGCAAGTATGCCGGCCTCGAACCCGGCTACAAGCCGCTCACCGAGATTTTGAAGCAGCGCGTCACGGAGCAGATGGCGAAGCCGGGGATAGTCTATCCCGCTAAGGTGGAAATCGAGACCGAACTGGGCCGCAATTCGCATTACCTCGAGGGCATCGCCGCGCTGTGTGAGAAATACAAACTGACGGGTTGGGAGGAGCCGTATGCCAAGTTAAAGTCGCAGCTCACAGAATACGATGCGTGGACTAAGGCGACGGTGTTGCCCAAGGCGCGCGCCGACTTCCGTTTGCCGCCTGAAGAATACGCGCTGGCACTGGAGGAGTACGGCATCGATATTCCGCCCCAGCAGATGGCTGCATTGGCGCACCAGGGCTTTGCAGCAATCCAGGAAGAGATGAAGCCCATTGCCGCGCAGATCGCTAAGGAACGCAAGCTGCCCTCAAACGATTACCGCGACGTGATCCGGGAACTGAAGAAGCAGCAACTGGTAGGCGATGCCATTCTCCCTTTCTATGAGGAACGGTTGAAGCAGATCGAGAAGATCATCAGTGAGAAGCAGTTGGTGACGCTGCCCGATCGTCCAGCACGCATTCGTATTGCGACCGCGGCCGAGACGGCGCAGCAGCCTGCGCCGCACATGTCGCCACCGCCCTTCCTGCATAACACCGGGCAGAAAGGCGAATTCATTCTTCCTCTAAGTATTCCGGCGGGGCCGGGGCAAAATTCTGCCGAGAAGTATGACGATTTCACCTTCGACGCGGCGGCCTGGACGCTCACCGCGCATGAAGCACGGCCAGGACACGAACTGCAGTTTGATTCCATGGTGGAGAAAGGCGTTTCGATAGCGCGGGTGCGTTATGCCTTCAACAGCACCAACGTTGAGGGCTGGGGATTGTATTCGGAATACATAGTGCGGCCTTACATGCCGCTGGAGGGACAACTGGTATCGCTCGACTACCGACTGCTGCGCGCGGCGCGGGCCTTTCTGGATCCAGAGTTGCAGGCGGGCAAGATTCAGCCGGAGTACGCGAAACGCGTTCTGGAGCAGGATGTGGTGCAGTCGCCAGCGTTCGCGGAGGAGGAGGTGGAGCGCTACACCTATCGCGCGCCCGGGCAGGCGAACAGCTATTACTATGGCTACACCAAGCTGATCGCTCTACGGAAGGATACGGAGGCGGCGATGGGCGCGAAATTCGATCAGAAGAAGTTCCACGACTTCATTCTGGCGCAGGGATTGTTGCCGCCGGATCTGATGCGCAAGGCGGTGATGGAGGAGTTTGTGGGACAGCAAGCTGCGGGGGCGCAGTAGGCACTTCTGCCTAACTCGATACTTCTGAGACCTAAGACCTGCCTCACCGAAACATCGGTTTATCGAGCGTGTCCCAGCCATAGGCGGCCGCGACTCGGGACTCGATTTCATCGATGACGGGACCGCCCTCGTTAGCGTTCGTCATGATAACGACGCCGTAGCCTTTGCGAACGTGCGCCAGCAAGTGGCAGCGAAATCCCCAGTTGCCTCCGCTGTGACTGAAATACCATCCCTCTCCCTTCTTCTCGATTTCAAAGCCAACTGCAAAGGGACCGGTCCCGGTAGGCGCGATGAGTTCGCGCGCGGTCGCTTGCTTCAACACGGTTCCGGCGGGGCCGTGGATGGCACGTTGCACTTCGATCGCGATGCGGGCGAGATCCGTGGGCGTGGTCCATAGCCCCGCGGCTGCTTGTTCGGGATAGACGTGCCAGGGAGCGTCCATAGCCTTGCCATCGTCGCCGTGTGCGTGCGCGGCGTGCGCGGCAAACCCTTCCGGCAGTGGCTGCTGGTAAGTGCTGTTCGACATCCCAAGCGGCTTTAGCATCGTGTTCTGCATGAACTGATCGAATGGCTCCCCGGTCAGGTCTGTCAGCGCGATCTGCATGAGCAGCACTCCGCCTCCGGAGTACTTATAGGCGCGGTAGGGCGGGCGCGTGAACAGCACCGGCCCAACGTTCGACGGAGCCTGGCCATTCAGGATCTGCGCCGGGGTGGGCAGGGGTGCACCCGGAGCGTAGCCCGGGAAGCCGAAGCCGTCGTTGGCACCAGAAGTATGACTGAAGAGTGAACGTGGCGTGACGGGTTGTTCGCGTGTGGATTCGCTGTCGGGGACGTGCCACGTCTTTAAAAGCTTCTTTACGTCATCGTCGAGCGAGAAGCGGCCGTCTTGCACCAGCTTCAGCGCAGCCATGGCTGTGACCGGCTTGCTGATGGAGGCAGCCTGGAACAGCGTGTCGACCTCGACGGGACGCCCGGTTTTTTCGTCGGCCACCCCGTATCCCTTCGCCCACTGAACCTTGAAATCTTTGACGACGGCGATACTCACGCCCGGCGTATGGAACTGCTTCATGACCTCCTGCAGCGTCAGGCCATCCAGGCCTTGGCGGTCAGGGACCTGAGGAGCCTCGATGCGCTGGATCTGCTGGGCAGCGTCATCGGTTGAGGATTTGTCGTCTCGCCGTGCATTCTTGTTCTGCGTGCCTTGTAGCGCAAAGCTGGCGGCAAGGGTGACTGCCAGTACTACGCTGAGCATTGTGATCCTGGCCTTGGGTGGCATGAGGGTTTCTCTCCCTGATCTCATCTCGCGCGACATTGTAAAAGATACTTGGCTTTCAGCATGCAGGCGAGACTCGGGGCGTCGTGGTGGGAAAAGCGTGCGCAGTTGCTCTTGACTTCGGAGCTCCTGCAGCGTGCTGCTCGGCACGCCCAACCAGTGCCGCAAATCGCGGACCGCCCTGTGGAGAATGGAAATCGTCGGAGTCCTTGATCTCCGTGTCCAGAACCGGGTCGAGACCATGATCAATGGCCTGGCGTAAGGACGAGAGCGCCTCCACTGCGCGCCCTTGGCGCGCCAGCAGACCGCTGAGTTCATGAGTAGACATCGGCGTGTCCGGATTGTCGGGGCCCAGGACCCGGCGACGTGTGGCGAGGGGCTCGCGATGCAGTTTTTCCGCTTCCGCATAACGGCCTTGTTCTGCCAGCGCGTTATTCAGATTGTCGGTAGAGAGCAGCGTGTCTGGATGTTCCGGGCCAAGGATGCGGCGTTGAATGTCGAGCGTTTCACGGGATAGCTTCTCCGCCTCCGCGCAGGTCGACGCAACTTCAGGCGCCGGTGCTGGCGGGAATCGCTTAGTTCGACAGTCGGAAGTTGACGATGATCGTGGTCTCTACCGGCACTGGTTGGCCATTCACAATGTAGGGCTCGTAGCGCCACCAACGGACGGCATCGGCAGCAACTTGCGTGAGCGGCTCAGGGCCGCTGACGGTCTTTACTTGAGTGACTGTGCCCTCCGGAGTTACGACGGCATCGAGTACCACCGTGCCTTGTATTCCTTCCCGTTGCGCCCTTTCCGGATACTCGGGCCGGACCTCGTGTCGAAGGCGCTGTCGCATGACGTCGGCTGCAACCTGCAATTGAGGTTGTGCGACCATGGTTGCCTTGGCTGGAACTTGCCCTTCCAACTCCGTCCATCCCTGCTGCCAGCGCCACCATGCCAGCGCGGCGACTAGCCCTAGAACGCAGATGACTAACAAGGGAAGGCGCGGGACCCGGAATCCCTGGCCCGCAAAGGCAGATTCTTGCAGGTCGGGAGAAGGGGCGGGGTCGGTTTCTGGCTCGGCCAAGGCGATCGTCGAAGAGGCCTTGGGCCCCGGCGCCGACAGCTGAACGTCCGCTTCGCGGCGCGTCCAGTAGCGGATGATCGACTGCTGTTCGTCGGGCAAGCGCAGAAACTGCAAACCAAAGCACATGGCGTGGCGATAGCGCACCACCGCCGTCGCGCGCACAGGCGTAGTCATGTGCGGAAGTAGAAACTCGACGCGGACGGACTCGCCCAGCAAGAGTTGGGACGCGACCACTACTCCCATCCCCCCTTCGCCGATCTCAAGCGTGCGCCCGCGAAGATTATCGGGAACCCCGCAGCGCAGCACAGTGAGATTCAGAGGAATGGCCAGCTTATAGCGAGGCACTTTACGTTTTGGCCCATTGATGGGCAGGGGTGCCACGCTGATTCCGGTGCTCATAGATCTTTCCTTGGCTGGCGAGCACAATCCGGCATCCGCAAGGCGGAGACGGCCTTCGAATTGAAGACACTCTTCCTCATGGCCATTGAAGTGGGAGCAACTGTCAGCGTATCTAGGGATCTGGGGCGGGGGCAACGTTACCAGCGTAATCAGGGAGCGAAAAGGGGTGATCAGCGAGTCGTGGACTTCGCCATCCAGCGATTAGGCGACCATGGTCACTTCCTCGGATAGGTGCGACATGATAGGTAATTTCTTATGACTTCCAACATGTTTCTCATTGCCGCCCTCCTTGGCGGAGCGGCGCTCGTCTGACGGCGTTTCTCGCTGCTTTGCGAAAACTCGACTAGGCGGAAGCAGAGCGAATCAGACGGCAAGACGAAGCGATGACGAAAGGATCCCGAGACGACCCGAACGAGCCTGCCCGCTTTGTCCCTTGAAGAGCATGCTTCACCCAGGTGTTCGCTGCCTGTTATTCGACTGGTTTCGCCGGCGCCTTCAATCCTAGTTCCTTCATCACCATCTGCAGGTCTTTCCACGCTTCTTTCTTCTGGCGAGGGTCGCGCAAAAGAAACGCTGGATGGTAGGTGACGGCCAGTTTGGCGCCGGTCCACTTGGGATCGTTGCTGCGCGCGCCGGTAGGACGAAATTCGTACCAGCGGCCGCGCAGGTTCGACATGGAATCATTGATCGCAAGCAACGTTTTTGCGGCTACCGCCCCGAGGGCTACGATCACTTTCGGCTTGATGGTGGCGATCTGGCGCATCAGGAATGGCGAGCAGGTTTCGCACTCGTCGCGTTCTGGAGTACGGTTGTTGGGCGGGCGGCACTTGATGATGTTTGCGATGTAGACTTGCTCGCGCTCCAGACCCATCGCCTTGATCATATTTGTGAGTAACTGACCGGCACGGCCTACAAAGGGTTCGCCCTGCTGATCTTCGTCGGCACCCGGAGCCTCGCCGATGAACACGAGATCCGCCTTCGGGTTGCCCACGCCAAAAACAATCTGCTTACGTCCCTGCTGGTGCAGCACGCAGCGGGTGCAATCGCCCAGATCCTCGCGGATTATCCTGAGCGCCTCGATGGGATCTTTCATGCCATACTCGGGCTTATTGGCAATGACTTCGAGATTTGGCTCGGGCGTGGTGCGCGCGGCGACAACAGATCTTGTGGACGGCATTTCCTCTCGCTGTTCTGGCTGAATGAAGGATTCGGGCAGGTCTTGCGCCGCGGTCAATGAAGGCACGGTTTCGCGGCGATAGAAATCGTAGATACCCAGTTCGTTGTAGTAGCGGATGCGCGCGGCCAAGGCCCGCTTCAGTTCTGCATCCAGGACCTGGGGCATCAGGCTTTCACCGGCACTTTATTGCGGCGGCGCAGCTTTACTACCTGATCAAGCACGCGCTGGGCCACCTCCCACTTCGTCGTTTCGGGCACTTCCACCAGCTCGTCCGGAGTAAGGATGGTGACGGCATTGCGATCGGAATCGAAGCCAACGCCTTCGTGCGAGACATCGTTAACAACGATGGCGTCGAGCGACTTTTTCGCCAACTTCTTGCGGGCGTTCTCGAGCACGTCCTGAGTTTCGGCGGCGAAGCCGATAATGAGCTGGTGAGTCTTCTTGCTCGCCAGTTCGGCCAGAATGTCCTGTGTGGGTTCAAGCTCGAGCAACATCGGCCCGCTGCGCTTAAGCTTCTGGCTAGCGGCTACTTTGGCGCGGTAGTCGGAGACTGCGGCGGTTTTGATCACAATCGTGGCCTGCGAGAGCAACTTCAGTACTACTTCACGCATTTCATCCGCAGTCTCGACGCGGGTAAACTGCGCTGCATCCGGAGGCAGGATGTTGGTCGGTCCACTGACCAGGTGCACGTGGGCGCCCCGGCGCAAGGCAGCTTCCGCAAGCGCGTAGCCCATACGTCCACTGGAACGATTCGTGATGTAGCGCACCGGGTCGATTTTTTCGCGGGTGGGGCCAGCGGTGATCAGGATGGTTTCTCCCGCCAGGTCTTGCGATGCGCCCAACGCCTGCAAAACTGCTGCGACGATCACTTCGTTGGTCGCAAGGCGTCCCGGACCGATCATTCCACACGCCAGGTAACCGCTGTCAGGCTCGACAATCTTGACGCCGCGCTTGCGCAAGGTTTCAAGATTCGCCTGGGTCGCGGGATGATTCCACATGTTTGCGTTCATAGTCGGGCAGACTACGACGGGCGCGGTGGTAGCGAGATAGAGTGTAGTCAGAAAGTCCGATGCGATGCCTTGAGCGAACTTCGCAAGGATGTCTGCAGTGGCCGGCGCCACCACCAGCGCATCAATCGCCTGCGCCACGGCGATGTGTTCGACCGCGGAGTCAATATTAGGTTCCGCGTTCCCGGACTCAAACATGCCGGTAATTACTTTCTCTCCCGACAGCGCGGCGAAGGTGAGGGGACGCACGAACTCCTGGGCGGCCTGGGTCATAATGACCTGCACGCGGACTTCGCGATCCTGCAGCAACCTGACGAGTTCCGCCGCCTTGTAGGCTGCGATGCCACCGCTAACGCCGAGGGCGACCTTCATGGCAATTCCTTCTTACTGATTCGATGAACGTGAAGGCGGAGAGGATGATCGAAGGCAATTTCGCATGGCCGACGCCCATTGCCAATGAAGGGCGCCTCCGCGGGGCAATGCAATCGACAATTGGCAATGACCGATCGAAAATGAGACTAAGCCTGTTCCTTGCCCATCGCCTGGTCCAGGGATTCGCTGGCCACCTCGGCCGCAGACTTGGGCGAGTCTACAATCATCCACTTCACCTTTCCGGCGCGGATTTCATCTTGGGCAATACGGCAGGGTTTGCGGGAACTGGTTTCCACGACCGGCGGTGCTCCGCTTTGGAGTTGGCGAGCGCGGCGGGCGGCGACTAGGATGTACCGGTAATTGCTGTCGAAGCCTTCGATCAACTTCATACTCTTTTCCCCCAAACTCACGCCTAGCTTTTATCCGGACCTCGGGCCTGGCGGAAGGAATCCAGGATAGGTTGAATCCGCTCCCGCATATTTTCCAAGCGGCATCGTTCCGCAGTTGTGATGTGCACTTGGTCCTCGTCGGTGAGCGGGCGACCCGAGCGCCGCGCGCGTTCCGAAAGTACGATAGCCCGCAGTACGTCCACAGACTCCTCCAGGCGGTCGTTCACTAAAATATAGCTGTACTTGTCGTAATTCTCAATCTCCCGACGGGCCGTGTCCAGTCGGCGGAGGATGACCTTGTCGTCATCGGTGCCGCGATTGCGCAGACGCCACTCCAGTTGCGCGTGCGTAGGCGGCAATACGAAAATGCTGACCGCCTCGGGAATTCTCTTCTGAATCTGCGCGGCTCCTTGCACGTCGATATCGAGCAGCAGGTCGTGTCCCTTCCGCTGGGCTTCCTCCAGGAAACGGCGATGCGTGCCGTAGCAGTTGCCGAACACGTCGGCGTACTCGAGAAACTCGCCCCGTTCGACCATGGCGTCGAACTCGGGCCGCGGCACGAAGTAGTATTCCTTGCGATTCTGTTCGCTGCCGCGAGGCGGGCGGGTGGTATAGGAGACGGAGAAGTCCAGCCCCTCAACTCGCCTGCGCAGTTCATCGACCAAGGTTGATTTTCCGGAGCCCGACGGGGCGGAAATGATGAAGACAGTCGTCATTCGACGTTCTGCACCTGCTCGCGGGATTTCTCGATTTCCGACTTCATCACCAGGCCCATTTCGGTGATCTTAAGGGCATCGCCCGCCAGGCCGGAAGTCTTCGAAAGTAGAGTGTTGGCCTCACGATTCATCTCCTGGAGCAAGAAGTCCAATTTCTTGCCCACCTCGCCCTTTTCGTCGAGCAGACTGACGAAGTGCTTGATGTGAGTTTGCAGGCGCACCAACTCTTCCTGAATATCGCTGCGGTCGACCAGCAGGGCGGCCTCTTGCAACAGCCGCTCCGGGTCAACCTGTGCGCCGATCAATTCCTGCATCCGGGCGCGGAGCTTCTCGACATAGCCCTGCAAGATCGCGTGGCGATGGCGTTCCACGCCCACGCTGGCTTTCTGAATGTGCTCCATACGCTCGCGCAGTTCGCGCTCGATGCCGCGGCCTTCCTCTTCGCGCATTTCGTTGAGGCGCTTAAGACCTTCTTCGATCTTGCCGAGTACCGCGCTTTCCAGTTCACCTTCGGCGACGCCCGTAGACCCGTCCATCGCGCCCGGCAGGCGCAGAATGACGTTCAGGTCAGGGTCGGCAGTCAAGCCAAACTCGGCGGCGGCCACGCGGTACGCCTTGATGTATCCGCCCACCAGTTCGCGGTTTAGACCGACTGTCTCACCGCTCCCGCGATCGATACTCAGGCTGAGTTCCACGTGGCCGCGCGCAACCTTTTCCTTGAGTAGACGCCGCAGCTTCATTTCGAGCGAATCCGTTTCTGACGGCATCCGGAAGTGAAGATCGAGGAACCGGTGGTTGACAGACTTGAGCGACAACGTGAAGCTCAGTTGGCCGTTGACTTGGCCTTTCACCTGCGCGAAGCCTGTCATGGAGCGGATGGGCATGGTTTCAGTGGTCAGTAGTTAGTTAGGCAGTGGTCATGAAATCTGAACATCCCAAATAACATTTACCAGTTCTCGATTGCCGGCAGACTGGAGGCAGAGGCTAGTGGCTTCACGCACCTTCTCATGACCGCACGGGCGCGACCCTTGGCTGATCCACTTCCAGAAACTGCAAATCATACAGGCGCCGGTAGGTGCCCAGTTTTTTCATCAGTTCTTCGTGCGCGCCCACATCGCTGATCGTTCCGTTTTCGAGCACCACGATTCGATCGGCGCGCCGCACGGTCGATAAGCGATGAGCAATCACAAACACCGTGCGGCCTACCATCAGATTCTGGAGTGCGGATTGCACCAGTGACTCGGACTCACTGTCAAGCGCGGAGGTGGCTTCGTCCAAAATCAGGATGGGCGCATTTTTCAGGAGAGCCCGCGCGATTGCGAGGCGTTGGCGCTCTCCGCCGGAAAGACGGAGGCCACGCTCGCCAATCACGGTGTTGTAGCCGTTCGGCATCTCGAGGATGAAGTCGTGGGCCAGCGCGGCCTCAGCGGCTGCCTCCACGCTTTTTTGCGAGACGTGCGGCTGCCCGTAAGCAATGTTGTTGCGCACCGTGTCGTTGAAGAGCACGGTTTCCTGGGTCACGATGCCGATCTGCGCGCGCAGAGAGGCGAGCGTCACCTCGCGCACGTCGCGTCCGTCGATCAGAAGGCGTCCCGATGTGAGATCGAAGAACCGGGGCAGCAGATGAACGAGCGTGCTCTTGCCGGCACCGCTTGAGCCGACAATGGCCACCACCTCCCCGGCACTCACTTCCAGGTCGATCTCATGCAAAATTTCGCGCGCTCCGTCGCCGTTGCCCTCGTAGGAGAAGGTCGCGCTCTCAAAGACGATGTTCTTCGAAAAGGCGGGCAGCGGCTTGGCGCCGGGCTTCTCACGGACGTCATCCTCGGTATCCATAAACTTGAAAATTTCCGAGGAAGCGCCCACTGCCTGCTGGAAGCTGTTGTTGAACAGGGCGAACTTGCGGAGCGGGTCGTAGAGCTTGAACACCATCACGATGAAGGCAAGAAAGGTTCCGGGAGTGAATGCGCCTCGGCTGATCTCGTTGCGGCCAAGCAGAAGCAGCAAGGCGATCGCGATGGCGCCGAAGGTATCCATGAGCGGCGAACTGACGGCAGCCGCCGCGACGGAGCGCAGATTGGCACGCAGCAGGCGCTTGGCGGCCCCGCGGAAACGGCTGACCTCCCACGACTCCATCCCGAACGCCTTCACGATGCGATTGCCCGTGATGGTCTCGTGCAGGATGTTCTGAATGTCGGCGAGCTTATCCTGGCCGCGGCGGGTTGTGTGGCGCACCCGGTGTCCGATCTTGTTGGAGGAGAAAATAATCGCCGGCAGGAAAAGGACTAGAACCCAGGCCAGTCTCCCACCCAGCATGACCACAAACGTGGCCGTGAAGATCAGGGTGAAAACCTGCTGCAGGAATTCCGCCAGCACGCTCGACATGGCGTATTGCACACGCTCGATGTCATTGATGATGGTCGACAGCAAAGTGCCCGTGGTGTGTTTCTGGAAGAAGGCCGCCGACCGCCGCAATATCGCCGTGTACATGTCATTGCGCAGGTCGGTAATCATGCCGAAGCCGGCGTAGCTGACCAGGTAGGTCCCCGCGTAATCGAAAATACCCTTCAGCAGCGTCGATGCCACCAGCGCGAACGCCACGATGGTCCAGGGATTCTGGAAGTGCGAGGGCACCAATTGCTGCAACAGGATGCTGTGCCCGGTCCCGGGAATCGTAAACAGCCGCATGTCATGCGCGGGCGCGCTCGGATTCAGCACACGGTCAAGAATGGGGCCGATGAGCAGAAGGCGAAAAGCGTCCAGCAAGCCGACCGCGGCCATGAGAATAACGGACGACAGCAATTGCCACCAATAAGGCGCCGCATACCGCAAGAGGCGGGTCAGTTGCCGCATACACCTTCCCGAAGAAGGAGTGCCCGGCGCGGGTCCGGCCGGGTAGGCGTCAGAATGCCAAGGATTCGGCGCAAGCGGCTATTTTAGCGGAAAGGAGCGCCAGTCGTCAGTCACAAGTCGTCGCTCGTCAGGAAAGGCGTCGCTGATCGGCGGACCTGGTCGTCGGGTAGGAAACCTCGCTCCCCGAGTTAATGTTGCATCGGTGAAAAGCTTGTAACCGCCAAGATCGCAAAGCTCTCGCGAATCTCGCGAGGATCTTCTTTGCGCCCTTCGCGATTATCCTTGGTCCTTCGCGGTCAAAAGTTTGTCGAGGTCGGTTTGGTTTCTGAACAGAAACGCCTAACCGCAGAGTGTGAAGAGAACGGCCGCAGAGACCGGCAGAGAGAATCGGGCGATCCACGACTTGCAAACGCGGAAGGTGTTCAGCCTTGGACCAACGACAAACGATGCCTTTTGGGCTGACGACTAAAGACTGAAGGCTGAAGACTGAAGACTGGTTCACGGACTATCCCGATGCACCACTTTCACGCGATAACCCGCCTTGCGCAGCAGTTTGCTGACGTCCTCGGCAATCATCACGCTGCGATGCTGCCCGCCCGTGCAACCAAAGCTGATGGTCAGGTAGCTCTTGCCCTCTCGGACGTAGTGCGGCAGCAGATAGATCAGCAGCTCAGAGATCCGGTTGATGAACTCCTGCGTTTGTGGGAATGAGCGGATGTATTTGGCCACACGCGGGTCGCGTCCGGTCAGCGGACGGAACTCGGGGACGAAATGGGGATTGGGCAGGAAGCGGACGTCGAAGACGAGGTCGGCGTCGTCGGGGACGCCGTGCTTGAATCCGAAGCTGACGCAGGAGACCAGCAGGTTCTTGTCGGAGGATTTCTTCTGAAAACGCTCGGTCAGATACGCGCGCAGTTCGTGGACGTTGAATTTTGAGGTGTCAATCACCCAGTCAGCGATGGCGCGAATGGGTTTCAGGTGGCGGCGTTCGGCGCCGAGCGAAGAACGCACGGGCGTGTCGGCGCCGAACGGATGCGGGCGGCGGGTTTCGCTGTAGCGGCGCAGCAACGACGAGTCGGTGGCTTCCAGGAAGATCACCATGGTGGGAATCATTCGCTTGACCGACTTGACGATGGTGGGAAGACGCTCGAGCTTGGGACCTTCGCGGACGTCGACGACCAGCGCGGTGCGTCGGATTTCAGTCGACTGCACGGCCAGTTCCGCGAAGCGCGGAATCAGGTCGACTGGCAAATTGTCGACGCAGTAATAGCCGAGATCTTCAAAAGCCTTGAGTGCGGAAGCCTTCCCGGACCCGCTCAGGCCGGTGATGATGACGAGTTCCGGGCCGGATTGGCTCTCCGGCGGCGTGGTTTTGCGTGGCGTCTTCTCGGGCGCGCGCCTGGTTTTCTTTTTGACTTTCTCAGCCACCTTGCAGGGATGGTAGCAGAGTTTGCCGAGACGTACTGAGTGCCCAGCCGTGCGCCTGCAGGCGCTGGCTTTTTGTCGGTGGGCAGCGCGAAGGCCGCCCAGCGCCCGTCGCCAGAACAAAAACAAAAGGCGGACGATTCCGAAGAATCGCCCGCCACACCCCCGAGGAACGATGTCAACTCACCAGCGATCGCGATGTCCGTGATGTTCGCGATGCTCCCAATACTCGCGGCGTTCGAAGCGCTCATGACGCCAGTACGGCCGGCGATAGCCGCGGTAAACAACCGGGGCGGAATACACATAGGCTGGTGGATAAACGTAAGGCCGCGGAACCACCACGGGCGCGGCGTACACATAAGGGTCGTACACGTATGGGCGAACCGGATGTACGTACACCGGGGTGCCAAGGGTCACACCCACCGAAACCTGCGCCTGCGCTTTCTGCGGCGTCGCAAAGGCCAGGGCCAGTACGAGTCCGAACAATGCCAAAAGATTTTTCTTCACCATAACCGACCTCCGTTCCATGCATGTCTAAACCCGGGCGGCCGGAAAAAGTCGCGGTTGGGGTGCGATGGTACGCGGGTTGCCGGTTACCTTCGTGTCGCAGGAGGTTGGGAGATTTCGCGCACCGTGCCGTCAGTGTTCACTCGATACTTCAGAACGTACTCCACGCGAGGAACTTGATCGGTATGACCCTCCAACGTGACCAGTAACTCGTGCGAGTTGATCCAGCGCCTAGCTTCCAGGTAGGAGTGGCCGGCGCCGAGGTACGCCTTCGCTTTGGGGTCCTTGGCTACCAACCACTCGGCCAGGTTGGTCATCTTCAGCGTGACGGGATCGTAAAGGTAGCTGAGCGTGTTGCTGCTTCCCGACTCGTCCGTCACGAAGAACAGCCGGCTGTCTGGCGCCCAGGATACGCTCAAGCTCCGTTCGAACGTGCGAATGAGTCTGCGAGCGCGAGTGCGGCCGGCTTCGACCCAGAGTTTTCTCTCGCTGCAGTTGTTCGGGCACTCGAAGACCAGCACCCACTTCTTGTCGGGAGAGGGAATTCGGGTTGTCTCTCCCCGAGGAAGGTCGACAACCGGAGGCACTGCATTTGATTGGGCGGCTGAGCACGACAGGCTAATCAAAGCGACACAGGCCAGAAACCAGAACTTATCCACTTCTCCCCCCCCACCACAGGACAATCCCAGTTTCCAACAGGAGCATCACCTGCTTCAACCCAATCTCCCAACAAAGGACAGGCTGGTAATCTATCCCCGCCATGAAAAGCTTCGAGTCCCTTACCGAACGTGAAATTCTCGCTCTCGCCATTTCGCTGGAAGAAGAAGATGAACGTGTGTATGCCGACTTCACCGAAGGCCTGCGGGAAAACTTCCCGGCTTCTGCGGCCGTTTTCGATGGCATGCGGCAGGAGGAATCCGGACACCGGCGACGTCTGATCGAACTCTTCAAGCAGAAGTTCGGCGAGCACATTCCACTCATCCGCCGGCAGCATGTGCGCGGATTCGTCCAGCGCACTCCGGTGTGGCTGGTGCGGCCGCTTGGACTCGATGCCGTGCGCAAGCAAGCCACCGCCATCGAAGTCGAGACCCGCCGGTTTTACGAGACCGCCGCCGCGCGCTCACAGGATGCCAGCATCCGCCAGTTGTTGGATGATCTCGCGAATGAAGAGCGACATCATCAGGAGCGTGCCGAGGAACTGGACAAAGAGAAGCTGCCTCGGGATGAGAAGCGCGAAGAGGACGAGTCGAATCGCCGGCTGTTCGTGCTGCAAATCGTGCAGCCTGGATTAGCCGGATTGATGGACGGTTCGGTCTCAACCCTGGCCCCGGTATTCGCCGCCGCCCTGGCCACGCGCAACAGTTGGGACGCGTTCGTGGTGGGTCTCGCGGCGTCGATCGGCGCGGGCATCAGCATGGGCTTCGCCGAGGCGCTCTCAGATGACGGAAGTCTTACGGGGCGGGGCCATCCATGGTTGCGCGGGCTGATTTGCGGCGCGATGACGGCCCTGGGCGGCGTGGGGCACACCTTTCCCTTCCTGATTCACGATTTTCGTCTCGCGATGGGGTTAGCGATTGTAGTGGTGCTCGCAGAGCTTGCTGCCATCACCTGGATCCGGCATCGCTACATGGATACACCGATCCCGTCGGCGGCCTTGCAGGTAGGCCTGGGCGGGGCGTTGGTGTTTGTGACCGGGATTTTGATTGGAAGTTCGTAAGGAGCGGAGAAGACCGCCATCTGGAAGTTTGCACGGAAACCCTAAAAGCCTTTAACCGCGAAGGTCGCAAAGTTTACGCAAAGCGCGCAGAGGAACCCTTGGCGCACTTCGCGCTCGCTTTGCGGCCTTTGCGGCTAAGAGCTCTTCTCTCCCGGCTGACGACCGACGACTGCGCCTACGGCGCTTCGATCAGCTCCATTTTCCCTTCGCGCGTGCGATGCAGCACCATGACCTTCCCTTTGGGATCGCGGAACACAAAAACATCGCGGTCGCGAAAGTGACATTCTTTGATGGCTTCTTCGAGAGTCATGGGCCGCAATGCGACGGCTTCGGAGGAGTGCGTCAAGTGAACTTCGGTAGTTTTCGCCACCGGTGGAAACTTGTGCACGACCACCGGCACCGATGTCTTCTCACTCACCCCCACCGCGGTCTGAAGGTCATCCTGCTTGGCCTCGCCGTTCCACTTTTTGTGGGACTTGCGCTTCTTGGAAATCAGTCGTGTTTTGTATTTCACCGCCTGCTTTTCGATGTGGCCGAGCGCCTCGCTGACGGCCAGCTTCATGTCGTTCGCCTGAGCTAATCCGACAATCGGACCGTTGCGGGGACTGATGGTGATCTCAGCCTTGTGGCGATGCTTTTCGACCGCAAGGATCACCTTCGTTTCAAATCGATCGCCTAGGATTTTGCGGATTTTGGCGAGGCCGGTTTCAACCTCTTTACGGATGGCGGGAGTAATTTCGTATTGCCTGCCGGTGTATTCCACGTTCATTGAGCACCCTCCTGGGATTCGTACTTCCATGATCTGGGCTCAAACAACCGGTGCTGCTGGGGCGGAAGCCCCGGTCTTAGCTATGTTCACGGCGCGTCGAGTGATGTGATTCGCCGCGTTGGCCTGCAATCCTCCTTCTTTCGCTGGCGCTACTTTTTCACCCGGCGCTGGTGGGTGCTCGGGATACGCATGTCTTCCCGATACTTTGCAACCGTACGACGGGTTACCTGGATGCCTTGCGACTGCAAGATGCGCGTAATCTGCTCGTCTGTCAATGGACGGGATGGATCCTCTTCGTCGATCAGCTTTTTCACTCGGCGTTTGAGGATCAGCAGGGAGGTGTTGCCGCCCTCCGGCCCCTGCACGCTCTCAGAAAAGAAGTAGCGCAACTCAAACACCCCCTGCGGAGTGTGGGCATACTTGCTGGCCACGGCGCGGCTCACAGTCGACGGATGTACACCGATTTCTTCCGCCACTTCCTTGATCATCATCGGCTTCAGGTGATCGATACCCTGTTCCAGGAAATCCTGCTGGCGGGCGACGATCGAGTAGCAGACTTTCATGATCGTCTGCTTGCGCTGCTCGATGTTCTTGATCAGCTGGATCGCGCTCTTGTACCGCTCTTTGACGTAATTGCGCGTGTCCTTGTCGTTGCCGTCTTTTACCAGGAGACGCTTGTAAGCGGGGTTCAGACGCAACTGGGGGACATCCTCATCATTCATGAGGCAGAGCCACTCGTCGCCGTGCTTGACGAAGGCCACATCGGGCTCGATCAGGCGCGTGGTGCTCTTGTTGTAACGAAGGCCGGGCCGAGGATCCAGGGTCTTGATGCAATCAAGCGCCGCCTGAACCGCCTCAATCGGCCGGCCGATGGCTTTTCCGATTTCCTTGTACTGCTTGAGCTGTAGGGCTCGCAGGTGCTGATCAACAACCGCGACTGCATCAGCAACGACCTGGGCATCCCCGTTGCCGTTGTTTTTCTGGTGCGCGTGTTGCTGCTGAATGTAGCGCAGCTGGTAGAGCAGGCACTCCCGCAGATCCCGACAGGCGACGCCGGGCGGATCCAGTTGCCGCACGACTTCGAGTGCTTCATGCAAATCGGTGAGGGTGAAGCCCGGCTGATACACCGGATGGGGCATCGGAGAAGTTGCTGGCTGCGTGACCGGAGCCTTCGCGGCCTCTTCAACCGCGGCCCGAGCGGGTGCCACCGCAGCCGCCGCGGAAACTCCGCTGATCTCGCCAGACAAGTTCGCAGAATTCGTCCAGTCTGCCGAAAAGTCGGAACCACCGGGCTCGTCCGCGTCCACCACCGCCGAATCCAGCCCGAGGGCTTCCGCCTCTTTCAGAACATTTTCCTGGGCGACGGCATCGGCTTCCGGCGCCGCTGGCGGCGTTACGCCCATCAGTTCGTCATCGCTCGCGATCAGGTAGCCGTCTTCATTCAGGTTGCCGACGATCAATTCCGCGGCCTCGCGCACGGCTCGCCGAATCGGGAGTGCGCCCAACTGCCAAGTCAGATGGTCTGTGAGCGTGGTCGGCTTGGAAAGAAAATTTTCAAACGACGGCCGCTCGATATCTTCCATCTCTCCCGGGCTGCGATAGCCGGGATCGAGGTACTCCTGGAAGAAAGAACCGAAGTCAATCTCGTCGAACGGGTCTTTCTTGTCGGCGGCGGGGACCGGATTCTCTTCTGTGGCAGCGGCGGCTACGCGGTCGCGCTCTTCCTCGCGCCGGCCAACGTCATCGAGCAGAGGGACCGAGTCCTCAAGCTCTTCCAGGACCGGGTTTTCCACCATCTCGGCATTGATCATGTCCTTAAGCTCGATCTTATTGAGCGCGAGCACCGACACCATCTGCACGAGACCCGGGGTGAGGATCTGGCGCTGCGACAGCTTGACGTTCAGTTTGTGCTGCAGCATTACCATTCGGTCAGTACGCTCTTTCGCCCGAGCCGATTACAAATCCTCGGCTCGCCGCCCTTCGCCATCTACTTGTCTTAGTATCAAAGCAAACTCACATTGCGGCTACGTTACAGCCGTAACGTAATCTGCGTAGCTCGTCGTCCCTAAAGGGACTTGACTTCTCTTCGCCGTCTCCCGGAAAGAGCGCCTCAACCAAAACTGGCGTCTATACCAGCGAGAAACTCTCACCCAAATACACCCGGCGGACTTCCGGATCGCTGCCCAACGCTTCGGGCGTGCCCGCCCTGAAGATCTTGCCCTCGTTGATGATGTAGGCCCGATCCGTTACGGACAGCGTCTCGCGAACGTTGTGATCGGTGATCAGCACACCAATCCCGCTGGCCTTCAGGTCGGAAATGATCTTCTGCAGGTCGAGCACAGCAATCGGATCGATACCCGAGAACGGTTCGTCCAACAAAATGAACGTGGGATTGATGCAGAGGCAACGCGCGATTTCCACTCGCCGGCGTTCGCCGCCCGACAAAGCGTATCCGCGATTCTGGCGGATATGCTCCAGCCCCAACTGCTCGATCAGTTGCTCCATCTTCTCCCGGCGCTCGTGCCAGAAAATGGGCTGCGCTTCCAAGACCGCGAGGATGTTTTCCTCGACGGTCAACTTACGGAAAACGGAAGGTTCCTGAGGGAGATAGCTGATACCAAACTGGCGTGCCCGCAGGTACATCGGGACGTTTGTGATGTTCTCATCGTCGTACAGGACCCTACCCGTATCCGGCGGGACCAGTCCGACGATGGCATAGAAGGAAGTGGTCTTTCCGGCCCCGTTAGGGCCAAGTAAACCAACAACTTCGCCCTGCTCCACCCGCAAGCTGACCCCATTTACCACAGGGCGACTACGGTAAGTTTTGCCGATTTCGTCGGTGGCCAATGAGTGCATTTAACGTGCCACTCGCGTCTGGGTGACGGTAGGTGAGGTATCTTTTCCTTCCACCAGCACCCTATCATCGCGTTTATAGAAAGTCAACGAATCGCCCCTGATTTGGCCATGTTCGGCATCAAAAATGCTAGGAGAACCGCCCGTCAGGACAAACTTGTCCTCGGCTGCCGTGTAGACCAGTTTCTCCCCGCGCGCCCGCCGCGACGGCTCCTGGATCGATACATTGCCCTCCGCGACGATCCGATCGAGCTGTCCTTGACCTTTAAGGGATTGGTTCGACGAGGCTTGGCTGCGCGGAACCAGGAAGGCGTCCAGGTGATCGGCAGTGATCGTGACCTCGGCGCCTCGAGCAACCACTCCGCCCTCAAAGTGGGCTCGGTGCTGATCATCCGTGTAGGTGAGTCGAATCGACGTGATGGAAACCGGAGTGGTGCTTCCGCGCTTGTCCATCTGCACCAGAACCGTCGAAACCGGTTGGCCATCACTCTGCGCGACCACCGAACGATGTTCGCGGTCGAACTGAAGGGAGGGAGCCTGGACGACATTGGCGTCCTGCCAGATGCGGGCATCTCCGGAATATGTCGCGACGGCAGTAGAGCGGTGCACAGTCATGGCGCGCGCCGTAATGTGAATCGGGGAGGAAGATGCCAGCAGTGCTCCATTCGGTTGTTCGCGAAGGTCGCTGTACGTGCTCTTGACCTCGCCTTCGGCCGTGGCGTCGCCCGTCATGCGGTTCATACGCACGGTTCGCGCCGTGGTGGTCAATCCCTTGTCACTAATGCGGGGAGAACCGGTCAACTCCAGCATCTGGTCGCTCGGGGTGTAGCGCGCCCGATCGGCATGCGCTTGGCGTTCGCCGTCGGTGTAGGCGACATCCCCGTGTTGCACTATGGAATCGATTCCCCCCGTCGATCGGAATGCGACATCCAAACTCTGGCTTGTACTAGTGCGATCGGCTTGCCCAGGCGCGTTGTTGACGATGCGTGCGTCGGGGGCGCCATGCACCGAACTCAGCTGGCTGCGGTTATCAAACTTTGCCTCGAACCTCCCGGCCGTAACCACCGTGCTTCCGTCCATTCCGGCGGTGGGTAATAGCGCAATTTGGGCCGCCCCATGGGTCTCGGCGTGATCGAGATGCTTTCCCGCGGCCATCACAAAATCAATGGCGGGTGCGGAAATTTCGACCTCCTGCGAGTTTTCTGCACTCTGAGCCTGCACCGCGGCGGGAAGCTCAACTAGTTTGACACTGTCTCCTGCTCGGATCTTGCTCACCAGGTTCTTTCCCGCGAAATCGATCACCACTTTCCCCGCCCTGGCGCGCGAAGGGCGCGCGCCCGCCGACTCCACTTCCACATGTCCGGTAAGGATGGCCGCCGACAGGCCATCCTGCGCGTCGTTGACTTTGAAATCGCCTTGCGCGGCCCGCGCATGGATGGGCGCTGCCCCAGGCAGATCGGCCTGCAGGCCCTCGCTGGCCAAGACGTGATCCACTGAATTGTCATCGTTCAAATAGACAATCGCCCGCTGCGCCTGGATCTGCTGCGCCCCGTGACTAAGCCGCGCATGCTCGAGGACCACCTGGCGAGGCGTCTTCATGATCTCGGCTCTATCGGCTGTCAACTTCCCCTGCCCAGAGGCGGTCAGCACGAGATCGACTTGCGACTCGAGAGTCAGGACATTGTCCTCCGCACGGTAGTGCACACCCATGGCCGACCCGGCCGCTTGTGGCATGCGAAGTTCAACTTTTGCATTGCTGGAAGCGTTCCCGGTTTTCTGATTGAACAAGAGATCGCGAGTGACCAGGTGGATGGGGTTCTTCAACGCGGTGGGCACGGATTGGTCGGGCTTGAGCAGCCCCTCGGGGTTTGCTTCCAGATCGATGCGAACTTCGCCTTTGGCCGTGACATCGCCCGACGTCGGATCGTAGCTAAAGTCATCTCCGTAGATCTGGTCGTAGCGGCTGGAGTCACGGCCATACAGCGTAATCGTTACGTTCCGTAACTCGGCGCGGCCGGCCAGTTTGAACTGCACCACCTTGCTCGCCTGGATCGTGAAGAGCGTCCGCCCGCCTTCAGACTTGGAAACCTTGAACCCCTCGGCCGTCTGCTGAATATCCACATTCATCTTGGCGGGAATGTGTTTCAAAACTTCGCGCGTCTGCCGGCGACGATGGAGATACACGCCCCCCACCACCAGGCTGACGGCGACGGCGGCCAGCACAAACCAGCGGCGCAGATGAGGAATGGAGACTGGCATCTGCGATTAAGTCTAATCGAATGGGGAACCGTTGTCCGGAAGGTGCGAGGAATCAACTGGAACTGGATCGATAGTGGACCAGGGTTCCTGCGAATCAATGGAAACGTCCTGCCGACCTAGAGTTGCTCGTCCATCCCTCTTGCTGGTCGAGTTGACGAGCGTAGCGCTGCAGCAAGGCTTTCTCCTCAGCACTGCCCTTTGGTGCCTTCATGTTCTGTTCTCCCGTACCCGCGCCTGGTCCTTGCCAATCGAATCGACTTCGTGCTGACGAGAAGTAATCTGATTCTCAATTTTCTCTACCTGGTTCTTCTGATCCAGCACCTTCCGCATTGCCTGCAGCGCGGCGGGCGTCAGGCTTTTGTGCTCCACCAGAAGAGCCACCTGGTTCTCTTCGATATCGTCCAGTTCGAACTGTTCGTTCTCGGGGTGCCGCTCTTCGAGTGCGAGGTGCTCCGTAGCTCCCGGGGCAATATTGACGCGAAAGCGCAGCAAGGATGCGGTGGTTTCCTCGGGCTTCGGCCCGCCGTCAATCAGATTCCAGTTCTCGCGGGCGGGATGCTCGATGACGAGTTGCCGCGGTGATTTGTCAGCATTGTGGATCGTGTAGTTTCGGGTTTCGCGCTGTTCGCGAGTGAGCAGCATCATTCCTTTGGCGATGCGCAAATGAGTCGCCGGCTTTTCTATGCCCTCCTCGGTCATCGTGATGTGGAGTGCCGGGTCGGCCGCGTAAGAGAGGAGCCGGCGTTCGTTCGCATGCAATGTCTCGACAATTCCCTCGACCGCAAAGGTGTCGCTTTCGAGAACGTTGAACGTTCCTGAATCAATCGTCAGGCGCTGGTGTTCTTCAGCCAAAGGGCGCGTCGGATTTCCTTGTCGTCCTCATTCCAAAGCGAGACCTTTTCGACTTCGACCGGAGCATTCAGAATCGGGACCAGCGCCGATTGGTTTCGACCGATGGTGATCTTCTGCTTGATGTCGTACTCGAAAAAATCCCCGACATCTTTCGACTCTGCTTCAATTGCTTGACTTGAGACGATTGCACTCATGGAAGCGGTCTGCACTTGAACTGGCTGGGCATTGACTTCAACGGTTTCCGTCGTACCGCCTGCTTCGAGGGTCGCATTGATCTCATTCATGCGTCCGACTCCCAGATAAGCGTCGCTGAAATCGAATCGCTTGAAGCCGTGCGCTTGCACAAACTAGGCCGAGTTGCCTGGGGCCAGATTGTGGAAGCGGTAGATTCCGCGCGCGTCAGTTGTCGTGGTTTGACTCTGGCCACTATCTTCGTTGCGAACGGTGACGGTCGCGCCAGGAACGACTCCTCCGACGGTGTCCTTGACTACGCCTTGCAGCCCGCCGGTGCCCGGTCCAAAGCCTGCTGCAGTCGCGGCCCCAACTCCGGCACCGGAAGAGACCCCAGGACTCAACTCCTCAAGCTGATTAATGTTGCGGCCATTCAAAGCGAGTTCATGAGTCTGCGGCGTCAAGGTCAACGCCTGCGGAAGCGCAACTGTGCGACGGCGGGTGTAATACGGTCGCGAGATATTCTGAAACAACCTGCGGTGCCCCTGCCAGCGATAGTTGTACGTCCTTCCAGTCTTCGCCCACGGTGTTGTCGACGATGGCCCAGCCTTGCAGAAAAGGCTTCTCGCCGAGCTTCGCGGGGAGGATGATGCGGTAGGTGCTCTTCCAGACCGGGACGTCGCTGATGTAGCTGACGAAGACATCGCGATCGCCGGAACCGGTCGCCGCGATCATCATGCGCCGCAAGTCGCGCGCGCGGGAGCTTTCTACCAGGTTCAAGTAGCGTCCGACTTCCTCGGTCCGATCACGCTCGGCAATTCGTACCGACGTGCCCGGCCCCAACTCAAAATTACGCATCTCGCCTGCGTCCGTCACGACTGCGAAGGTCGTGACGTCCGTGTAGTCGCCCTTGCCATTCTGCTTCCTCTTCTCCACGCTCAGCAGACGGCCGGAGGCCGAGGATGAACCGCCGCGTACATCGACGCGCGCTGCGCATAGCGCGATCAGGAAATCGGCACTCGTAACTTCCTCGCCGAAGGGCAAGCGCAGGGACCGCAGTCGCTCGTCGAGCGGAGCCGTCGAGTTGTACCGGACCGAGCCAATGCGTGCTTCCCCCAGATCCATTACCGTAAGCGACTTCAAAACATCATTCAACTGGGCGGTCGTGAAATCGATGCCCAGTTCCTGGTTCCCGTGGACGCAGTGGTGTGCTCAAAGTAGCCAATGCCGTTCTTGTAGAGGACGACCCGCCTGACGGTAAGACGCGCGAAACCGCCGGAATCAGAAGCCACTGCGGGTTGCGCTTGCGCGGTGAGCCCGGACGTCGCCGGTTTCTTCTGAGCTGTGGCAATCGTGCAAAGACCTACGAGCAGAACGACGGGGACGCCTCGAAGCATACTTACCTCCCAGCGGCGTGGCGCCAGCTGAAAGGGGCGAGTTTAGCATCCGCGTAAAGGGCTAGTCGGTGCTGGTGGCAGCCTCCGCGTTGATCTGCGCTACATTCGACTTCCGTTCGGGCACCCGGAAATCCCGCAACGACAATTCCAGTCCGCCGTACTCCGGATGGTCGTTGTGTCCGATGGTGAAGGCGATATCGAGAGTGTCGCCGGCTAGTAGTTTGGCGGCCTGCAGGCGCTCAGCCATATGCCAGCCGAGAGCATCGAAGGTAATGTTCTGGCGCCATGCCTCGGTTCTCAGTTCTCGGTTCTCAGGTTTCAGTCCTCGCTTCTCGATTGCCTCCCGGAGTTCCGCTCGCGGGATTTCCGCGCCGTCAGGATGGCAACGCGGAGTGGCCAGGATCGCAGCCTCTCTCAGTTCCTCAGCACGCTCTGAGCCCAGGGATGCTCGAGCCACGGCAGCGGCCAGCTTTAACTTCCCATGTTTGTCTTTCAGGATTTTGGGCGGCGCCATCAGGCGCACCGCATTCGCGGCGAAAATCGGTTCGGGATTGCCCTGGCCGAAGGGCTCCAGCCGTTCCAAAGCCTGAAACAGTTCGGGCGTGACCTGGTCAAGATTGAGTTCTGCATCGAGATCAAGGACGGGCTCGAAATCCGCCGGAGTGAGCCGCAGACGTGCGTATTCGTCCAGGTGGGTGCGTAGCTCTGGCACCCGCGCCGAGGGCAGGGAGAAACCGACCGCGTGCGAGTGTCCGCCATAGCGAGTGAATAGCTCACGGCACGACTCAAGAGCGTCCAGCAGATGAAAAGCACGAATCGAGCGGCCCGAGCCGTGCGCCTCGGAACCATCATGCGAGAGCACCAGCGCAGGTCGCCCATAGCGCTCCACCACGCGGGTAGCGGTGATGCCGATGACGCCCCGGTGCCAGCCGTCGCCATCGATCACGACACAATGCGCGTTGCGCAGATCCGGTTCCTGTTCGAAGCGCGCCTCAATGGCTTCGAGGATGCGGCGTTCTTCCTCCTGGCGTTCTCCGTTGAGCTGATCCAGCCGGCCGGCAATTTCCCGGGCGCGTGCTTCTTCTTTCACACTGAACAGTTCGATAACGTCGCAAGCCACGTCCATGCGCCCCGCAGCATTCAGTCGCGGTGCAACGCGGAATGCTATCTCCGTCGAGGTCGGCGGGCGGGTTTGTGGAACCTGCGCGACTCCCAGCAACGCCTTCAATCCGGGATTCACCGCACGTCGCAAGGCCTCAAGTCCCAACTTCGCGAACACGCGATTTTCCCCGGTCAGCGGAACCGCGTCGGCGATGGTCGCGATTGCCACCATCTTCATGAACGACGTCAACAAACGCGGCTGGTCTTTGTCCGTGAGACGCCTCTCCATCAATGCCTGCGCCAATTTGAAGGCAACGCCCGCGCCGCACAGGGACTTACAGGGATACTCACATTCCGCTTGATTCGGATTCAGCACCGCGAATGCTTTCGGAACGCCGTCCTGGCCGGGCAGGTGGTGATCTGTCACAATCAGATCCACTCCCAGCCGCTCCGCCGTTTCGGCTGCGGCGAACGCGCGAATGCCGGTATCGACGCTGATGATCAGGCGGATGCCGGCGGCCGCCGCGCGCTCGATCACGTCATCCTTCATACCGTAGCCTTCACGGATACGGTGAGGAACGTGGAAGTCGGCAGTGCCGCCGCACAACTCAATCGCGGTCTTCAGAATGACGATGGCAGTAGTGCCGTCAACGTCGTAATCGCCGTAAATCAGAATGCCTTCCTTGCGTTCGATGGCGGCATCAAGTCGCTCAACCGCCGTACTCATGCCGGACATCAGGTAAGGCGAGTGCAAATGCGCGACGGTGGGGCTTAGAAAGTTCTGGGCGGAGGCGCCATCCTGAATGCCGCGCATGACTAACAGGCGTGCGAGGGTTGTCGTCAGGCGGGAGTTGCCGTTCAATCGCAGAGACGGGGTCGACCGCAATTCCTCGGCCAGTGTGACGACGCCAGGCTCATCCGCAGGTTTTGTCAGCCACTTCATGGGTTCGCACTGTTAGCGTTCAGCAGGTTGTCGCTGCGCTCGTTGCCGGAATGAGAAGTTAGTGGGAAGTTCGAGATTGCCAGGTATGCTTTTCTTTCTGCTTCACGGTTTGCGCGGGCAAAAGAGCCCACGATACTTCGTCTCTCGTACCGTTCGCGGGCAGTAGTGCCCGCGCCACACCAAACTACTCTTCCTCATCGGGACCGGGCTCGTCGATCGGGATGCCGCCGAAGTCCTCGGACATTTCGAGCAATCGCTGATACCGGTCATACCAATCGGTGCTGGCTTCATACAGAAACATGCTGCCTTGATAGGCCCATCCCAGTTGCACGAACCCGGTTTTGCCGATGTAGGTGCGCAGCCAGCGGGCGTCTTCCAGATCTTGGTCGTTGGTGAAGTCCGCGTTGCTGAGGCGCTGGATCAGGCCGTCCAGATCGTCCCGCTTGAGGCTCCAGGAATCCATGGTCAAAAACGGGGCCCCGGATGACTTCGCGAGCTCCACAAAATCCTTCCACCCGTCGATGTTGTCCCCGGCCTTCCACATGATGCACTGCACTTCCTCGTAGTCCACGTAGCCGTGAAAGCGGCGCAGGCCGTGGCCTTCGATGAAAGCGATCATGTCGTCTTTCAGACTCGTTAGGTCTTCAGGAGAAGCGGTCATAACCGGGCTCGTTGACATTGCATTGTATGCCTTTCCGGGAAGCCGGAACAGGAGTTGCAATCAGCTCTTAGCCATTAGCGCTTGGCTCTTAGCAGGCCAGGACAGACGTTACGCAGCTGAGAGCTGACAGCTGAGAGCTCTCAGCTCAGAGCCGTTTTTCATGTGCTAGACTATCTGTTTCACTCGAGACCTCCGAACCAGACAATGCTTTTCTCCAAAGAATATGTGGGCTACCTGGCCCGCGAACTCACAAAAAAGCTGATCGCCGGCGAACTCATTGAGACGGAGAATGTTGCCGCCGTCACGGAACGCGTCCACGCGGCCCTGCTGGAAGAGATGTCTCTCGAAGACCGCATCAACGACGAGGTGCGCGTCATCCTGGAGGCGTATTCCGACGAGATGCGCCGCAGCGGCGCCAACTACCAGGAAATGTTCCGCAAGGTGAAGAGCGAGTTGGTGAAGAAGTACAAAGCGGTTCTGTAGCCCTCGCGCGGAGGCCCGTCCGTCCCTCACTCCGATCGTCCACCGGCCAGACTAGAATGAAGCCAAGCATGAGCGAGGTTCGCATGCGACACATTCTGAGGTCGTCTCTGATTTTTTTCTTCCTCGCTTTTCTTGTGTTCCCTTCCGCTGCCCTAGCCGAGCCCGCCTATGAGACGGGCAGGCTTCTGGGAATCGAAAGAAAGGTCAGGATAACGCCGCTGACCTATGTCTTCGACGTGGTGGTCAGCTACTACGAGACGGTTGCATACGAGTTGCAGATCCAAGTCGGAAATCAGATCTATTTCACGGACTACACTCCCGATGTCCAACCTAACCGGCCCTTGCCCTCCGAGTGGAAGCCGAATCAGACCATTCAGTTTCGTACCGAGAAGCATCGCTTGTTCGTGAAAGTGAGTTACGACGGCGAAATCGAGACCTTCATCGCACGTCGGGAGCGCCAGAGGCGACCGTAGACTGTCGGCCAAGCGATTGGTGCTTGCATGGTATTCTTTTGTTTCCAATTTCCACTACCCAACCCTCATGAGGAACCGTGAGACTCAGTCGTGATAAAGTCAACAAGATCGCCCACGTCGTCAGCGACTCGCTGGCCGAGATGCCGCAGGTGGATTTCGTCGAAGACCGCAACACGATCCGGTTGGAGACGCGCAAGATCCTGGAAGAGTTGCTCATGCAGGAAGCGAGGATCGACCAGTCGGCGCGCCAGAAGATCGAAAGCCAGAAGCGCACCATCCTCGAAGGCAGCCAGGAGTGGGACATTCTCTACCGCAAGTACTACAACGAGGAAGTGAAGAAGCTCGGGATTTAAGAGCGCCACTGAACGTCGGTCGTTAGCCGTTAGCTGAATCGAGCGAGCCGCACGATTCGTTTTAGCGATGCCGTATCAGCTTCTTCATCAGCCCCTTCAGCCGCCGCTGAATTTTCACTCCTTGCGGCTCTTTCATTCACCTTCCCGGTTCAAACGCCGGCATCAACAGCACATCGTCATAATCCGCTTTTCGATCCATACCCAGGGCGTGCATCTCGCGCGCCACCGGCTGCACCGCTTTCAACACCTCGCTCATCGCCGCCACGGCGCCGACCGCTTCCTTATCGCTGCTATCCGCGCCTCCCCGCTCCATGATGGACTCGAGCAGAGTTTTCTTGCGTGGAAAAACTACAATTTTGACGTCATCCTTCTCGCTCACGTTGATGGCCTTCTTTACCAGGTTCAGGGCAGTGTCGAAGCCGCCGAGTTCATCCACCAGCCCCAGCGCCTTCGCATCTTCGCCTGACCAGATGCGGCCCCTGGCAATTTCGAGCACCTTCTCCTTGGGCAACCTCCGTCCGTCGGCCACTTTGCTGGTGAAGTCCGAATAGACTCGGTCGAGCCAGGCCTCAAAGCGTTGCCACTCCGCGGGCGTGTAGTCTTGTACGCCCGTGAACATGGTCGCGTTCGCGCCATTGTGAACCTCGTCCCAGGAGAGGCCGACCTTGTCCCAGAAGCCGCTGGTAACAATCTTTCCTCCCAGCACACCGATGGAGGCAGTAATCGTGCCGGGCTGCGCCACGATCTTGTCGGCCGCCACAGAGACGAAGTAGCCTCCCGAGGCGGCCAAGTCTCCCATGGAGACGATGACCGGCTTTCCCGCCTTGCGTGCGTTTACCACTTCGCGCCAAATCGTGTCGGAGGCGACGTACGAACCGCCGGGACTGTCGACCCGGAACAGGACAGCCTTCACATCTTTATCAGCCACCGCCGCGCGGATCGCTCCCGCCACCGTATCCGACCCCATCGTCTGCGAGCCATTTACCGGACTGTAGTCGCTCTTGCCGCGCGACACGCCGCCTGCGCCATACACAAGCGCGACTGTCTTGCCGTGATCGTGCGGGCGACCCGCGCGGTCAAGATACTTGTGCAGGTACAGGAACTCAGCGTCCGCGGCCTTTTTCTTGACCTGATCGTAGACCTCGTCGCGATAGGCAAGACTGTCTACCAGTTTCGCGTCCAGGGCTTCCTTGCCGAGATAGGGACCTTTATCGACCAAGCCCTGAAACTGGTCGGGAGGAATCTGTCGGGCGGTGCAGATGCCATCCTTTAACTGCCCGAACCACGAATTCAGGACTTTCTCCATGGCCTCCTTGTGCGGCGGCGTGAACTTGGTTTCAGTGAACATGTTCAGGGCATTCTTGTATTCGTAGCGATGATCACCGTGAAAGCGCATGCCCAGCTTGTCCAGCGCGCCTTTCACAAATGGGCTTTCGAGCATTAGGCCGGTGAGTCCGATGTCGCCCGAGGGCTGCAGGTAAATCTGATCGAACGAGGTAGCCAGATAGTAGGCAGTATTGCCGGGACCGAACTCTCCGAAGGTCTCCGCGTAGGCCACGGCAAATTTCTTGTGAGCACGGAACCGCTGCACGGCCTCCCGCAATTCCTGCGCCTCAGCCATGGCCATTTGCACGCCGCCTACCCGCGCCACCATCCCCTTCACACGCTCGTCGACCGAAGCGCGGTCGATCGCGTCCACCACGTCTCGTACCGTAAGGCGGTCGGAGAGCGAGAACTTGGCCGCAGGCGTTTCCGGAATATCTTCGACCAGGGGCTGTTCGAAGTTGGCCTCCAGGACTACGCTGGAGGGTACCTTGCCCTTGCGCCCGGACAGCAGCATGACAGCGAGCAGGATGGTGACCAGGTAAATCGCTCCCAGAATGGCCAGGATGCGAACGATAATTCTCTTCATGGCGGATTCTCCCAGTGCTGCGCGGAACCGATGAGTCTAACGCGGGGAGTGATGCTGAGGCGAGAGGTCCTTCAAACCGCGCCAAATCGCACTGGCGCGCTTTTTCTCTTTGGGAACAATAGGAAAGATCCGATGCGCGAACACATGGTCTGGCTCTTTCACGGAGAGTGCGGAATCGGGCGCAAAGAAATCGTGCGCTGGTGGGAAGCCCGCCGCTTCGAATACAACGTTTGGGTCGGCGTTGTCGGATTCGCATCGTGGTGGCTGGTGTTGGTCGCCGGGGGCGCCGCCATCGGGCCAGGTGAGGATTTTGAAGAACCGGCGATGATGTTCCTCGCACCCATGATTTACGCGCTCATCGCCAACCTCTGTTATACGTTCGGCTGGCTCTTGGACGTGACTGCCTATCATGGGAGTCCGCGCAAAGGTCTCTTTAAGGCGGGGCTTATCTTTTCCGTCGTCTTAACCGCCCTCCCGGGAATATGGGCAATCACGGCCCTGCTGATCACTGTCTATACCGGGCGAAAGCTGGAATAGTCGCTCGACACCTGGGATCAACCAAGACACCGGCGAGACGCAATCGTCTGGTTCGGCTGGAGGCACAGAAAGGCAGTCTTCAGCCCACCGAGTGCGATTGGAAGGGGACTCCGAGACCGGTGGGCGCAACCGTAAAATGGGGAGTAATGCGGGCGGTGTGCGAGGTATGACCGACCCTGCGAGTTTATGGCGACGCTTGAAATCCTCGAAATCACCGCAGCCATTAAGAAGGCTGCCAAGACAGCTGGTTTTGACTTGGCAGGTGTTGCCGCGGTGCGCGATTTCCCCGAGCTGGAGTACTTCCCGCAATGGATTGCGAACGGGAATGCCGGCGAGATGAAGTATCTGGAGTCTCGCGCTGACAGCGGAGAACTGAAGCGAGCGTCTCTGCGGACCGTGGCGCCCTGGGCGCGAAGCGTGGTCGTCTGCGCTATCAACTACAACACCGACCAACCCTACTCCACGCAGGTGAACGATTCAGATCGTGGATGGATCTCGCGCTATGCGTGGAGTCAGGAGGATTACCACGACTCGGTGATGCGACGGTTGCGGATCGTCGAGCAGGAGCTCCTGAAGAGTGAGGAGCTGGGGCGGCAGGATGCCGCGCGGGCATCCGCAGAGCGCGCCACGGGCGCGCTCGACGGGCCGGCGTTGCAAACCCGCTGCTACGTCGATACCGGCCCATTGGTCGAGCGTGTGTACGCGAAATATGCCGGCGTCGGTTGGATCGGCAAGAACACCTGCATCCTCAGCCAGAAGATGGGCTCGTGGCTGTTCCTGGGCGTGATTCTAACCTCGTTGGAACTCACTCCCGACCTGCCGGCGCCTGACCGGTGCGGAACCTGCACACGCTGTCTGGACGCGTGCCCGACCGGTGCCTTCCTCGCTCCCTATCAACTCGATTCGAACAAGTGCATTTCGTACCTGACCATCGAAAAGCGCGGAGCCATTCCCGACGAAATGCACGCAGGGATGGGCCGGCACGTCTTCGGCTGCGACATCTGCCAGGACGTCTGCCCCTGGAACCGAAAAGCGCCCGCCACCGGAGCACCCGAGTTCCAGGCGCGCACGGGACTGGTCAATCCCGCCCTGGAATGGCTGGCGGCGATCAACAGCGACGAGTTCCGCCAAACTTTTCGCGGCTCGCCGGTCCGCCGCGCCAAACTGACCGGCCTGCGCCGGAATGCCGTGATCGCGATGGGAAACAGCGGCGATGGCAAGTTCCTTCCGACGCTGGAGCGGCTCTGTCAAGATGACGACCCGGTAGTCGCCGAGAGCGCAGCCTGCGCGCGCGCGAAACTCAGTTGCCTTCCTAGCGGTGAATGATTTTGCGGTTAACTCCGACCACAAAAGTCGGATTAGCTCAAGGATAACAAAATGCGACTACAGCCCTTCCGGCGGCCGACTGACTTTGAAATGGGTTTGGGGGCCATCCAGGGCTCAACAATACGCCTAGAGGCTTCCTGCGCCAGGAAATGGCATCCTGTGCGATATTGCCATCGCAGATTTTGTTCCCAAAAGCCCCCGAATGGACTTTCAATCACTTAGCTAGAAGTGAACCAAAATGGGAACCCAGCTTCCACCTCGGAGCCTTTAGGCAACGACTCCTGTCACAGATACGGAACGTCGAACGGGCCGCGCGAGACCTTGCGGGAGCAGGACATGATGTCACACGATGCCCGGATTTGGGTGAGTTGGATGAACCTGGTTCCGGAACTCTACATGAGCGCAGATGCAGAACTACTTCTTGCGAAGCCCTGGCATCCACTCTTTCAGCGGCAACACTTCTTTCAACGAGCTATGCGCGAACGGTGCCGGAGTGAGGGTTAGGGCGAGCATTCCTAAGGCGAAGATGGCGAGCCAGCGGCGCACCCCAGAAATCCGCGGCCACTCTCCGACCTGGGGATGGCGAAAGCTGCTGATCTCGAGCAGGATGGCCCAGATCAACCAGCCCAGCCACAGATACACCGCCATGGGAATCAAGACCAGGATCGTGAGCCGCGAGACGAACCGGTGAGCGCGCGGCGCAATCGAATACACAATATGCCCGCCATCAAGTTGGCCGCCCGGCAATAAGTTCAACGAAGTCGCGAACATGCCCACCCAGGCAGCGATGGCCGTGGGATGGAGATAGACACGGTCCAGGGGCAGGGTTGCAAATCCATGCAGGAGCCCCATCGACTTCAGAAGGCGTTGTGCCAGCTGAAAGATCAGTGGATAGTGCAACTCCGCAATGGCTTGTGAAGTCGTTCCGCCAGGAATGGCGCGGGACATGCCGAGTGATACTGCCAGCACCGCGCACGCGACCACAAAGCCAGCGATCGGTCCCGCGATTCCGATGTCAAACAGTGCAGTGCGCGAACGAATCGGTGAACGTATGCGGATGAAGGCGCCCATGGTGCCGATCAGGGTGGGGAACGGAATGAAAAAAGGCAGAGTTGCGTTCACGCCGTAGCGTACGCAGTAAAGGTAATGCCCCATCTCGTGAGCCAGCAAGATCAGCATTAAGCTGGCAGAGAAGGGAACGCCAAGGAGCAATCGCGCTGGATGTTGCCACACCAGATCGATTGGGAAGATAGGAAGGCTGCTATCGTCCATGGATAACGGCGAAAGTCCCTGCAGGAAGTTGTACTCCATGTGCGAGCCGACCACGAGCGTGGTGAAAATCGTGGCGACCAGCAAAAGCGCATGTAACCAGTAGCGCTGCTTGGGCGGTGGAGTCACCCACACTTGAACCGGCGGGTAGTACTCAGGTGTCGAGGTGGGGAAGGAGGGTAAGGGTTCTGACATCGGGTTCGGGCCTGAGATGATTCTAAACTCCCAGCCGGATGCGGGCGAGGACGCCCGCATCGATAGCCGGCGAGACGCCGGCGCTACAGGTTCAAATCAGTCGATGGACTGCAACTCCTTGCCGGGCTTGAAGCGAACGGCCTTCCCGGGTGGGATGGAGACCTCCGCGCCGGTGCGCGGGTTGCGTCCGATGCCGGTTTTGCGGGGACGCACATTGAAGACGCCAAAGCCGCGCAGTTCAATGCGATCGCCTTTGGAAAGCGACTTCTTCATGCTCTCGAAAACGGTTTCGACCGCTAACTCGGCCTTAGTTTTGGTGATGCCGGTTTTGTTGACCACTTCGTTGATGATATCGAGCTTGATCACGAGAGGCTCCCATGAGCGGATTGCGGAAAGGGCACCAAGTGCTTGATGCTAAGGGAGATATGGGAGATTGTCAACGGTCGGGATTGTCTCGTAAGATGACAGGACCAAGATTCCAGCCGCAGTGCCAGCCAGAAGCAAGTTTCAATTGAGTAATTGTGTAATTTGGTAATTGTGTAATTTCCAAGACCGCCCGCTTCGGAGCGCTTCATGGCCGCAAATTACCCAATGGCCAAATTTCTCAATTACCCAATCTCCCAAAGGAGTTCCATGCTGAAGAGTGACCGCTGGATCCGCAAGATGGCGCATGAGCACGACATGATTAATCCCTTCTCGGAGAAGCAGGTACGGGAGGGCGTGGTGTCGTACGGCTTGTCGTCTTACGGATATGACCTGCGCGTGGCCGATGAGTTCAAGATTTTCACGAACGTGAACTCGTCCATCGTCGACCCGAAGCATTTTGACGAAAAGTCGTTTGTCACCGTGCGCTCGGACGTGGCCATCGTTCCGCCCAATTCGTTTGCTTTGGCGCGCTCGATCGAATACTTCAAAATTCCGCGCGACGTGCTGACCATCTGCGTGGGCAAGTCGACCTATGCGCGCTGCGGAATCATCGTGAACGTTACGCCGTTCGAGCCGGAGTGGGAAGGCTTCGTGACGCTCGAGATCTCCAACACTACGCCTTTGCCGGCGCGCATCTACGCCAATGAAGGGCTATGCCAGATTATTTTCTTCCAGTCCGATGAAGTGTGCGAGGTGAGTTACGCGGATCGGAAGGGGAAGTATCAGTCGCAGAAGGGAATTGTGCTGCCTAAGTTATAGTCCTCAGTCGCTAGTCGTCAGTCGTCAGGGAGAACGGCCGTTTTTTGTCGTCGGGCAAGACCGGTAGTTGTGAATCGTTGGAGGTTCCTGCTGCGAAAAGCAGATTCCGCCGCCACCGCGGACGCTCGGCGTCGGAATGACAAGTTCTTAGGGATCCACTGCGAAACGACTAAGAGGTAGGAGCTAAAGCCAAGAGCTAAAGCCAAGAGCTAAAGCCAAGAGCTAAAGGCTAAGAGCTCAACGCGAACGACCAACCGCTGACGACTGAAGACGGACGACTGATGACTACCTTCCGTTTTCGCCTTCCTTGTACATGTACTTGATCGCCGGCTTGTAGACCACGATGTTGGGCTGGGAAGTGCGATTGACTTTCAGGCAGTTGCGGTCATACCACTCGATCACCCCGTGAATCTCTTCGCCGTCGCGCAGCACGATGACCATGGCGGTCTTGCCTTGCATCTGCTTCTGGTAATAGAAGTTTTCGGCGTGAGTGGTTTCGGGAGGAGGAAGCTTTTTGCCGGCGGAGGGGCGGTCGGGGCGCTCGCGTCGTTCCATGGGGGCCTGGTTGTGATGGCTGTGGTCGTTGCGGTTAAGGGCGGGCCGGATCAGCTTGCGGTTAGCGAAACTTTCCTGATCCAGGGCGCGTTCGGTTGGCATGGAATCGATTGCGTCTTTCATGACACCACCTGTTCACATGTCGGGCGCGGGCCACAACACCGGGCTGCTGTGCTTGTGGGAAAGTGACCGTGAACTTTCCATAAACGTAGCACAGGAACGAAGCCAAGACAATCCTCAAGTAGCGCTAGTGCAATGACTTTGGGAGGGGACTGGATTCACCGCCCCGGGCTTTGGACTGGATTGAGCTTTCCTGCCTTACGGGCTCTCGTCAAGTTGCGGTCCTGCGCGGGAGCGCAACTGCATTCGGCGGTTCAGAATCGGTTGTCGGAAATCTACTTACCTGCTTAATCGAGAGATCATCTTTTTGCCGCTGATGGCAGTCTTCGGCCCAACTATGCATCGATCACCTCACGTGCAGTGGTTCCCAGGTTAGCGCCAAAAAACGGCGCGAACCTGGGGCACCGCCCTAGCCTTTTTCCAGCGCGGTCGCAAAGGCGTCGAGCGAGAGCGAGCGCAGCAAATTCCGGCGCATGCCGCGCTCGACATCGGCCAGCCGGTCGGCGGCAGCGGTGATCCAGTTGAAATCGGCCGCACTGGCGAGTTTCTGCAATTCGCCTTGAATGTCGGTATTTTGAATCAAGTCCGGAGTGCCGCTGTTGAGGAACATCAGGTCTTGCAGAAGGGAATAGAGCGTGCGGAGCAACTGGTCGGTTTTTTCGCGGCCGTCGGGGCCGGGACGGTAGGTTTCGGTCACTTTGAAGAGTTCGGTGTGATCGCTGGCGCGCAGGGCTGAAGTCAGGATGGTCAGCGCGTGGTTGCGGGCGGCGGAGTGTTTGGCGAGATCGAAGCCGCGAGCGCGGCCGACGGCGCCTTCGGAAAGGCGCGCGACCAGGGCGCGCTGTTTGGCGTTCCATTCAGGATGCTGGCTCGCCAAGTCGCGCTCGATTTCTTCGACCGGCAGTGCTCCCAGCGTGAAGGTCATCGCGCGCGACCGGATGGTGGGGAGCAGTTCACCGACGTTTTCCGTCAGCAGAAAGATGGTGGCGAACTCGGGTGGCTCCTCGAGAATTTTCAGCAGCGAATTGGCCGCTTCTTTCACGAAGCTTGAGTCGGTGAAGATGTAGACGCGCTCCTTCGCGTCACCGGGACGGTAGTAAATGGTTTCGATCACGCGGCGCACCTGGTCGACCTTGATCATCATCTGCGGCGGATCGGGCGGAATGATCAGCACGTCGGGATGAGTCTGGATCAGGATGCGGGTTTCTCTCTTGTCGGTCTCGCGCAGATTGTCGCGGGCCTCGATGGCTTCGGCGAAACGGGTGTTGAGGTCTCCCGACTGCGCAATGCGACGGCAGTTGGTGCATTGGCCGCAAAAGTCGGGAAGGCCGTCTGTCGTAGGAGGCTGGAGGCAATTCAAGGCCTTGGCCAGCATGAGGGCCAGCGTGTATTTGCCGGCGCCGGTGGGGCCGGCGAGGATCATCGCGTGCGGGAAGTGTCCGCGGGCCAGCATGTCGCGCAAGCGGTGGATGGTTTCGGAATTGCCGTGGAAGTCGGAAAAAGGCATTGGTCAGAATTTATCATGTTGGGAAGAGGCGTCTTCACCGCGGAGAAACGGAGACAGGGAGGAATGGCGCTGGGCTTTGGACTCTCGGTTCTGGGCTGACTTTGAGAGATTGTTAGAGAGGTCATCGGAAGAGCTTTACCGCAGAGATCGCGGAGAAATGCCGCAGAGGGAGCACGAGTATCGAGCCGAGCTGTCCATCGGCTATGGACGGCCGAGGGTGGCCCTCCCCGCGCGGCTGGCGTCATCGCTCACGGTTTCTTTGTCGACTTGCGACTCGCGACCTCCGAGTGTGTATTCTTAGGCGCGTGGACGATCTCAAGGGAAAAGTTGCGCTGGTGACGGGCTCGAGCCGGGGAATTGGTCGCGCGATCGCGATCGCTCTTGGCGAGGCCGGGGCGGATGTTGTCGTCAACTTTTTGCGCCGTGCTGCGGAGGCACAAGCGGTCGAGTCGGAGATCCGACAATTCGACCGCCGTTGCTTCAACATTCAGGCGAACGTGTCTTCAGCTTCTGATGTGGAGCGACTGGTGCGGGAATGCGAGGAACGGCTGGGTGCGATCGATATTCTCGTGAATAATGCTGGGATCTCCCGGCCTCAGAAAATGGAGGAAATCAGCGAGCGCGATTGGGACGATGTAGTGGCGCACAATCTGAAGTCCTGTTTCCTGGTGACGCAGGCCGTGCTGCCGGGAATGCGGGCGCGCCATTGGGGACGGGTCGTGAATCTGTCTTCGGTGGCGGCGCAAGTAGGAGGCGTGGTGGGACCGCACTACGCAGCGTCGAAGGCGGGAATGCTCGGGCTTACGCACTATTATGCTGCGCGCTTGGCGAAGGAGGGAGTTACGGTCAATGCCATCGCTCCCGCCCTGATCGAGACGGAGATGGTCCTCTCGAATCCTAACGCGCGGCGCGAAAATATTCCCGTCTGCCGCTTCGGACTACCGGAAGAGGTGGCGCAGGTGGCGGTCATGCTGGTGCGCAACGGGTATATGACGGGGCAGACCGTCAACGTCAATGGCGGGTGGTTCATGAGTTGAGGAAGGTGTCGCGCGATTGCGGCCGTGAGGAGTGTGGAAGATCTCTCCAACTCGAGATCACGAAGAACGGTACGCAAAGTTCATCAAGAACAACCAGCCATTTCGCGACTCTGCTCGGAATGACCCTCGCATAGACAAAGATCACTGTGCCAGCCTCCCGGGATGAATCCCTTCGCCGAGAACGAAAGTTGCACCCACGGCGCCGATTACCGCGGATTGGCGCGGCAAACCAAGATGCTGGCGGATCTGATACACGCTTTCGATGCCGCTGCAATGGGCCCCTACCAGGTAGGACAATCCAAAATCTTTTAGTTTGTCGGCGGTCCATGCCACCTGCTGGTCGGTGGCCGGAAAGAGATGCAGGCCGCCGAGTACGGCGTACACCGGCGTGGCGGGGAATTCTTTTTCCGCGAAGGTCAGGATGTTGATGACACCTGCGTGGCCGCAGCCCGCGATCAGAACAAGGCCCTTGGGAGTGTTGAGCAGCAAGGATTGGTCCTCGGGAATCGTGTCTTCGACCAGCCCTTCGGGTGTCTTCACTTTGCCTTTGACCGACCAATTGCGCTCCGGATAGGTGCGTGGAACCGGGCCCGTCAACCACGCGCCGGGGAAAAGTTCGATGGGCTGGTCGTGCTCAAGGAAATGCCCGCCGGTGGCTTCGTAGTCTTTACGAATGGCCAGCATCGGGTTGCCTTCTTTGCCACCGTTCTCGGGGCGGCTGTAAAAGATGCCCTTGCCAACGTGGACGAGGGACAGGGCGTCGGGATTCTTCTTCATGAATTCGCGGCGCAGGGTGAGCAGTCCACCCACGTGGTCGTCGTGGTTGTGGGTCAGGATGACTTCCTTGACGTCGCTCAAGTCGAGTTGCAGGTCGCGCAGATTGGAAAGAACGGTCTCAGGACGAGCACCTGTGTCTACGAGGATACGGTGTCCATCACTTTCGACCAGTGCGGCAAATCCCCACTCGCCGATGCCTTCATCGGCCAGCATGGTGGAGAGAATGGTGACCTTGAGGCTTTTGAGCCGGACGTGCTTGGATGCGGGGGATTGCGCGCTCAGAGATCCGGCAAGGCTGACAAGCAAACACGAGAGGGCGAAGGCCACGAAGCGTTGGTTGCGCATGGGGAGATTTTAGCCGACCGGGAAGATGATTCTTCGCCACAGAGACGCGAAGTCACAGAGGAAGATGGAAACACAGTGCGGGGCGGAATCTTCCCATCGATTGGGCTTGCCCCAAACTCGTCTCTTAAGAATGTCGTGTTTGAGCCACGAAATTTCTCTGTGCCTCTGTGTCTACGTGATGAGCTTTAGACTCTCTCCGCCAAACGGAATTTCCTGCAGACAACATCGAGAATCTTCAAGTGCGTTGCGGCCGGCGTACCCCGTGCGTTCACAACCGTTACCCGCTGTGGTTCGCGGCGGGCGATGGCGAGGTAGCCATTGCGCACGCGGACGAAGAAGGCGCGGTTTTCTTGCTCGAAACGGTTTTCATCTTTGTGGCCGCGACCGTTTTTGGAACTCTTCTGATTGCGGCGCCGGGCTCGGTCGACACTGCTGGCGACGTCGGAGTCCATGAGGATGGTCAGGTCGGGTTGCAGATCGTCGCACAGGATGCGATGGAGTTCGAGTACTCGGTCACTTCCCAGCTTGCGGCCCGCACCCTGGTAGGCCTCGGTGGAGTCGGTGAAGCGGTCGCAGAGGACGGTTTTGCCTTCGGCCAGGGCGGGCTGGATCACTTCCTTGATGTGCTGGGCACGGGAGGCGAACATCAGAGCCATCTCCGCCAGAGAACTCAGCTGGGTGGTGGCGGAGTCCAGGATGAGATGTCGGATCTTCTCTCCGGTAGCAGTCCCGCCGGGTTCGCGGGTCACGAGAACGGGCACACCACGTGCGCGCAGGGCCTTGGCGAGCTTTTCGATTTGCGTACTTTTGCCTGTTCCGTCCAGGCCTTCGAATGTGATGAACCGGCCACGCTGGCTGTTGGCAGACACTCGGGCATGATAAAGCTAGCTGTTGGCTGGTCGCTACTGGCTTCTGGGTTCAGAGCCTTTGACCGCAGAGTTCGCAGAGGGACGCCCCCAGAGGACGGGGGAGGCGCGGGTCTTTGAGTTCTGTGGTCGAGAGCGGGCAAGAAAGGCATTGAACCGCGAAGATCGCAAAGAACTGCGCAAAGCTTCGCGAAGAAACAATTAGGTTCTGAACGCCACTACAGACCAAAGCCCAACCGCTAGCGACGCACGACAACGACGACTGAAGACTGACGACTGAAGACTGACGACTGAAGACTGAAGACTGACGACTGCCAACCGTCTGATATATTCATCCCTTTGCCGGCGACGTTGCCGGACTCCGGGGTACCAGGAGCTGGGATGACTTCTCTTAGAAGTCGTTTTTTTTGTGCAGCGGTAGGAGCATGCCTGCTGGGACTGCGGGCATGGGCGGCGGGTCCGACTGTTTCGCTGGCGGTGGATGCGTCGGAAGCGCCGCGCAAGATCTTCCACGCACGTTTGCGAATTCCCGCCAGTCCGGGAACGCTTACCCTTTACTACCCGAAATGGATTCCCGGGGAACACGCCCCCACTGGGCCGGTCGCTGACCTGGCCGGGCTCAAGTTCAGCGCGGGCGGGCAGACGCTGAAATGGCGCCGTGATCTGCTCGATGGCTGGACCCTCAATGTCCAGGTCCCCGCCGGTCAGAATGAGGTTGTTGCGGATCTCGATTACCTTTCACCCGCCACCTTGGAGGGCGGATTTTCCGCAGGATCTTCCGCGACGGACAAGCTGGCTGTCATCAGCTGGAATCAGGTGCTGCTGTATCCCAAGGGGTGGAAATCCGACGACATCACGTTTTCCGCGAGCTTGCGAATTCCTGAAGGATGGAAGTACGCAACCTCGTTGAATATGACCAACACGGCAGGCAACGAGCTTCACTTTGCGCCTGTGTCTTTGACCATGCTGGTGGACTCGCCGGTGCTTACGGGGCAGTACCTGAAGGCGGTGCCACTGAATGCGGGACAGAATCCTCCGGCGGAACTTGACGTAGCTGCCGACAGTGCCGCCGCGCTTGAGCCTCCTCAGGAAGTTTGGGATCACTACAAGAACCTGGTGGCGCAGGTGGGAGCGTTGTTCGGAGCGCAGCACTACCGGCATTATCACTTCCTTTACACCTTGAGCGATCACGTAGCGCACTTCGGACTGGAGCATCACGAATCGGATGACAGCCGGGTTTCAGAGCGTGGGTTGGTGGATGAAACCAAGCGCAAGCTTGACGCCTCGCTTCTGCCCCACGAATACGTCCACTCCTGGAATGGCAAGTATCGCAGGCCGGCAGATCTGGCGACGCGCGACTACCAACAGCCGATGCAGACTGATCTGCTGTGGGTGTATGAGGGCCTGACCAATTATTTGGGAACGATTCTGGCGGCGCGGAGCAGCCTTTGGACTCCGGAAGATTTCCGTCAGGATCTGGCGGGAGTGGCGGCGGATCTCAATCACCTTGCCGGACGGACCTGGCGCGACTTGCAGGACACCGCTGACGCCGCGCCGCAACTATATTTCACGTCGCGCGCGTGGTACTCGTGGCGGCGCGGCACGGATTTCTACGATGAAGACACTTTGAACTGGTTGTGGGTGGATGTGATCATCCGGCAGCAGAGCAAAGGGCAGAAGTCGCTCGATGACTTCTGCAAGTTGTTTCACGGGGCGCCGGGAGGAACTCCGGCGTTGAAGACTTATACGTTTGACGACGTCGTGAGTGGACTCAACCAAGTGGTGGCTTACGATTGGCGCGGCTTCTGGACTGAACGGCTGACCAATCATGGCCCGGGCGCGCCGCTGGGCGGCATTGAAGGTAGCGGATGGAAGCTGGAGTACAAAGACACGCCGACCGATTTCTTTCGGAGTTCGGAACGCGATGCGAACGTGGTGAGCGAGGTATATACCGTCGGGTTGCGCTTGCGCGACGATGGTACCGTGATCGACACGGTCGAAGGAATGATGGCGGCGAAAGGCGGGGTCGGGCCGGGGATGAAGATTGTGGCGGTGAATGGGCGGCGGTTCTCGGCAGACGTGCTGCACGAGGCCATCAAAGCGGCCAAAGGCGGCTCGGCTCCGATTGAGTTGCTGGTCGAGAACACGGATTACTACCGGGCCGTCAAGCTTGATTATCACGAGGGAGAGAAGTATCCCTACCTGGTGCGCGACGAGTCGAAGCCGGATTTGCTGAGCGAGATTATCAAGGCGAAGTAAGAGCGGCGAACTTCGAGGGAACATCCTAGCCGCAGAGCGCGCGGAGATGCCGAATAGACGCGGAGAAGGGCATAGTTCTTGCCCTGTATGCGAACTCTGTGGCGGTTCTCAGCGCTCTCTGCGGTTATGAATTTTCGGTTACTCCGGCGAACAGGTCGGTCTCCGGTGTGAGCGTGGCGGGCGCTGAGGTCGCGGCCAGGTGGAACATCTCTTCGCGACCGCGCGCCAGGATGCTTTTCGTCACCTGCGGAAATACCGGCGCCTGAGTCGTGTGCGCCTCGAACGCGGCGATCTTCGTTTCCATGTGCTCGCCGATCTGAATGACGGTCGTGATCGGTGCCGGCGCCACGGGCGGGCGATCGGGAAGAGTGAAACTGGTGGTGGCGTAGTAGAGCTTCTGCACAGAATGTGGCGTCACGCCGTCGATGAGTTGATCGGGATATCGGTTGTTGCGCCCCGCCCAGTTGTAGGCCAGCGTCGCAAACACAGAAACCATCGAGTGATCGGTGTGTCCTGTCACGGCGCCTTCCGGACCGAAGGTGAGCATGACATGGGGGCGAAATTCGCGAATGTGGCGGACTAGTTCGTCGACGATGCCGTAAAGATCAAGGCGGTGCAACTTGCCGTCCGCATAGTCGAGCACCACCCCGCGATCGATGCCCAGAATCTCGCACGACTTGGCAAATTCCTTGCGGCGAATCGCGGCCAGTTCATGATCAGTTTTCGCTGGGCCCCGGTGCGAGGCAGCCTGGCCGGGAGTGAGGCAAATGACGTACGTTTCGACCCCGCGATCGTGATAGACACGAAGAGTGCCGCCAAAGGAAGCAGCTTCGTCATCCGGATGGGCCGTGACCGTTAGTAGACGCATGCAAGTATCTTAAGCCAGAGATCGTTAGTTACGAGTGAGCCAGGTGCCGATGGTTCGACGGCTTGACGACAGGCCGTCGATTCCTACGACTGTTCCTGACCCCCGCGGGTGGCTCCGAATCCGAGAACTTCTCTTTCGCCAACCACTTCGATGTTCGAGCTGCTTTGGAAGGCGAAGTGCCGTGGCAGCTAGTTACTCCTTCGGACATCCGATGTTGCGCATCACTATCGACGAGGGCAAGGAGGCAGTCGTCGTTCGGCTGGAGGGACAACTCATCGGGCCGCGGGTAGAAGAGGTGGAACAGTGCTGGCGCAAGGCGTTCGCGACGCTGGGCAGTCGAACCGTGCAAGGGGATTTGAGCGCGGTCAACTTTGTGGATGCTTCGGGTGGAGCGTTGCTGATCCGATGCACGAGGCCGGTTTCCGATTGGCCGGCGATAGCCCAGCGACCGGCCACCTGCTGGACCAGGCGCAGGACAGGCTTATTTGGGGAGAGAACTGAGTTGGTCGGAATTGGTTAGCGCGGCCGGTACTTGCTTTCTCTTTATCGGGTAAACAGGCGCCGGTGTTAGAGGCGACTTTCCCGCGGGGAGGACTTGGATGAATACGCCGTACGGTCTGGAGATCGTGGACAACTGTCAAAGCTGCAAGATGAAGCGGGAGGAGTGTTTCTGCAATCTTTCGCCGGCGGTTCTGAAAAGTTTCAGCGCCATCAGTCATCAGACGACCTACCCGGCGGACGCCACTTTGTTTGTGGAAGGCCAGAATCCGCGCGGCGTGTTTCTGCTGTGCTCGGGGAAGGTCAAGCGGTCGACCAGGTCCCGCGATGGCAAGGTCCTGATTCTCAAGATGGCTGGACCGGGCGAAATGCTGGGCCCTGAGCGCCGTGATCTCGGGGACGGAATACGAACTCACCGCCGAGACTGCGGTGCCGTGCCAGGTGAACTTCGTGCCGCGCGACCGCTTCTGGATCTCCTCCAGTGGCATGGGGAAGCGGGTTTGCGCTCCGCCCAGGCGCTGAGTCGGGAGTTTCAGTCCGCCTACTGCGACATCCATGATCTGATTCTGGCCCGCTCGTCGGCAGGGAAGCTGGTCAAGCTGCTGCTGTCCTGGACGCCAACTTCGGCGAACACCACCCAGGAAATTCGGGTTTGCCCGGGGCTGACTCACGAGGAGATGGCGCAGATGATTGGAGCGTCACGAGAGATCGCACGACGCTGGAAGCGTTAGTTTCCTGAAGTTGTCCGCAGCGCAAGGCCCGGCGATTCGAGGTCGCCGGTTGCCCTCCCCCAGCCAGAAGAAAGGCGGCCCTGAGAAGGGCCGCCTTTTTCATGCAGACCTATCGAGCCGCACGGGCCGGTCAGAAGTGGAAACCGAGTTCTGCCGAATACGACCGCGGGGTCACGTAGTGAGTGCCCGTGAAGGTGGATAGGAAGTTGTAGAGTGCAACCTTATTGGTCACGTTGACTGCCGTGAGTTGAAGACTCCACTTGTATTTGTCGCCGCGGAAGAGGTTGTCATCCCCCACCGTCACATCGAATAAGTGCCGAGGGGCAATTCGCGCTGGTCTGGTGTCGTCATTCTGCGTTCCGGGTGGAGGAATGGTGACCAGCGTTGATCCGTATTGTCCGGCAGGACAGGTATTGGTTGGGCTGATTGGAACACCGAGCGGATTCGCGGCACTGGGCGGCAGCGCATGCACCGATCCACAGAATAATCCTGACTGGAACTGCTGATCGGGAGTCAAGCTGGAAACGTCCACCTGCGTCAAGTCTGTACTTCCGCAAGTAGCCGTGAGGGCAATACACGGAACCGCTCCCGCCACCAGGCCGCTGTCGTATCTCCAATTCATTCCGAACCAGGGACCGTTCTTCCAAGGTTGGTATTGCACGTGGGTTGTCTGGTTGAATCTCTCGTCGTGGTCGATGCGAAATGGCGTGATATCAGTGCCACCAGCTCCAGGGGGAACTGCGCCCGCACCACCAAGCTGAGGATTGAAGAATCGCGAAGAAACGCTCGAGAACACGAACAGGGCGGTGAAGCCGTGGAAGTTCGGTACGCTGACGCGCCCGGCAAACGCGGGGATTTTGGAGTTGTGCCACTCGATCGGAAACGTGAGAGGGGTCGCACCGAAGACTCCAAAGTCATAAGCGTTGTGCGTGTACTTCCAGATGTATTCCCCGGAGAAGACCAAATACCGGCCAAAAGCCTGTTGCAACCCCACGTGGAACTCATTGCGCCAGCCGGGACTGAAGGGAGTAGGCAAATTCGTGGAGCAGACCAGGAGCGGATTGAGTACCGGGTCAGCACAGCCGTTGCTCGAAAGTATCAGGTTCTCATTGAATGGGGTCTCGAGGATTCGCGCGTACGAAGCACGCAGGACAGTGTTGGTTTTCTTCACGTTGTAGGCGATGCCGATGCGTGGTTCAGCCTCCTTATGTGAGGTCAGGCCGTTGTAGAAGTCGCCGCGCAGTCCCACATTGATGGACCAATTTCCCTTCGTGATCGCGTCCTGTAGGTAGAGCGAGAGCAGCTTTACGTCGGTATGCCCGTGGAACGGGAATAGTCCGCCACCGCGAGTCAGGTCAACCGGAAGCAGGAGAGAGTTGAAGTCAGGATTAGCACTTCCACCGGCATTCTGCGCCCCCCCGCACTGGCCCGGGTCTGTCACGGCAGGATCCGTGTTAGGGTTTCCGTCCGCATTGAGGCATACGGCGTTCAGCGTGGGATCCACAATGCCGAACCGATCTCTCTCGTCGAGAAAAGTCTGCTGATAAGTCCCGCCTACTTTGAGGTTGTGGATGCCTTTCACGTACGAGATATCCGAGCGCAGCCCCGCGTTGGTGAGCGTCCGATCCTGAATCAGGGTCTCCTGTTGCAGTCCGGGAGCAAGATCCGCGAAGGGATTGCTGCTTGGATAATAGTTAAACTGATCGCGTCGAACAAAAGCTCCCAAGGTGAACACAGTGTTGGTGTTGATCAGACGGGTCCACGAAGGGGCGATATTGAAGGTTTTGATTTGCGAGCGTTGGTCGGCCGGGCCGACGGGAAGGCCATCCGGACCAAGGCCGTCGTTGTCGACCACAAGTCCCTTCCATGCGGTTGCGTCTTGCTGGTCGAACGAGTTTGGCGTCTGGAACCAGGAGCGGGTGAATCCCAGATTCAGATGGACCGTGTCCGCCTTGGAGAGTTGAAAGTCCACGCGATCGAATAGATTCTCCTCATTGCCCTTGGCGTGTATGACGGTAAACTCGGGCGGGTCGAGGAATCGGCCGCTGTTTAACCCGTTGGCCGACATGAAATTTCCCCACTTGGCCCCTCCATAAGCAAGATCAAAGCCTGCGCTCGAAGTGCCGAAACTCCCGTACGAAGCGCTGACGGAACCATGAGGGCTGGTAACGCCTTGACCGGACCGGGTGGTGACGTTGATCACCACACTGGCTTTTTCGCCGAATTCAGCAGGCGGTGCGCCCGAAATGACCTCCATCGATTGGATCGAATCGAGTGGAATCTGGTTCGAGAACACCTTGCTCTGCTGGTCTGTGATGGGCTGGCCGTCCACCGAAAACGAGTTCTCAGCATGATCGCCCAGGCCGTGAAAAAGACCATTGGAGTCGGCAGCAATTCCCGGGGACGCGAGCGTCACCAGAGAGCTCACCGACGAAGACGCACTTTCGAGAGGAATCTTGTCGAACAGTCCGCGATCGACGTCGGTGTGAAAGGTGGGATCGTTCTCCACCAGATCCCCGCCATTTGCTTCCACGGTTACGCTCTCGGTCGAACTTCCCACTTGCAGGGCAATATTCAGGCTTATGGGAACCAGGGATCTGACATCGATATCCTGAGAGTAGGGGGCGAATCCTTGTCCGGCGACCGTGACGTGATACGGATTGAACGGAACGTTCGGGATGCTGAATTTTCCCGAAGTGTCGGTGCTGGTCGTGCGGGAAAAACCGCTGACCGGGTTGCGGATTTCGAGGGTGGCGCTAGGTACGACCGCTCCGGTAGGGTCGGTCACGGTGCCTGTTACAGAGGTTGAGTTGCCCGCGGATTGCGCCGTTAGAGATGGGCCGATCAGAACAGAAAAGGCAAGGAACAATAGGAAAAAAGCAAACGCTCGGATAGAAGTCATTACACTCTCCTCCAAAGGGATGAAAGTCGGTCAGAAAAATCGAGGCTTGTGTCTTCTAAACCGACGGTGGAGGACGGATGTACAGAGAGGAGATCAGCAGGAAGGAGTTCGAAGAAGCCTTCTGTCGAAGAGCCAGAGCCGAGCGGACAAAAACAGGAACGGCCTGGTAGGTGGCACCTACCAGCGCAGTGGAATGCGCCACCGAACAAACCGAACACTCGTGATTCGGGGCGTTCGACTTTGCGGTGTGGACGTGATTGGTCTGCGCGACAGCCGCAAACAAAATCAGCACAATGCAGAGCAGCGACAGTGCTCCGCAGCGGATAGAAACACTCATCTTGTGCTGACCTGTCAAAATGAGAAACCCCACGAAACTTGAGCTAATTGTACCCCATGGGTCACAGGCCCGGAAAGTAACGGGTAGTTGGTTACTTCGACGCTTCGCGCACCGAGATGTTACCCCGAAAAGAACGAAGTTCGAAAGCTGCCGAAGCGTTGTGAAGCAGGGCATTTGCCTGCCCGGATGCGAATCCAAGAGTGGTTGAATAGGCTGGGAGAATCGGACTGTCGACTTTACCTTTTATGGAGTGCGCCTTGAACCGAGCCAGGTTGATTGAGGGCACGGCAACTTCGATATTCCCCGTTCCGGTCACGAGTTTGTATACGCCGGCTCCCGGGCTACCAAGATAGTTAATCCTTCCGCTGCCGGAGTGAACCTCGACCATCGACCCTGAGACGTCTTGCAGGGTGACGTCTCCGCTCGCGGTGGTCACGTCTACGTGCCCGTCGGTGACCTGCCGGAGGGAAATGGGACCGCTTAACGTCTTTACGTGGATGTGGGCGTTGCGTATGGAACGTGCGTCTACGGAAGCGGTCGTCCCTTCGAAAATCAAGTCACCTTCAAGATTTTCTGCCGAAAGCGAGCCTGCGGCGGTGCTCAGAATCACGCAGGCGTCTGCCGGAACCAGTACCTGGTAGTCCACATTGTCGGCCTTTGCACCCGAGGACATTTGAGAACCGGTGGTTAGTTCGACGCGGTTCTGGTTTTGCTGATTTTGGATCTCGACTGCGCCGGAATGCGTGACCGTGGCGACCACGCGCCCAGCGGCTGAGGGCGTGACGGTAATTCGGCCGTATTGATTGCGAATAGAAATCACCGGCTTGGCGGTCACCGGATAAGCAAACACTTCCCGCTTAAGCTGTGCCGAGGCTGCCAGGGAGGTGAGGAGAACCAGCGTAAGTGGCACCGTACGAGTAAGACTGCGCATGGATATTCCTTCTTGTAGAGGCGATCCGCGAGGCGTGCCAGATAATCAGGGTCCGACACACCATTCCTGGACCGTAGGATGCCGGGGTTTGGAAAGCAGGTTGCCCTTGGGGGAGAAGGGAAAGTGTGCCGTCCCCAAAAAGGGATCGTCAACTCATAACCGCAAAGTGTGCAAAGGGAGCGCGAGGCATGCAAAGTGACACTTTGCCTTCGGGCTCTTCACCGTAAATGCTCGGGATTCCCCATCACATTGGGAGCTACAGGCCGAAGAGGTCCCGCAGGCGCTTGGTCTGAGCGCGGCTCACAGGGATTTCGGTGTGCTTTTTGTCGTCGAGCCGGAGTTGATAGGAGCTCTTGAACCACGGAACGACTTCTTTAATGCGGTTGATATTTACCAGGTAGGAGCGGTGAGCGCGCCAAAAGAGATTGGGATCCAGGCTGTCCAACAATTCTTCCAGGGTGCGGCAATTGGACTGGCCTTCGGTACCGTTAGGTCCTGCGGTGACTACGCTGATGACGCCATCTTCGATCGAGGCATAGCAGATGTCCTTCTGGTCGACGAGAAAGAGCCGGCCGGTGGACTTGATGAGGACCTTCGACGTGGCATGCGGCTTCTGCGATTCGAGCATGCGCATCAGCGTTTCCAACTTATCGGAAGGGGAACCTGCCGACTCCATCTTCACTCGCGCTCTCTGGATGGACTGCGCGACGCGCTTCTTGTCGAACGGCTTGAGCAGATAGTCGACAGCGTTGACTTCAAACGCTTTCACCGCGTACTGATCAAAAGCGGTGGCGAAAACAATCTTTGGCAGGGGGACCTTTCGGTCGAGAAGCTTCTTGATGACACCAAAGCCGTCGAGGCCGGGCATCTGGACGTCGAGGAAAACGAGGTCCGGATTGTGTTCGCGAATGAGCTGGACAGCCTCCAGGCCGTTCTTTCCCTGTGCGACCACATTAACGTCGCCTACTCCTTTGAGCAGGAAAGCGAGTTCGTCGCGAGCCAACTGCTCGTCATCGACAATGACAGCGGATAACGACATCACAGCTCCCGGGAGTACGGCTGGAAGAAGTATAGTGGGCGCCTTTCACGGGGGTCAACGCGAGGGCAGCAACTGTTGGGATCGACTCTGCACGCCCGCCCCTGGGTTAACTGATCTAACCGAATGGATAGCGGCTGTATCTTCGGGCCACTTCGATTGTTCTGATTCTGAGTGACTTATGCACACCGCAACTTTGGAAGAGAGATTGCCTTTCATACTGGCGTCCGAACAAGGAAGCAAATCTTGAAACGCAGTTGAGTCGGATGACGACTCAAGGTGCTGCGACATGGAGGATGCCATGGGTTGGATGGATAAGCTGCAAGACGTCGCCAAAAATGCTCTCAATCAAAATTTTCTGCCCGCCGTAAAGGTAGTCCGCGAAAAGATCGGTCCCGCGGCGCTCGCGGCGGCGAAAGATGACGAGGCCATGACCGAGATCTTGAAAGTGGGCTACCTCGCGCTTCCGATGCCATTGCAGTTGACGATCCCGCGGGATAAGTTCATCCGTTTCTGCCTGGCGAATCGCGACATCCTGCTGCAAGAACCCAATCCCGCAGTGTGAAATCGCCTTATAGCGCCGGCCCTTTCGTTGCGGCCGGCGCTTGCCGGCCTCCCCGGGTGGCGCCGCCCAAGAGTCCAACATACGGACCGCGCAGGAACTTGTGCCCTCCTGTCATTGTTTCCGATACAGCTGCTCTGCGACTCCGCCCTTCACCCTCAGGTAAACGCTGGATACGAGCCGGCGGCGCAAATCCTGTAAGCTCAGTTGTCCGATTTTCGGCAGTGCCAACCTACAATTCAAGACCCCAATCTCAGGCTGGATAAGGACATGTCTTCAGTGCGCATTCTGATCGTCGATGACCAAGAACCGGTCAGGCGGGGTATGCGCTCGCTGCTGGCATCGCGTACGGAATGGTCGGTTTGTGGTGAAGCACCCGACGGGCGCGATGCGGTTGCGAAAGTGAAAGAGTTGCGCCCGGATGTTGTCCTCATGGACGTTTCCATGCCGGCCCCCACTACTGGACGAAGCTGGCCTTCCGTCGGCATTGCGCTGGTATATCGAGGGCTTTTCGGAACGGAGCGGGATTGATGTGGCCTTGGCGATCGGTCCGGCGTTACCCAGAGTGGCGCAGGAATTGGAAATGACGATCTTCCGGATCGTGCAGGAATCGCTCACTAACATTCATCGACACTCGGGAAGCAAGGCTGCTTCAATCAAAGTAGTTCACGAGCTCGCCAGCATACGAATTGAAATTCAAGATAATGGCAAGGGTATTGCACAGCTGAACTCGACGAAGAACATGCCGATGCGGGTGGGAGTCGGAATTCAAGGCATGCAAGAGCGAGTCCGTCAGCTCAGTGGGCAGTTTGAGATTCAATCGGGGAAAAATGGAACCAGGGTGATCGTGGTCCTTCCCAGCCAACCCGCGGCGGGAGCCGATGAACCGGCAAAAGCCGAGGTGGCCTAGCCTCAAGGTTTGGTCGGTCTTTTCTGCGCAGGAACTTTCGCTCGATTCTTGTCACGAGCCGATTGTTGCGCCGCGGCGAGGTCAAACATCTCGTAGCCTTCCGGCACTTGGAAGAGGCCGGCGGACTGGGGACCCTCCTGAATGTTTTGCAGTTCGGTCGCGCTCCGCTCACCTTCCCACTTGATGACCGTCTTCAGATTTCGGTCGATCCACGCAAAACCCGTGTCTCCATCCGTCGCCGTGCCCTTGTATTTCACGGTGGGGCGGTTGTTCACAGTCTCGTCCCCAACCTTGGCGCAATGGCCGGGCTTCTCTAAACTCTTCTCCCATGCGGCACATGCATTCTCGACGTCAGTTACATGAAAGAACGGAAGGGAGGCGTTGACGTGCGTGGTTTTCACGTACGTCTTGTTATCCGGAATGATCATCAGCGTGGTCCGACTCCCCAGATCGATGATAGCGACGCTATTGCGTGCCTGGCTGGTTGCCTCAAATCGCATTTTGTCGCCATGAGCAAACACTTTTGTGGTCACAGTGCTAGCAGGCTTCAGGTGCACCAAGTCAGCTGAAAAGTCCTGGGCGACGACAGGCAAACTCCCGAACGCAAGCACAATGACGCACAACAGTTGAAAAACAAGTCTCTGAAACACAACGATCTCCTCAATTGTGATTGGGGAAGTCTCAGGTCGGGGGCCTGGCTTGGGCCAGCATAGCAAAACGTGGACTAGAGGCAAAGGCTCAATGCGAGCCGGTCCCAGGTTTGGCGAAGCCGCGTTCGATCCACTTCGACATGAGAAAGTGATCGTGGTCGGCGTAACCGGCCCGGCGGTAAACCTCTTTGGCCGTGCTGTTTTGGCGGACCACCTCCAGGTGAATCGATCGCACCTCGTTGGCCCGTGCCTGGTCTTCCACATACTCCAGAGTCTTGCGTCCCCAGCCAAGTCCCCGATGCGATGGGCGTAGATAGAACTCGTCGATAAAGGCGTCACGCCCCAGATACTCCAGGCTGTATCCGAAAGTCAGGACGATGTAGCCCACCGGTGTGCGCTGTTCACAGATCAGCCAAGCGCGACCGAAAGACGGCTCGCACAAGAACGTAAGCAGGGCCACGCGTGCTCGTGTTTGGTCGTAAGCGTGGCCGTCGTAGGCGTAGTACTCGCGCATCATAGCGAGCAGGAGATCAGCGTCGGCTTCAGTGGCAATGCGGAAGGCAGGTTCCATGGTCGGGCACACAGGTTACGACACACTCTCGATCGCTAGCGCCATTCCCATCCCACCGCTGACGCACAGAGTCGCAACCCCACGGTGCGCCTTGCGCCTCAGCATTTCATGCAACAAAGTGACTGTGATGCGCGTGCCGGTGCAGCCAATAGGATGTCCGAGGGCGATGGCGCCGCCGTTCACGTTCAGCTTTTGCGGATCAAAATGAAGTTCGCGATCGCAGGCGAGCACCTGTGCGGCGAAGGCCTCGTTCAGTTCGATAAGGTCAAAATCCGACGGCTTCAAGCCATGCTTTGTCTCCATTTTGCGGAGCGCCGGTACCGGCCCGATTCCCATGATGCGGGGATCGACGCCCGCTGACGTGACCCCGCGAATGCGCGCCAGAGGCTTGAGGTTGTTCTTGGTCGCGAATGCCTCACTTGCGAGCACAACCGCCGCCGCGCCGTCAGTGATGCCCGAAGAGTTTCCTGCTGTGATCGTTCCCTCCTTGGAAAATACCGGGGGAAGCTTGGCCAACTTCTCCATACTCGCATCCGCGAAGGGATGCTCGTCTCGCGTGAAGACCTGCGCGCCCTTCTTGCTTTCGATCGTCACCGGAACGAGTTCTTCGCGGAAGCGATCGGACGCCAGCGCCGCCGCTGCCCGTGCCTGCGATGTGAGCGCGAACTTGTCTTGCTCCTCACGACTTATCTTGTACTGTTCGGCAAGGACCTCGGCCGTTTCTCCCATTACCATTTTCGCCATCGGACAGAAGAAACCGTCGCGATACATGCCGTCGACCAGTTCCTGGCTGCCGAGTCGGTATCCCCAGCGCGCGCCATCGAGGTAATAGGGAAGACGCGACATGGACTCGGTCCCACCCGCTAGAACGCACTCGAGATTGCCGGTTGCAATTTCCTGGTAGGCTAGCGCGATCGACTTCATTCCTGATGCGCAGGCCTTGTTCACCGTGTAGGCGGCAACTTCCTGGGGAACTCCGCTCCGAATGGATATCTGGCGCGCGGGATTAGGCCCGCCACCCGCCTGGCGCGCATTTCCAAAAATCGTCTCCTCGACCTGCTGGGGATGTACTCCCGCGCGTTCGATCGCGGCCTTGGCGGCGACCACCCCCATGTCGGACGCGGACATCGAAGCCAGCGTGCCGCCGAATTTTCCAATGGGCGTGCGTACTGCGGAGAGGATGTATACGTCGGTCAAGACCATGCCTCCAAACTTTTTAGTCTAGCATTGGACGATTGTGCCCATTACGGGGCACGGTGTTCACGACGGAGCCGCCCAGGCAGTACACTGACGATTCCATGAACTACATCTACGGTCTTAACGCGGTGAGCGAGGCCATCAAGGCTCGCGGGCGCGCCTTCCAATGGGTGGGATTGGCCAAGGAACGTCATGACCTGCGCCTGCAGCGCATCATCGAGAAGTGTCGCAAGCTAGGTGTGCCGGTGCGGTTTCTGCAACGCACCGAGCTCGACCGTCTGGCAGGCAACGCGGCTCACCAAGGAGTGGTAGCGGTCACCTCCGCAAAACAGTACAGCGGCCTTGACGACGTGGTCGAGGCTAAGCGCGGTGCTCATTCCCTGATCGTCGTGCTCGATGGTGTGGAAGATCCGCACAACCTGGGCGCCATTCTTCGCACTGCCGATGCCGCTGGCGCGGATGGGGTGATCATTCCGGAACGCCGCGCCGCAG